>Ga0129317_1000358_pt1 | contig 50785 bp, 37 predicted proteins | sample Cm1ome_FD_94430 | JGI IMG/M metagenome (GOLD analysis project Ga0129317, IMG submission 94430) | Eastern black-and-white colobus group fecal microbial communities from Wisconsin, USA - Cm1105 metagenome | ecosystem: Host-associated > Mammals > Digestive system > Large intestine > Fecal | place... | reverse complement strand
TCACCTGAGGCAAGAACGTGGTCAAGTCCACCATAGCCGATATCGTATGCCCAACCATCTCCACCGAAGAGCCACATTGACTTCTTAGCGATGTACTGTTTCTTTTCAAGAACGGCGGCAGCAACAGGGCATCCAGCTGCTGAAGTATCTTCAAGCTGCTTGATAAGAGCATTAGATGGTTCAGCATTATCTGTTGAATCCTCATAAGTATCAAGCCATGCCTTAGCAGCTGCTCTGAACTTTTCTGTTGAACGTGAGTCCTCCATAATCTCAGTAACCTGATCCTTAAGAAGGTCTCTGATAGCCTTATGACCTAGGTGCATTCCAAGACCATGCTCTGCATTATCCTCAAAGAGGGAATTAGTCCATGCAGGACCTCTACCTTCCTTATTAGTTGTGTATGGTGAAGCTGCTGCAGGGCCTCCCCAGATTGATGAACATCCAGTTGCATTAGAGATGAACATTCTGTCTCCGAAGAGCTGAGTAACAAGTCTAGCGTATGAAGTCTCTGCGCAACCTGCACATGATCCTGAGAACTCGAGCATTGGCTGTCTGAACTGACTTCCCTTAACTGTGTTATCCTGCATATCCTTCTTCTCAGATACTTCCTTAACCATGTAATCCCATACCTGCTGCTGGCAAGCTTCCTCTGCCTGAGGAACCATCTCGATCGCGCCAGTAGGGCATACGCCTACACATACGCTGCAGCCCATGCAGTCGAGCGGTGAGATTGCAAGTGAGTACTTATATACATCCTTGCCCTTGCCGGCCTTGACAGGTACTGCCTTAGTAGCCTCTGGAGCATTAGCAAGTTCTTCCTCTGTAAGGGCAAAAGGTCTGATAGTTGCATGTGGACATACGTAAGCGCACTGGTTACACTGTACGCATTTAGTCATATCCCACTTAGGAACTGTAACTGCAATTCCTCTCTTCTCGTATGCAGATGCTCCAACCTCAAACTGTCCGTCAGCGTTTGTATCAAATGCGCTTACAGGGAGACTGTCTCCATCCATAAGAGCAACAGGCTCCATAACAGTGTTAACCATTGCTACAAGAGCATCCCTGCCTTCTTTAACTGCCTTAGCCTTGAAGTCTGTTGCCTCAGCCCATGATGCAGGTACATTAATCTTAGTGTAAGCCTTAGCACCTTCGTCGATAGCCTTGTGGTTAGTATCAACCACGTCCTGGCCCTTCTTCATGTAGCTCTTAGTAGCAGCATCCTTCATGTATCTGATTGCATCCTCTTCAGGCATTACGTTAGCGAGAGCGAAAAATGCTGACTGAAGGATTGTGTTAGTTCTCTTGCCCATACCAATCTTCTGAGCAAGTCCTGTTGCATCTATAGTGTAAAGCTGAACATTGTTCTCAGCAATATATCTCTTAGTCTCAGCGTTTAGCTTGCTGTCAAGCTCGTCAGCGGACCACTGGCAGTTGATCAGGAAGATTCCACCCGGCTTAACATCGTTAACCATCTTATATCCCTTAAGAATATATGAAGGGTTGTGGCAGGCAACGAAGTCAGCCTTGTTTACATAGTAAGGGCTTCTGATAGGGGAGTCACCGAATCTCAGGTGAGAGATTGTAACGCCACCGGTCTTCTTTGAATCATACTGGAAGTATGCCTGTACGTATTTATTTGTATTGTCTCCGATAATCTTGATTGAGTTCTTGTTGGCACCAACTGTTCCGTCTCCGCCAAGTCCCCAAAACTTGCACTCGATAGTTCCTTCAGATGCAGTGTTAGGTGATGGAACCTCAGGGAGTGAAAGGTGAGTCACATCGTCGTTGATTCCGATTGTGAACTGACGCTTAGGTGCATCCTTCTTAAGCTCCTCATATACGGCAAAAATGCTTGAAGGTGGAGTATCCTTTGATCCGAGTCCATATCTTCCGCCAGTGATTGTGAGGTTTCTTCCCATGCCGGCAAGTGATGCGACAACGTCAAGGTAGAGTGGCTCACCAAGTGATCCAGGCTCCTTAGTTCTGTCAAGTACTGCGACCTTAGCTACAGAAGCAGGAATTGCCTCTGCAAGCTTCTCTGGGCAGAAAGGTCTGTAGAGTCTTACCTTAACTAGACCTACCTTCTCGCCGTGAGTATTAAGGTAATCAACAACCTCCTCGGCAACATCACAAATAGATCCCATAGCTACAATTACTCTGTCGGCATCTGGCGCACCGTAGTAATTGAAGAGCTTATAGTCTGTACCGAGCTTCTCATTTACCTTATCCATGTACTTCTCAACTACTGCAGGAAGTGCATCATAATACTTGTTGCAAGCTTCTCTGTGCTGGAAGAAGATATCTCCATTCTCATTAGATCCTCTCATAGCAGGATGCTCCGGTGAGAGGGCGTGAGCTCTAAACTCCTTAACAGCGTCGAAATTACACATATCTGCAAGATCATCGTAATCCCATACTGAAATCTTCTGAAGCTCATGAGATGTTCTGAAGCCATCGAAGAAGTTGAGGAAAGGAACCTTGCCTTCGATTGCTGCAAGATGTGCAACAGGGGAGAGATCCATTACTTCCTGCGGATTACTCTCTGCAAGCATAGCAAAGCCTGTCTGTCTACATGCATATACGTCAGAGTGATCGCCAAAAATATTGAGGGCATGTGATGTTACTGCTCTGGCAGAAACGTGGAATACTCCTGGAAGAAGCTCTCCTGCAATCTTATACATGTTAGGGATCATCAGAAGAAGTCCCTGAGATGCAGTGTAAGTTGTTGTTAAAGCTCCTGTTGCAAGAGATCCGTGAACTGTTCCGGAAGCACCAGCCTCTGACTGCATCTCCATTACCTTGACAGTTGAACCGAACACGTTCTTTCTTCCCTGAGCTGACCACTGATCAACGTAATCGGCCATAGGGCTTGATGGCGTAATCGGATAGATTCCTGCCACCTCGGTAAAAGCATAGGATACATGAGCCGCAGCTGTGTTACCGTCCATGGTTTTTAATACTCTCTTAACCATAGTTATATCTCCTTGAAATGAAAAATTCTTTAAAATTTTGTATTAATCAACAAAATTAACTACCAAATAACCCGAATAATTATACCACAGGTACAATTATCGTTACCACAAAAAAACCTTCAACTTGAATGATATATAAATAGCATTTATAATGTAGGTTATTCAAATAGAATGGACTAGTGCATTTAAGCACATAATAATAAGAATAACAGAAAGAGATACTTATATGAAGAAACATTTTAACGGACGTTTTTTTAGCACGTTAGTTTTGCTTGTGATGTTTGTAAGTTGCTTTAGTGCAGTGTCTTTCGCAGATACAGAGGATACGAAGATACCTGATACAGATGTCAGATCTTATAAGACTTATGTGACTGTTTCAGAGAGCAATGTCTACTCATACGATGAGGTAATAAGCGTACGAATTAATGAGGATAATGCCGAATATGTAAGACAACTTCCTAAGAAGTATATAGGAAGAATAGATAACGTAAGAGTAGAGGGATATGACTTCTATTTTGATGACACTGCAGGTACCATTTCAATAAATGCAGGAGAGAGTGGCCTTAAGAACTTTACAATTAAATATACTGTTCAGGGCACTAACAATCTTGGTAAGAAGAAGGATCGCTTCAATGTGTACTTCTTAAATGGTTCTGAATGCAGTGGTGAAGACACAATTGAGAAGGCTTCATTCAGACTGAAATGTGCTGACAGCATCGAGTGGAATGAAATAACCGTCCATGCGGGAGACAGCACTTCAGAAGAAAATGATTGTGGAAGCTGGCACATCTCAGAAGCCGATAAGGTTCTGAAGTTCTCATCAGATCACGAGAGAGGAATTAAGTCGGGTGAGGTTGTAAGGGTTTCAGCTGAGTTCCCTAAAGGCTTTTGGTCAAATGCATCTGAAATCGGATGGACAAGATCACTGTCACTTATGATGTTCTTCCTCGGAATTTTCATCTTTATTGTTATGAGAATTACACTTGGAAGAGAGAAGGATATTATTGTAACAAGAACGCCTTTCCCTCCATATAATATGGACCCGCTTAGAATGGGTTATCTTGCGGATGGTTATGTGGATGACAGAGATGTTGTGGCGCAGCTTCTGCATCTTGGCGAGGAAGGGTACTACAATATTATTGAGTACGAGAAGTTCAAGTATAAATTTGAATATGTAGAATATCCTGCGAATGAGAATCAGGCATCGAAGATTCTGTTTAATGCGATTTTCCATGAGAGTTCAAAGCCTGGCGATATTGTTTTACTTGACGATGTCGCTCCAAAGCTTCGTAAGGTTATTCCTTCTGTAAGAAGAAGAACTGCTAGATATTTCAGAGGCGGTAGAGCTGCATTTACAACAAGCTCCAGACTGGGTAACAGATTCGTAAGACTTGTATATGCTGTTATAGTTGCGGTGCTTCCTGTAATGAACTATTCATATCACATTCAGTCAAATGCTGATTTTGAGAAGGGCCTTGCGCTTGCAATCGGCTGGGCACTCGGTATGACATTCCTTCTTTCAAGAGTATGTATCGAGTATATGAAGCTTCAGAGAAAGCAGGTCGACGGTAACAGAGTTAGATTCTGGGTGTGGTCTGTAATATACATTACGGCTTCATTTATTTATTCACATATGTTCCGCTTTGCGATTGATGGAAGAAATGGGGACGTGACAGTTCAGCTTACAGCAATACTATTCCTTATTCTGGCGCCTATTATGCTCTTTGGATTCCGTACCAGGGGAGCTGAAGCTGCTGACAGATACGGACGTGTTCAGGGCTTCGTTCATTATGTAAGAGATGCAAAGGGCAGCGAGCTTGAACACACTGCCGGAACTGACGGAAAATATTTCTTTAGAGTGCTTCCTTATGCATATATTTTTGGCATCAGCAAGAAACTCGCTTCGAACTTCCAGAACATAGATGTTCCTGCACCATCATGGTACAGACCTTACGGTGTAAGTAAGGATTACGAGTTCGATGTTGTAATAATGAATGCAATGCTTCGTAATTTCGAACAGGGTATTTTTAGTTCAGTATTTCAGAAGAATCTACAATAGGAATCTACAATAGCAAGGTGGTGAGATCATGGACAATCTGTATTATGAAGGCTTTACGCAGAACAGAGAGCTTTCTGTCCTGAGGTTTAACGAGAGAATTCTTGAAGAGGCCGCGGATCCTAGCGTTCCTCTTCTGGAAAGACTTCGCTACGTTTCTATCTTCTCATCAAATCTCGATGAATTCTTTATGGTGAGAGTCGGTGCTCTTACAAGTGAATATGAGGATGGAAGTGAGAAGATTGATGAATTCTCTGGCATGAACACCGAGGAGCAGCTCGAGAGCATAAACGAGTATGCAGAGGAGCTTCTTAAGAAGAAGGATGAAATCTATTCTCATATAATGGATGAGCTTAGAACACGAGGCATAAACAAGCTTGAATATGCGGATCTTACTCCGTATGAACAGGCTTATGCTGATCAGTATTTTGACGATAAGATAAAGCCACATCTTGAAGCTAAGCTTATTGATGTAAACGAGCTGCCTTTTATAGGAAATGGTATTCCATACATTATAGGAACAGTATATACAGAAAGTGGCGACAGGGTGTGCCTCGCAAGAGTACCTGAAGAGTTTTCTCCTATGATTTCATTTGCAGCACCTGACGCGCCTAAGAACAGCTTCAGGTATATGCTCCTTGAGACACTTATCAAGGCGCGAATGGAAGATATTTTTGCACCATTTTATGTTAAGGAGAAGATATCATTTATCCTTACAAGAAATGGGGAGGTTAAGATTGAGGAGACTGGGGATGCTGTAAGCGATATGCTTGATGCGGTTAAGCGAAGGAACACTGCAGAGGTTGATCGAGTGCTTCTTGACAGAGAGCCGGGCAAGCTTATAAGAGATTATCTTATCAATGAGCTTAATCTCAAAAATAAGCAAGTTTATGTTACAAGTCGTGTATCGTTTGGCTTTATCGATGATTTCATAGATAAGATTCCTGACAGCCTTAAGTCAGAGCTTATTTATAAGAAGTTTGAACCATTTAATCCGTTAAGCACACGCAAGGAACCAATAATCGAGATTCTTAAGGATGAAGAGATGCTTCTCAGCTATCCATATGATTCGATGGAACCATTTTTAAACCTTCTTGAGACGGCTTCCGAGGATGAACGCGTTAAGGAAATAAGAATAACAATATATAGATTATCGTCTAATCCAAGAATTGCCGAGTATCTGATGAAAGCTGCACGAAACGGCAAAAGAGTTAAAGTCCTTATAGAGCTTCGTGCAAGATTCGATGAAGAGCACAATATCGAATGGGCTGAGAGATTCAAAGACGCGGGATGCAGGGTCTACTTCGGAAACGATGATTACAAGGTACATGGCAAGCTCTGCCAGATAGTTCTTAAGGAGAACGGAAAAGAGAGCTATATCACACATCTTTCCACCGGTAACTTTAATGAGAAGAGCGCCAAGCTGTACACGGACTTCGCATTTATGACGAGCGACCGGAGAATCGGAGAGGACGCCGATGAACTTTTTGGCCGTCTGATTAAGGGCAAGACTGCGACCTGTAAATATCTTGCAGTTGCACCTGAGACTTTGTACGACACACTTATCAAATACATAAGAAGAGAAGCCGAAAAGCGTGAGAAGGGCTGGATTTTTATCAAATGTAATTCAATCAACGAACGCAATCTGATGGAGGAGCTGATGCAAGCTTCGTCTATGGGCTGCAAGGTTATGCTTCTTGTGAGAGGTATCTGCTGCATTCTTCCAAGCATTGAGGATTGCACTGAGAACGTGGTTATCTGCAATCTTGTCGGAAGGTTTCTTGAACATTCGAGAGTGTATATTTTTGGCGAGGGCGATGATGAGGTAATGTATATCTCCTCGGCAGACCTTATGAAGAGAAATATGCACAAAAGGATTGAGATTGCTTGCCCGATTTATTCCGATGCGCTAAGGAGTGAAATCAAGACTGTTCTGAACCTTAATGTAAGAGATAATGTGAAGGGCAGAATAATGAGATCTGACGGCACTTTAGTTAAAAAGAATTCCAATAGAAAAATGATTGATAGTCAGAAGATTTTAATGGAATATTCTTGTGCAAAACGCAACAAAAATATGGTATGATTAATAGAATATTTTGTAATTTTTTATAGGAGTTAAGGAAAATGTTTGAAAAACTATCAGAAAAGCCGGTAGCTGAATACCAGAATGAGCAGGTTCAGCACTGGAACGACATCGATCTTCTCGACCTTTGCGTTAAGGAGAGAGAGGATTCACCAAGCTTTGTTTTCTATGAAGGACCGCCTACTGCCAACGGCAGACCTGGTATTCACCACGTTATGGCAAGAACTCTGAAAGACTCCATTAACAGATATAAGACTATGAAAGGCTTCCAGGTTAAGAGAAAAGGAGGCTGGGATACTCATGGTCTTCCTGTTGAGATTGAGGTTGAGAAGCAGCTTGGAATGACAGGAAAGCAGGATATTGAGAAGTACGGCATCAAGGAATTCAATGAGAAGTGCCGTGAGTCAGTATTCAAGTATACTCAGATGTGGACTGATATGTCAGAGAGAATGGCTTACATGGCTGACATGGAGAATCCATACATCACTTATGATAACAACTTTATTGAGACAGGATGGTGGATCCTCAAGAAGTTCTTTGATGAGAACCTGATCTACGAGGGATATAAGATTCTTCCATACTGCCCAAGATGCGGAACTGGACTTGCATCACACGAGGTAGCTCAGGGCTACAAGATGGTTAAGGTTAACACTCTGACTTGCAAGTTCAAGAAGAAGGGTACTGATAACGAGTACTTCCTCGCATGGACAACAACTCCATGGACTCTCGCTTCTAATGTTGCGCTTGTAGTTGGACCTGAAATTGATTATGTTAAGGCTAAGATGCTCTCAGGAGATAATGAGGGCAATTACCTTTATGTTGCAAAGAATCTTGCAGCTAAGACTTTCGGCAAGGACGAGTACGAAATTGTTGAGGAGATGAAGGGTAAGGATCTCGAGGGAATCGAGTACGAGCAGCTTATGCCTTTCTGCGTACCTGAGAAGGGTAAGAACGCATTTACTGTTTGCTGCATGGATTATGTATCAACTGAGGATGGTACAGGAATCGTACATACAGCTCCTGCATTCGGTGAGGACGACTACCAGTGCGGACGTAAGTATAACCTTGCAGTAATGCAGCCTGTAGATGAGAAGGGTTGCTACACAGAGACTCCATGGAAGGGACACTTCGTTATGGAGGACGGTCTTGATGTAGAGATTATCAAGTACCTTGCACAGGACAACAAGATCTACAAGAAGGAGAAGCTTGAGCATAACTATCCACACTGCTGGAGATGCGGAACTCCTCTCGTATACTATGCTAACAAGTCATGGTACATCGAGATGAGCAAGCTTAAGGATCAGCTTGTAGCTAACAACAATACAGTTAACTGGTACCCTGACTACATCGGTGAGAAGAGATTTGGAAACTGGATCGCTGATGTTAAGGATTGGGCTATTTCAAGATCAAGATACTGGGGTACTCCAATTCCAATCTGGAAGTGTGAGTGTGGACACCTTCACTGCGTTGGCTCAAGAGAGGAGCTTGTTTCTCTTGCTAACCAGGATATCGATCAGACAATTGAGCTTCACAGACCATATGTGGACGATGTAACTATGAACTGCCCGGAGTGCGGTAAGGAGATGCACAGAATCCCTGAGGTTATGGACTGCTGGTTCGACTCAGGATCAATGCCATTTGCACAGTGGCACTATCCGTTTGAGAACGCTGACCGCTTTGAGAAGGAGCTTTTCCCAGCAGACTTTATCTGCGAAGGTATCGACCAGACTAGAGGTTGGTTCTACTCACTTATGGCTATTTCTACTTTCATCATGGGCAAGGCACCTTACAAGAATGTTCTTGTTAATGACCTTATCCTTGATAAGGAAGGTAAGAAAATGTCTAAGTCAAGAGGAAACACTGTTTCACCGTTTGAGCTTCTTGACAAGTATGGTGCAGATGCACTGAGATGGTATCTCGTTTCAGTATCACCTGCATGGACTCCAACAAAGTTCGATGAGGACGGCGTTAAGGACGTTGTAAGCAAGATCTTCGGAACTCTTAGAAATACTTACAACTTCTTCACTCTATACTCAAACATCGACGATATCGATGCAGCATCAATTGAGGTTCCATACGCTGATAGACCAGAGCTCGACAGATGGATTATCTCAAAGTACAACAGACTTGTTAAGGTTGCTACAGAGAGTATGGATGCATATGATCACATGAGAACTGTTCGTGCTATCGGAGAGTTCATCACTGAGGATCTTTCTAACTGGTATATCAGAAGAGCAAGAAGAAGATTCTATGCTGAGGGCATGACTGATGATAAGAAGTCAGTATATGCTACTACATATGAGGTACTCCTTGGAGTAGCTAAGCTTATGGCTCCAATCGCTCCATTCATCTCGGATGAGATTTACACTAAGCTTACAGAAGAGACTACAATTCACACTGCATACTTCCCAGATGCTGATCTCACACTCATCGACGAGAATGTTGAGGAGAGAATGGATCTTGTTAAGACACTTGTTAACCTCGGAAGAGGAACAAGAGAGCAGGAGAAGCTTAAGGTTAGACAGCCACTTGGTGAGGTTATTGTTGACGGTAAGTATGAGTCAATCATCAGTGACCTTACAGACCTTATCACTGAGGAGCTTAATGTTAAGAAGGTTGTATTCGAGAATGATCTCGACAAGTACATGAACTTCGCAATCAAGCCTAACTTCAGAGCAGCGGGACCTGTACTCGGCAAGAACATCAAAGCTTTTGGTCAGGCACTAGCAGAGGCTGATGCTAAGGCGCTTATCGCTGAGCTTTCATCTGGTCCTGTAACTATGAATATCGCAGGTGAGGATTACGAGATTACTGAGGATTACCTCGACGTTAGAATTTCTGCAAAGGAAGGCTTCGTCGTAGGTATGGAGAACAATGTATTTACAATTCTTGATACAACTCTCACTCCAGAACTTATTGAGGCAGGATATGTAAGAGAGGTTATCTCTAAGATCCAGCAGCTCCGTAAGCAGGCAGACTTCGAGATGATGGACAGAATCGTTCTCAATATCGAGGCTGACGATGAGATTAAGTCTGCAGTAGAGAATTCTGCAGACTACATCAAGGAAGAGACACTTGCAGATTCAATCAACTACACTGATGTTGCTGACAAGTTTGATATCAACGGACACGAGACAGGCATCAGCGTAGAGAGAGTTTAACATGGATAGAATAATACAGAAGACTAACATTCTGAACGCCAATCCCGACGATTTAGCCGGGATTGTTCGTTCTTTAGGAGAGAAACCGTTTCGGGCAAAACAGATTTTTGGCTGGCTTGCTAAAGGTGTAGAGAGTTTTGACGAGATGAGTAACGTCCCGGCGTCCCTTAGAGAGGAGCTCAAGGAAGAATACTATATCGGACTTCCTAAGGTTATTATAGATCAGCAGTCAGTGACTGATGGAACGAGAAAGTGCCTCTTTGAGTTTGCCGACGGTGCCAGAGTTGAGTCAGTTTTCATGAAGTACAGCTATGGCAATTCAATATGTATTTCATCACAGGTGGGCTGCAGAATGGGCTGCTCATTTTGTGCGTCTACAATGTCAGGTCTTGAGAGAAATCTCACTTCTGGTGAGATGCTCGGTGAGATTCTGAAGATGAGAAATATAACAGGCGAGGACATCGGTCACGTTGTAGTTATGGGAATGGGTGAGCCTTTTGATAATTACGACAATCTTGCAGGCTTTATCAGACTTATTAATAATCCGGCAGGATACGGCCTCGGAATGAGAAATATCACCGTAGCGACCTGCGGAATCATTCCTATGATTGAGAGGTTCGGCAATGACTTCCCGCAGGTTAATCTTGCAGTTTCACTTCATGCATCAAATGCGGAGAGAAGAAAGCAGCTTATGCCTGTTGCCAAGGCTTACGGATATAAGGAGCTTATTGATGCATGCAGAAGCTACGCCCAGAAGACTAAGAGAAGGGTTACTTTTGAGTATTCAATGATTGATGGAGTAAATGACAGCCCAGAGACTGCAAAGGAGCTTGCATCACATCTTAAGGGATGGCAGACACACGTTAACCTTATTCCTCTTAACAAGGTTGAGGGAAGAGGCTACAGTGCGGCCGGAAACAATAATATTCAAAATTTCAAGAAAATTCTTGAAGATGCCGGAATCGCCGTGACAGTAAGAAGAACGCTTGGTGCGGATATAGATGCAGCTTGCGGACAGCTTCGCAACAGATAAGAAAGTATGTTATAATATATCATTAAGAACGTGCAATTAGTTGCTGTATTTATCGTAAAGGAGACTCAATATGAGAATACTGTTAGACGGAATGGGCGGGGATTACGCTCCGACTGAGATCGTTAAGGGTGCAGTTCTTGCAGCTAGAGAATTTAACGAACAGATTGCAATCCTCGGACCAGAGGAAGAGATAAGAAAGTGCCTTGCTGATGAAGGCTGGGACGGAAACAATATTGAAGTAATCAACTGCACTGAGGTGATCACTAATAATGAGGCACCTGCAATGGCAGTTAAGAAGAAGAAGGATTCAACTATTGCAAGAGGAATGGCTCTTATGAAGGAGGGCGAGGCTGATGCATTTATTTCAGCCGGTTCTACAGGAGCACTCCTAGCAGGCGGACTTCTGCTTCTCGGCAGAATAAAGGGAATTAAGAGACCTGCAATCGTAGCTTTTGTCCCTAAGATTGGAATGAACGACACAACGCTTCTTCTCGACTGTGGTGCTAATGTTGATTCAAAGCCTGAGTATCTGCTCCAGAACGGAATTATGGGAAGCACCTTTGTTGAGTGCGTTAAGGGTAAGAAGAATCCTGTTGTTAGTCTTCTTAACGTAGGCGCTGAGGCTGCAAAGGGTGATGAGCTTCGTAAGGAAGCATTCAAGCTTCTTTCTGATTCAGATCTTAATTTCTCAGGAAATATTGAGGGAAGAGACGTTGTCGGAACTGACAGCGATGTTGTTGTTTGTGATGGCTTCTCCGGCAATATTTTCCTTAAGAGTTCTGAGGGTATGGCTCTATCGCTTCTAAATCTTCTCAAGTCAAAGCTTAAGGAAGGTGTAGTGGCTAAGCTTGGAGCAGCACTTTCATACAATAAGCTTATGGAGATTAAGGCTGAGTTTGATTATTCAAAGGAGGGTGCAGCACCTATCCTTGGTCTTAAGGGTGCAGTTCTTAAGATGCATGGCAATTCAAAGGCTGAGGAAGTTTATTATGCTGTAAAGAAGGCTGTTCCTTATGTGAACAACGACGTAACAGGTAAGATTGAGAAGGCAATCGGAAGAAAGTCATTCCTCGGATTGTAAGATGGAAGGAGCTAAGGAAGAATGAACGGGTTAGAAGAGAGAATTGAATACAGCTTCAAGAATAGAAAACTTCTTGAAACGGCTCTCACCCACAGCTCATATGCAAGAGAGAACGGCAAGTCCTATGAATTCAACAATGAACGTCTTGAGTTCATAGGAGATGCCTATCTTGATGCTGTAATCGGACAGAAGCTGTTTGATATCATGACTTCATGCGAGGAGGGTGTTCTTAGCAAGAAGAGGGCAGCTGTTGTGTGCGAGGAATCACTTGCTGATGTTGCAAGAGGTATTAGTCTTGGAAGCTATCTCTACCTCGGCAAGGGAGAGGCAGCAAGCAACGGAGCTGACAAGGACTCCATTCTTTCTAATGCTCTTGAAGCAGTTTTCGGTGCTGTGATAATAGACGGTGGCTTTGAAGAGGGTAAGCGTGTAATTAATAGGCTGCTAGCAGCAAAGGTCAGTCTTGCAGTTCAGGGAAAGCTGTTTAGAGATTATAAATCAGAGTTTCAGGAGATGTTTCAGGCAATATACAAGAGCACTGTTTCTCTGAAATATGCTGTTGTAGCTAAATCGGGTCCGGCACATAACAAGACTTTTACTGTTGAGGTGAGTGCCGGAAATAAAGTCCTCGGAAGAGGCAGTGGTAAGAGTAAATCCAAGGCCGAGCAGGCTGCTGCTAAGGACGCGGTTTTAAAGGGGGAAATTAGTGTACTTTAAGAGAATAGAGATGCAGGGATTCAAGTCATTTGCTGATCCTGTGACTATAGAGCTTAATAATGGAATAACCTGCATTATCGGTCCTAACGGCAGTGGTAAGAGTAATATTTCAGATGCCCTAAGATGGGTACTCGGTGAGCAGAGCCCTAAGCAGCTTCGTGGCGGCAAGATGCAGGAGGTAATCTTTGCTGGTACCGCTACTAGAAAGCCTAAGGGTATGGCAGAGGTTACACTCGTTATCGACAATACCTCGGGACTTCTTCCAATCGAATATAACGAGGTTGCTGTAACAAGAAGAATGTATCGTTCAGGTGAGAGTGAATATCTGATTAACGGAAATCAGTGCAGACTTCGTGATATCAAGGAACTGTTTATGGATACCGGTATCGGAGTTGACGGCTATTCAATTATCGGACAGGGTAAGATTGCGGATATCGTAAGTAATAAGGCTGATGATAGAAGAGCTATTTTCGAAGAGGCAGCTGGAGTTGTTCTTTATAAGAGCAGAAAGGCTGATGCGGAGAATAAGCTTAAGGCAGCTAATGAGAATCTTGAGAGAGTAAGAGATATCATCTCTGAAATCGAGGGAAGAATCGGTGGTCTGAAGGAGGAATCTGAGAAGGCTACTGAATATATAGGATTAAGAGACAGATATAAGAGCCTTGGAATCAATATCATTCTTCACAATGTTGATGGACTTGAGAGAAATGTCAGAGAAGGCAGAGAGTCTCTTGATGAGATAACAAGACAATATGAGTCTACCAAGAGCTCCAATGAGAAGCTCGACAGACTTATTGAGGAGCTCAGACAACAGGAGGCTTCGTTAAGCTCAGAGCTTGAGGATTCAAACAGCGAGCTTTTAGTTAAGATTGAAGAGCTTAACCTTATAAGCAACAGAGGACAGATCAATTCAGAGAAGCTTGCTAACATCGAGAAGGAGCTAGTAAGACTTAACGCCTCAATTGAGGAGAACACGGAGAAGCTTAAGACAGAGCAGGAGACTTTTGACCGTCTGGCTCTAAATGAGAAGGAGCTTGACAGAGCGAGAAGTGAGGCTGAAGCAGAGCACAGCAAGGCGGCTGCTAAGCTAAGTGAGCATACGCTTAAGGCTAATCTTGTTAATGAGCAGATTGAGAAGTCTAAGGACAGAGTTATTGAGCTTTCTAATCTCAAGGTTTCCAAGGAGGCTGAGATCAGAACTCTTAAGAACTATCAGGAGACTTTGGAGAACAGAAGAGAGACTCTTAAGGCTGAGTTCGAGGGAAGAGATAATCAGGATAGTGAGAACAAGGCTAAGCTTGCAGAACTCGAGGATAAGCTTGAGGCTAAGAAACAGGAGCTTGATTCTGTTAAAGCCAGAGGTGAAGAGATTAATGGCAATATTGCCGAATTAAATGAGAGAATAAGAGCCGTAGGTAGTTTAATTGACGACCTCGGCGTTAAGATAAACAGATCGCTTGCCAGAAAGAACACCATCGAAGAGATGGAGAACAATTATGAGGGTTATAACAGTGCGGTTAGGACTCTTATGAACAGAGCTTTTCAGGGGATAATCGGAACTGTATCCGATATTATAGGTGTTCCTGAGGGTTATGAGACAGCGATTGAGACAGCACTTGGCGGTGCACTTCAGAATATCGTATGCAAGGACGATGAGAGTGCGAAGCAGGCTATCAGATATCTTAAGAGTGCTAAGGCAGGAAGAGCGACTTTTCTTCCAATTACTTCTGTAAAGGGTTATAATTCAACTCCTGACAGAAGTGTTACAGAATCAGAGGGCTTTATTTCTGTTGCATCTGAGGTAGTTAAAGCTGATTCTGAATATAGAAATATTGTTGAATATCTTCTTGGCAGAGTGATTCTTGCTGACAACATGGAGAATGCTGTTAAGATTTCCAAGAAGAAGCTTGGCGGTTTCAGAATCGTTACTCTTGACGGAGAAGTTATCAATACAAGCGGTGCCATCACTGGTGGTAAGTATGCTAACAAGACTGCTAATATCCTTGATAGAAAGAAGGAAATTGCAGAGCTTGGAGAAAGAATTGAAGAGTATAAGAAGGAAACTGAACGAAGAGTTTCTGAAAGAGAATCTGTTCAGGCTGAGATTTCTTCTCTTAAGGAGGAGAGAAACGATCTTGCTGAGAAATATCAGGCTGTAATAGTTGAGTACAATATTCTTAAGACAGATCTTGATCATGCTGTAGAGAAGGCTGAGTCAGATGACAGAGCAAACAGCAGAATGAGCGATGAGATTGTCTCAATCGAGGATGATATCACAAGAGCATCAAACATGATTTCGGGATATAGTGAAGCAATAGAGGCTGCCGACAAAGAGATCTCAATGATTGAAGATGGTATGGGCAATCTATATGATGATGCTGACAGATACAAGGCTCAGATTGAGGAGGATAACGAGAATATTGTTACCGTAAAGGTTAGCCTCGGAGAGATTGATGCTAAGATTCTCGCTCAGAATGAGATGATTGAGAGAGTAAGAGACGTCGTTACAGATCTTGAATCAAGTATCGAGGAAGATACCTGTGAGAGAGCAGAGCTTGAGAACACAAGAATCCTTCTTAATGATTCCGGTCAGGAATCGACTGAGAAGGAGGCTGAGCTAAAGGCTTCTAAGGAGAATCTTGAGAAGAGAATTGAGAAGCTTAACTCTGATATCGAAACATCAAGGGCTGATTATGAGACTTCAAGAAACAGACAGAAGTCAAATACAGCTGAGATGGAGAAGATTGCTGACGAAAAATATAAGCTTGAGCTTAAGAATGCTCGTAATGAAACACTCCTCGATGCACAGAAGGATAAGCTGTGGGATGAATTTGAGGTCTCATATGCGGAAGCCTGCGACATGAGAGAAGAGAATTTTGCCATTACTGCAGGTAACCGAGAGATTAAAGAAATCAAGGTCAGAATGGCAGAGCTTGGTGATGTAAACATCAGCTCTATCGAAGAGTACAAGCAGGTAAGCAAGAGATATACCTTCATGACAGAGCAGGAAGCTGATACAGCTAAGGCAATGCACGAGCTTGAGGATATCATCAGGAATATGGAGCGTACGATTAGAACGAAGTTCAAGGAGACGTTTGATACGGTTGTTGTTAACTTTGAGGAGACATTTAAGGAGCTTTTTGGCGGCGGAAACGCAGAGCTGACACTTGAGGATGAGAATAATCCGCTCGAGTCGAGCATTGAAATTACTGCTCAGCCACCGGGCAAAAAGCTTAAGAATATCAACCTGCTTTCCGGCGGAGAGAAGACTCTTACTGCAATTGCACTTATGTTTGCAGTTCTTAAGGCAAAGCCAACTCCATTCTGTATTTTGGATGAGGTTGAGGCTGCGCTTGATGAGGTTAATATTGAGAGATTCTCAGGATATCTAAGAAACTTTAAGGAAGTTCAGTTTGCGCTTATTACCCACCAGAAAGCAACAATGGAGCACGCAGATGTGCTTTATGGTGTAACAATGCCTGAGCAGGGTATTTCAAGAATGCTATCAATCAAGATGGATGAATCATTCAATCTTGAAGAATTCAGTAATTAATGAAAGGTAAACGGTATGGGATTATTTGATAAGAAATCTACATTCAGAAAGTTTGTCGAGAGCATTACGAATGTTATTGCGGACAATCCTACACTCGATGAGAATTTCATGGAGGAGCTTGAAGAGTCACTGGTTATTTCAGATATCGGAATAGAGACATCTGATAAGATCATGGCAGCTCTCAAGGAGATAATCAATAAGAGATACATTACAAAGCCTGAAAGAATTAAGGATGAGCTGGCAATTGTAATTGAGCAGCTTATGGACAAGGGCGAGAGAAACAAGCTTTGCAGCGAGACCCCTCTGGTTATACTTATGATTGGTGTAAATGGTTCAGGTAAGACAACATCTATTGGTAAGCTTACTGCCAAGCTTAAGGCTCAGGGCAAGAGCGTAATGCTTGCGGCTGCTGATACTTTCAGAGCTGCAGCAGCTGACCAGCTTTGCGAATGGGGAGAGAGATCAGGTGTAAGAGTTATAAGACATGAGGAAGGAACAGATCCTGCAGCAGTAATATTTGATGCAGTACAGTCTGCGAAGGCTAACGGTGTCGATGTGCTTATCTGTGACACTGCAGGAAGACTTCAGAATAAAGGTAACCTCATGAAGGAGCTTGAGAAGATGAGTAATGTTATTTCAAGAGAGTTTCCTGAGGCACACAGAGAGAACATTCTGGTTCTCGATTCAACTACAGGTAAGAATGCAGTAAGTCAGGCGAAGGAGTTTTCAGAGATTACTGATATTACAGGAATCATTCTGACTAAGCTTGATGGTACTGCAAGAGGCGGTATTTCAATTACCATAGCTGATGAGTTTGATCTTCCAATCAAGTACATCGGAATGGGTGAGGGCATTGACGATCTTCTAGAGTTTGATGCTAAGCAGTTTGCGGGAGGAATTTTTGATGAGTAAACCGATACTGGCAATTGTCGGAAGACCTAATGTCGGAAAGTCGACTTTTTTCAACAGAATAATCGGCGAGAGAAGAGCGATTGTAGAGGATGTTCCAGGTGTAACAAGAGACAGAATCTATGCTGAGGCAGAATGGAACTCAAAGGAGTTCGCAATTATCGATACAGGTGGTATCGAGGTTAATACAGATGACACTATTCATGCTCAGATGAGAGACCAGGCTGTAATGGCTATGGATATGGCTGATGTTATTCTGTTTATGGTAGACGGTAAGGAAGGAATTACAACTGCGGATAGAGAGGTTGCAACTATGCTTCGCAGAACAGGCAAGGAGGTTATCCTTGTAGTTAATAAGATTGACGTTCCTTCAAGACTTTATGAGGATATCTATGATTTCTATGAGCTTGGATTCGGAGAGCCTGTTGGAATCAGTTCCGTTAATATGCTAAACCTTGGAGATCTTCTCGACAGAATCGTTGATGGTTTCCCTGAAGATGCATATCAGGATGATGAGGATGATATAAAGATTGCAATCATTGGTAAGCCTAACGTAGGAAAGTCATCACTAGTTAACTGTCTTACTGGTGAGAAGAGAGTAATTGTTTCACCTATCGCCGGAACAACAAGAGACTCAATCGATACTCCTTTTGAGTTCGAGGACAATAAGTATACACTTATCGATACAGCTGGTCTTCGTAAGAAGAGCAAGGTACACGACAGCATCGAGAAGTATTCTGTAATCAGAGCGGTTGCAGCAGTTGAAAGATGTGATGTGTGTATTCTCATGATCGATGCTGAGCAGGGACTTACTGAACAGGATAAGAAGATTGCAGGTATTGCTCATGAGGCAGGTAAGGGTCTTATGGTTGTTGTAAACAAGTGGGATCTTATCGAGAAGGAAACTAATACAATGAGAGATTATGAGAGAAGAATCAAGGCAGAGCTTCTGTTTGCTTCTTATGCTCCATGTCTCTTCATATCTGTTCTTAACAAACAGAGAGTCTTTGAGGTAATCAGAAAGGCTGCTACTATTCAGGAGAACAGAACTCAGAGAATCACAACAGGTAAGCTTAACAATATCATTGAGGATGCTGTAATGATGAGACAGCCACCTCAGGATAAGGGTAAGAGTCTTAAGATCTACTACGGAGCTCAGATCGGAGTAAAGCCACCTCTATTCTCTATTAACATTAATAACAGAGAACTGATGCATTTCTCATATTCAAGATATCTTGAGAATAAGATCAGAGAGGCATACGACTTCGAGGGAACTTCCATTAAATTCATTTTTAATGAAAAGAGAGGTGACAGATAAATGAATATGTATGTGAAACTTGTTCTAGCTTTTGTTGTAGCATACATGCTTGGTAATATTTCACCGGCAATTATCCTCGGAAATATTAATGGTGTTGATATTCGTAAGGAGGGAAGCGGTAATGCGGGAACTACTAATGTTCTCCGTGTTCTCGGTCCTGGCCCTGCAGTGCTCACTCTTATCGGTGATATGCTTAAGGCAATCATTGCGGTAAGAATCGGATTTAATCTTGGCGGAAATATGGGAGCAATCGGAGGAATGCTTGCATTTGCAGGTGTAATTCTCGGCCATGTTTTCCCTGTAATCTATAAGTTCAAGGGAGGTAAGGGTGTTGCGTCTGGTATCGGCGGTGCTTTTGCACTTGACTGGGTCAGTGCTTCAGCTACTGTAGTTATCTTTGCTCTTGGACTTGGTTCAACTAAGAAGATGTCAGTAGGATCAATGCTTGCTGCTATTGCATATCCGTTTCTTATCTGGTTCTATGCAAAGGAATATCTTCCAGTAGCAATTCCAGCTGCACTGTTTATTGTTATCAATCATATTCCTAATATCAAGAGACTTCTCAAGGGTACAGAGCCTGACGTAGATTTCAAGGGAATGAAGCTTGGCGAGAAGCTTGGCAAGGTTTTCTACGATCCTTCACAGAAGTCAAGCGAAGAGGCTGACTTTATAGATACTGTAGAGAATGCAGAGGATATAGAGGATGCTTCTGAAACTGTAGAGGAGCCTGCAGAGGAAACATCAGATGAGGCAAATTCTGAAGAATCAACAGCAGAGGAAGCTGCAGAAGAAGCTTTGGAAGTAACAGAGAATATTGAAGCTGCCTCAGATGATGCAGATGAGACAGAAGCAGCTGAGGCTGAAGTTACCAGGGAGCTTGAAGAACTCGATAACCATGATATATATGATTATTTCAGGGATGTAGAGGTTCCGGTTCTTTCTGATGAAGAGAAAAAGAAGATTGCTGTAATCGGAAACGGAAGCTTTGGTACGGCAATGGCTAATCTTGCTGCTCACAACGGACACGAGGTAACTCTGTACGGAAGAAACAGCGATGCTATGGAAGAGATTAAGGATCACCTTGAGAATTTTAAGTATCTTCCTGGTGCGAAGCTTTCAGGTGACATTGAATACACAAGCAATCTAAAGAATGCAGTGTCTGGTAAGGATATCGTTATTTTTGCAGTCCCTGCACAGCAGTTCAGAAAGGTTGCCAAGGCAGCCTCAAGAAACCTAAGTAAGAAGACTATTATTGTTAACCTTGCTAAGGGTATTGAGCAGCATTCACTTCTCAGAATGTCTGAAATCGCTGGCAAGGTTCTTCACAGCAAGAAGTATGTTGTTCTTTCAGGACCTTCACATGCTGAAGAGCTTGTAAGGAATTATCCTGCAAGCGTAGTTGTTGCTTCAACTAATCAGTATGCTGCTCATACAGTACAGAAGGCACTTGGTAATGATAAGTTCAGAGTTTACACAGACAGTGACGTTACTGGTGTTGAGATTGCAGGAGCACTTAAGAACGTATATGCGATTGCTACAGGAATCTGTGATGGTATGGCATATGGTGTAAATGCGAAGGCAGCACTTATGACAAGAGCTATCCATGAGCTTTCTAAGCTTGGACTGAAGCTTGGTGCAGATAAGACAACATTTGCGGGACTTTCCGGAATTGGAGACCTGATGGTTACATGCGACTCTGATCTTTCAAGAAACAGACGTTTTGGCCGTCTTGTAGGCGAGGGAAAGACTCCTGAGGAAGCAATTGAGAGCATTGGTTCAGTTGTAGAGGGCTTCTATACAACTACAGCAGCGAAGGAGCTTGCAGAGAAGAATGAGGTTGAATGTCCTATTATCGATGCAACTGCTGCTATTCTTAGTGGACAGCTTTCACCTGACGAGGCTCTTAAGGAGCTTATGAAAAGAGAACAGAAGGAAGAAAAGGAATAATGCTTAAATATCACATAATTACATATGGATGTCAGATGAACGAGCATGACTCGGAGAATATTGCAGGACTGCTTGATGCAATGGGATATGAGTTTGCCGAGGATGCAAATGATGCTGATGTCGTTGTAATGAATACGTGCAGCATCAGAGAAAATGCTGATAAGAGATTCTTCGGATCACTTGGACAGTTCAAGAAGATGAAGAAGGATAATCGTGATTTTATTATGTGTGTGTGCGGATGTATGCCGCAGCAGCCTAGAATTATTGAGAAGATTAAAGAAAGCTTTGCGTGGGTTGATATTATTTTTGGAACGCAGACTATCGGTCAGTTTCCAGAGCTTCTAGAGGAGCGAATCAGGACTGGCAAGAAGCAGATGGCGATTATTGAGAACAGCCCTGAAATCTGTGAGGACATGAAGTCAAAACGAATGTTCAAGCACAAGGCTCTTGTTAATATCACATACGGTTGCAATAACTTTTGCACATACTGCATTGTTCCTTATACAAGAGGAAGAGAGAAGAGCAGAACGCTTGAGTCTGTAGTAAATGAGATTACAGAGCTTGTTAAGGATGGAGTTAAGGAGGTAATGCTTCTTGGTCAGAATGTAAATTCTTTCAAGGATCCTGAGGGTCATACTTTTGCAGACCTTATCAAGGCTGTGAATAAGATTGAGGGAATCGAGAGAATCAGATTTATGACTTCACATCCTAAGGATATAAGCGATGAACTGATCGACTGCTACAGAACATGCGATAAGCTCTGTAATAATGTTCATCTTCCTGTACAAGCAGGAAGTGACAGACTCCTTAAGAGAATGAACAGACATTATGACAGAGCACAGTATCTTGAGAAGGTTGCAAAACTTCGCGCAGCATCACCTGATATTACTTTCTCAACTGATATAATTGTCGGATTCCCAGGTGAGACAGAGGAAGACTTTGAGGATACTTTAAGCCTTGTTAAGGAGGTAAGATACGATTCAGCGTTTACCTTCATTTATTCACCAAGAGAGGGAACTCCTGCAGCAAAGTTTGAGGATCAGATTCCTGATAAGATTCAGCACGAGAGATTTGACAGACTCGTTGATGCAATCAATGAGATTTCACTCGAGAAGAATCTGAAGTATGAAGGAAGAACTGTTGAAGTCCTTATCGAGGGCAAAAGCAAGAACAACGACCACGTTTATTCCGGTCGAACAGATGATTTTAAGCTTGTGAATTTCACAATACCTGAAGGCTATATCAGCAGATTCACAAGCGATGATGAGCTAATTGGAGAGATTGTAAAGGTTAGAATAACAAGCGGCAAGACATTCAGTCTTGATGGAGAGATGATTGAGGAATAGCCATGTTTACAGGTTTTTCAGCATTAACTACAGTATCGACTACGATGCTGATCGTTTATCTAATCAACTTTCTGATATCTGTTGCAATCATATTTTTTGATAACAAGACACCTACGGCAACACTGGCATGGATCATGGTTCTTAACCTGCTACCTGTTGCCGGACTTGTTCTTTATATCGTTTTTTCACAGAACATCGCCAAGCTTAAGGTTTCAAGGATGTCTGAATCAGAGATGAAACTAAAATCATTTATGCTTCACGTCCAGAAGAATCAGATGCATCACGGATTTGTGCATTATTCAAATGCTGTAACCGAGAAGTGGAAGAGTATGATTCTTCTTAACCTTGAGAATGCAGATTCACTCCTACTTGGAAATAGAAACATTGATCTCATTACTGATGGTAAGGAGATGTTCGAGAGACTGATTACAGATATCAGAGCTGCCAAGGAGAATATAAACGTATGTTACTTTATCATTAAAGATGATGAGGTAGGCAGTCGTCTTATAAATGAGCTTACAGCTAAGGCCAAGGAGGGTGTTGAGGTAAGACTTCTTATGGATGCCATGGGAAGTAAAGGAATCACATCATTTAAGCTACGTAAGTTCAAGGATGCAGGAGGCAAGTATGCCTTCTATTTCAAGCCGCATATAAGACACCTGTATCTCAGATTTAACTATCGTAATCACAGGAAGATTGTAACAATCGATAACAGAATCGGATACACGGGCGGATTTAATATTGCAAGAGAGTATCTCGGACTTAAGAAGAAGTTCGGTTACTGGAGAGATACACATCTTCGAATTGTTGGCTCGACTGTTTTTGACCTGGTTGCAAGATTCTGTATCGACTGGAGATACTCTTCAGGCGAGATAATTGATTTTACAGATATAATCGCTAATCAGAACGATACAAGAGCACTTCCTGCTGATATTCCTACTCAGATAGTCTCATGCGGACCTGATGAGGAGAAGGAGCAGGTTAAGCGTGCAATGATGAGGATGATTACAAGCGCTGAGAAGAGCATTTATATTCAGACTCCGTATTTTGTACCTGACACGCCTATAATCGAATCGCTAGAGATGGCGGCTCAGTCAGGAGTCGATGTAAGAGTGATGATTCCTTGCATGCCGGATCATCCGTTCGTATATCATACAACCCTCTATAACGCGGGACATCTTCTCAAGGCTGGTGCCAAAATCTATATCTACAACAACGGATTTTTGCACGCGAAGACGATGGTGGTCGACGGGGATGTATCTACCGTGGGATCGACTAATTTTGACATAAGAAGCTTCAGACTTAATTTTGAAACGAATGCTTTTATATACGACAGCTTCTTCGCGAGGAAGATGGAGAAGCAGTTCAGAAAGGACATGCTCCTTTCGACCCAGTATACTCTGGAGGACAGAAATTCAAGAAGTCTTTATCGCAAGATGATGGAGAGAATTTCAAGACTTCTGTCAGAAATACTTTAAGGAGAACAGCAGATGATAAGATTCTATATTGCATTGTGGGCATCTAAGCTTTCTGTAATTGCGCTTAAGCTTACAGGACATAATGCTACGGATTTTCCGGGAACAGTGGCTTTGAAGCTCTGTCCTAACTTTCTTAAATATGTTTCCAAGCCTTCTCGAATTATTGGAATTACGGGAACTAACGGTAAGACTACAGTAACTAATATGATTACTGATGCTCTTGCAGCAACAGACCTGAAGGTTTTATCTAACAAAGAGGGAAGCAACATAAAGACTGGTATAGCAACAATCTTTATGAAGGGTGTTAATGTATTTAACAGAAGCACTTATGACCTTGCAGTACTTGAGATTGATGAAAGATCTGCTCCGGTTCTCTTCCCATACTTCAAGCCTGAGATTCTTGTAATCAACAATCTTACAAGAGACTCAACGATGAGAAATGCTCACCCTGAGTTTATAGCTGGAATCCTTACAGAAGAGCTTCCTAAGACTACAAAGCTTGTTATCAACGGAGATGATCTGATTGCATGCTCGGTAGCTCCTGAGAACGAAAGAGTTTATTTCGGTATAGACAGTCTTGATACTGACACAGATAAGTGTATTAATCTGATTAACGATATGAGGGTATGCCCTAAGTGTCACTCTAAGCTTGAGTTTGACAAGGTGAGATACCACCACATCGGTAAGGTTCACTGTCCAAGCTGTGGGTTCAAATCGCCGGAATGTAAGTACAGCGGAAGCAACGCAGATTTTGATCGCATGATGATTGATATTACTGAGAACGGTAAGACTTACAGCGTAAAGCTGATTAACGACTCAGTGTTTAATATTTACAATTCTGTTTGTACGACTGCACTTCTTCGTGAGATGGGATATTCTGCTGAAGATGTTGTAGAGATGATGTCTGTTCTAAGCATTGTAAAGAGCAGACTTGATGAGAAGAAGGCTGGAAGCTATACGCTTATCAGACAGCTTGCAAAGGATAAGAATGCGCTTGCCACATCAAGAGTTCTTGACTATATTTCATCAAGACCTGGACGCAAGGAAATCATTATGATGATGAACTGTCTTCACGATACGGTGCAGTGGTCTGAGAACACATGCTGGCTTTATGATTGTGATTTTGAGTTCCTTAAGAATGAGGACTTTGTAAGAATCATTGTTACTGGTGAGAGATGTCTCGACTATGTTCTGAGACTTAGATTTGCTGGCGTAGATATGAGCAGAATTAAAGCTGTGTTTAACTATGACGATATTGCAGGCGCGCTTAAGCTTGAAGAGGGTACCGATGTTTATCTTCTTAATGGAACAGATTCAATCAAGGCTGCCGATAAGGTAGAGGCTGAGATTCTTGAGAGAATGAGAAAGAAATCAGAAGGAGGCATGGAATAATGAGAATAGAAGTGCTTTTTCCTGAAATTTGCAATCTTTATGGTGAGCTTGCAAATGTGAGATATCTAAGGGAGTCGCTCCCAGATGCAGAGTTTGTTGAGACCCCTTTTACAGGTCAGCCGGTTTTCTTAACTGAAGATGTTGACCTTGTATATATGGGAACGATGACAGAGCAGGCACAGGTTCTTATCTCTGAGAAGCTGATGCCTTACAGGGATGTTATCAGAAACCGAATCGACGATGGAATGAACTTTCTTATTACCGGAAATGCTCTTGAGGTATTCGGCAAGAGAATACTTGAGGATGGTAAACATATTTGCGACGGACTCGGTATTTTTGACTTCGAGTCAAGAAGAGATAAGAGAAAGAGATATAACTGTATCTATGTAGGCGAGTTTGATTCTGGCGAAGGAATCATGAAGGTTGTCGGATATAAAAGCTTATTTGGCTTTGCCTACGGAAACGCTTTTAAGGAACACGCATTCCTTAATACAACTCTTGGATACGGTATCAATAAAGAGATTTCTGAAGAGGGAATCTACGTTAATAATTTTATCGCAACATATATTACAGGTCCGCTTCTTGTCCTGAATCCGCCTCTTCTTGAGTGGATTATGAGAGAGAAGCTAGGTGTTGAGGGTAGAAAGCCTGCATTCTACGATGATGCGATGAAGGCGTATGAATACAGGGTCGAGGAATATACAAGACCTGGAAAGGGATGGGAGTATTAATGGGATTTACTGATGCTATACTCAGCAAGCTTCTGACACTTCCGGGCATTATCATTGGACTTTGTTTCCATGAAGCAGCCCACGCGAAGATGTCTGATAAGCTTGGAGACCCTACGCCGTCTATGCAGGGCAGAGTGACACTAAATCCTATGGCTCATATCGATGTTATCGGATTTATATCACTTATACTGTTCGGCTTCGGCTGGGGTAAGCCTGTAATGATTGATCCAAGATATTACAAGCATCCAAGAAGAGATGAATTTCTCGTTTCAATCGCGGGTGTATCTGTAAATCTTATGATTGCTGTAGTATTCTCATTTATTACAAAAGGAATGGGAGGGGTGATGGCATCTACCGGCAGCGCGTATTGGGCGCAGCTTCTGTATCTGATGTGCTACTACGTTGTAATGATCAGTCTGGTGCTTATGATATTCAACCTGATTCCACTTCCACCACTTGACGGATTCGGAATCATAACACAGATATTCAAGCTGGACAGGCAGCCATGGTACGAGAAATTATATCACTATGGAACACCGCTTCTGTTGATTCTGATTGTGTTCAATCTTACAAGCAGAATAATATCACCTGCAGTTTCTTTCCTGATGGGAGTGCTCGGTGTATAGATTAATATGACTATTATAGAAGGGAGCTTAGCACATACGGCTCCCTTTTAGCATGTGCAATTTGCATACTCGTGTTCACAATTCCTTCACTAAAATTATTAGCACTCTTCACCATTGAGTGCCAAAAATCTCTTGAATTCCATCTCCGCTAGGTTTAATATATTGATTGTAGGAAAGATAATGAAGGAGGTGTCATAATGAACATCGATAAATATACAACAAGCGTGCAGACAGCTTTGATGGACTGCCAGAATCTTGCAATTGAAAGAGATAATCCAACAGTTGAAGTAGAACATCTTCACCTTGCTCTAGTATCAGCTAAGGATGGACTTATTCCTAAGATTCTTAAAGCAATGAATATTGATGTAGATGGACTTAGATCAGATCTTGAAAGAGAACTCGATAAGCTTCCTAAGGTAAGCGGCTCAAATAGCCTTGATTATTCAAGAAGAATCACTAAGGTGCTTCTAAGTGCAGAGAAGATTGCAGAGAAGTTCGGCGATGAATACGTAAGCGTAGACGCTGTATACCTTGCAATCATTGATGAGAAGGGCACAGTAGGTGCAAATCTGATTAATAAGTATGGAATCAGAAGAGATGCATTTCTTACAGCACTTACAACAATCAGGAACGGTAAGACTGTAACAAGTGACAATCCTGAGGCAAGCTATGAGGCTCTCTCTAAGTACGGAAGAGATCTCGTAGAGATGGCCAAGGAAGGCAAGCTTGATCCTGTAATCGGAAGAGATCAGGAAATCAGACATGCTATTCAGATTCTTTCAAGAAGAACCAAGAATAATCCGGTACTTATCGGTGAGCCTGGTGTAGGTAAGACTGCAGTAGTTGAGGGTCTTGCTCAGAGAATCTTTAAAGGCGATGTACCTGAAGGCCTTAAGGACAAGACAATTTATGCTCTTGATATGGGATCACTAATTGCGGGTGCCAAGTACAGAGGTGAATTTGAAGAGAGACTCAAGGCTGTTATTGATGAGGTCGACAAGTCTGAGGGCAGAATTATTCTGTTCATCGATGAGATTCACAATATCGTAGGTGCTGGTAAGACTGAGGGCTCAATGGATGCAGGTAACCTGCTTAAACCAAAGCTTGCAAGAGGAGAGCTTCACTGCATAGGTGCAACTACACTTGATGAGTACAGAAAGTACATAGAGAAGGATGCTGCACTTGAGAGAAGATTCCAGAAGGTCCTTGTAGATCAGCCAACAGTTGAAGATACTATCTCAATCCTGAGAGGTCTTAAGGAAAGATTTGAAATCCACCACGGTGTAAGAATTACTGATGGTGCGCTGATTGCTTGTGCAACACTTAGTGACAGATATATCACTGACAGATATCTCCCTGATAAGGCAATCGACCTTATGGATGAGGCTGCAGCAAGAATCAGAACTGAGATTGACAGCATGCCAGCTGAGCTTGATGAGATTTCAAGAAGAATAATGCAGCTTGAGATTGAGAAGCAGGCTCTTATGAAAGAGACTGACAAGGCTTCTAAAACTCGTCTTGAGAACTTAGAGAAGGAGCTTGCTGAGCTTCATTCAGAGAATGATAACCTAAGAGCACAGTGGGATGCAGAGAAGAGTGCAATCACAGATCTTAAGAAGACAAAGCAGGATATTGAGGATGTAAAGCATCAGATTGAAACTGCTGAGAGAAACTATGATCTTGAGACACTTGCAAGACTTAAATATGGTACTCTTGCTGAGCTTGAGAAGAAGCTAGAAGAACAGAAGGCTGTAGCTGATAAGGCAGAAGAAGACAGACTTCTTAAGGAAGAGGTTACTGAAGAGGAAATCGCAGAGGTTGTATCTTCATGGACTCATATTCCTGTAGCTAAGCTTGTAGAGACTGAAAGAGAGAAGCTGATCCATCTTCCTGAGATTCTTCACAAGAGAGTTATCGGTCAGGAGAAGGCTGTATCTGCTGTTAGTGAGGCTATCATAAGAGCAAGAGCAGGCCTTAAGGACGAGAACAGACCTATCGGATCATTCATCTTCCTTGGACCAACAGGTGTCGGTAAGACGGAGCTTGCGAAGACACTGAGCGAAGCACTTTTTGACAGCGAGAGAAATATGATCAGAATCGATATGTCTGAGTACATGGAGAAGCATTCAGTTTCAAGACTTGTAGGAGCGCCTCCAGGATATGTTGGCTACGATGAGGGCGGACAGCTTACAGAAGCAGTAAGAAGAAAACCTTACAGCGTAATCCTCTTCGATGAGATTGAGAAGGCTCATCCAGATGTATTTAATATTCTGCTTCAGCTTCTTGATGACGGTCGTCTTACAGACAATCAGGGCAGAACAGTAGATTTTAAGAATACAATCATCATCATGACATCAAACATCGGAAGTGACCTTCTGATTGATAATATGAAGGATGACGGTTCAATCGATGCTGTAACCGAGGAAGCTGTTAACGCAAGACTTAGAGCAGGCTTCAGACCGGAGTTCCTTAACAGAATTGATGATATTATTATCTTCAGCCCACTTACAAAGTCTCAGGTAATTGATATAATCAAGCTGATGCTTACAGAGCTCGAGGGCAGACTTAAGGACAGAGAGATTCATCTTGATGTTACAGATGCTGCACTTTCACTTATTGCAGATGAGGCATACGATCCTAACTACGGTGCAAGACCTGTTAGAAGATTCCTTCAGAAGCATGTCGAAACAGAGCTTGCTTCAGAGATCATCAAGGGCAATGTATGCGATGGCGACAGCATCACACTCGATGTAGTAGACGGAAAGCTAAGCTTCAGATAATAACTAATTAAGAAGCTAGAGAAAACCGGATAGGACTAGGCATGAAAATACCGCCGACCTGTGATTATAGGGCCGGCGGTTATTTAATATGTTATTTATTATTCTAGAAGAACTTGGACATTCTTCTCATTTTTGATTCTTTCATGTGGTTCATCATTGCAGTCTTACCAGCGATTGGGTTTCTGTCTTCAAAGGCCTTGAAGATCTCCTTATGCTCCTTAAGAATTGTATCGAGATAATCACCAGTGTAAGTGCGTGGTGGGGCAGAGTGCTTAAGATAAGTCTGGTAAGCTGCGAGAGTCTTCTGAAGCATTCTGTCCTGAGTACCTACATAAATTGTGTTATGGAATGATGAGTTGAACTGTAGAACCTTCTCAATATCTCCCTTAACTGTGTAGAATTCCATAAACTCAATAATCTCTCTTAGCTTGGCAACCTCTTCATCTTCCATTCTCTGAATTGCCCACTCAACTGCCTGGACCTCAAACAGGCATCTTAAATCAAAGAGATCTGAAATATCTCTATTAGAAAGACCGATTACAAAAGCTCCTCTGTTAGGGATATTCTCAATCAGTCCTTCAGATTCAAGCTGTCTGAATGCTTCTCTTACAGGTGTTCTGCTTACATTGTACTTCTTGCAGAGGTTCTGTTCTGTAAGCTTAGTCTGTGGTTTAATTTCGCCCGAAAGTATGTCCTTCTGAATCTCCAGGAAAAGTGTTGTTGACAGTGGGAGATTCCCCTGATGTTCGATTGTATTGGTCATTTTCAGTACCTCTCTTACTATAACAATTAAATCTATGTTATATTAATGTATACATTAAGCAAATGCTGCGAATTATATACAATTTGCCGCTTTGTATACTTTGATTATAAAACTATGTATATTAATGTCAATAGGCGAAAATATTATGAATTGTAATAATGAAGAACGAGTAAATAAAATAATTGAAGGTCTAGAAGAAATGTATCCTGATGCGGGATGTGAACTTCAGTATGACAGCATTTTTCACCTTCTTGTTGCTGTTGTTCTGTCAGCACAGACTACCGATGCAAGCGTTAATACTGTAACGCCGGTTCTCTTCGAGAAATACCCTGAGCCAGAAGATCTTGCAGCAGCTGATCCTGAAACTGTCGAGGATATAATAAGAAGAATTGGTCTTTATAAGAACAAGACGAAGAATATCATGGCGCTTTCTAAAGCTCTCATAGAAGAGTATGATGGCGAAGTGCCGGAATCCTTCAACGAACTTGTGAAGCTTCCTGGAGTAGGGCGCAAAACAGCGAACGTAGTACTCGCTGAAGCTTTTGGCGAACAGAGAATTGCGGTAGACACGCATGTGTTCCGTGTCGCAAATAGAATAGGTCTTACTGACGAGAAGAATGTGCTTGCAACGGAGAAGGCACTTATGAAGGTACTGCCTGAAGACAGGTGGAGCAGAGTTCATCACCTTTTAATCTTCCACGGGAGGCGCTGTTGTACCGCAAAAAAACCTAATTGTGATGTTTGTGCTATCAGAGAATACTGCGGTGCTATTGATAAATCTGATAGGAATTGTTAAGATTAATTGGGTAAAACTTATTTTTATGATTCACATTCAAGGAGGACGTGAAATGGCAAGAATTGGAATAAGCGGCTTTGGAAGAATATCCAGAACTGTGATGAGAGCTGCACTTGGAAGAGACGACATCGAGATTGCAGGTATTAACTGGAGAAACGCAGATATCGATTATGTTGCATACCTTCTTAAGTATGACAGCACTTTTGGTCCATTCCCTGCAACTGTTGAGAAGTATTCAGAGGGAATCATCGTAGACGGAAAGAAGATTCCTGTATTCTTTAATAACGACGCCAAGGACATTCCTTGGGGAGAGATAGGCGCTGACTACATTATGGAGGGAACTGGCGCTTACAACACTACTGAGAAGGCTCAGGTTCACCTAGATGCAGGTGCTAAGAAGGTAATCATTTCAGCACCAGCTAAGGACAAGGGCACTCCAACATTCGTATATGGAGTAAACCACGAGGAGTACAAAAGCGAGTATGATGTAGTTTCTAACGCATCATGCACAACTAACTGTCTTGCTCCTATCTGCAAGGTTCTTAACGATAACTGGGGAATCGAGCAGGGTCTTATGTCAACAATCCACTCAGCAACTGCTAAGCAGAAGGTAGTTGACGACAGAAACAACAAGGACTGGAGAATCGGTAGATCAGTTTTCGGAAACATTATTCCTACAACAACAGGTGCTGCTAAGGCTGTAGGTCTTGTTATCCCTGAGATCGCAGGCAAGATGACAGGTATTGCTTACAGAGTTCCTACTGCTGACGTATCTGTAGTAGACCTTAACATCATGCTTAAGAACTCAACTTCAATTGAGGAGATTATGGCTAAGATGAAGGAAGCTTCAGAGAACGAGCTTAAGGGTATCCTAAGATATGTTGAGGATCCACTAGTAACTACTGACTTCATCGGCGAGCCATGCACTTCAATCATCGATGCTAACCAGGGTATTGAGCTTAACGATAAGTTCTTCAAGCTTGTTGGATACTATGACAACGAGTATGGTTACTGCAATCAGATGCTTAACCTTATCAGCCATATGGCTAAGGTTGACGGAAGATAATCAGACTTTAACTTCAGCCGTACTGCACCTCGCAGTACGGCAGTTTTTGATAAAGAGAGATATATTTAAGATAAGAGAGGTACAGTGTAAATGAAGAAGACTGTAAAGGATATTAACTGGGCAGGCAAGACTGCCGTTATGAGATGCGATTTCAACGTTCCTCTAGCTGACGGAGCGATTACTGACGACACAAGAATCAAGGCTGCTCTTCCTACAATCGAGTATCTGATTTCAGAGGGTGCTGCAATCGTAATCATGTCACACCTAGGAAGACCTAAGGGAAAGCCAGTTGCTGAGATGAGCCTTGCTCCTGTAGCAAAGAGACTTTCAGAGTACATCGGCAAGGATGTAAAGTTCTGTCCTTCAGATGTAGTAGTTGATGAGGATGTTAAGAAGGCTGCTTCTGAGCTTGCTGGCGGAGAGGTTATGCTTCTTGAGAACGTAAGATTCAGAGCAGAGGAGACTGATAACGAGCCTGGTTTTGCTAAGGAGCTTTCAGAGCTTGGTGATATTTTTGTTCAGGAGGCATTCGGAACAGCTCACAGAGCACATGCTTCAACAACAGGTATCGCAGATTACATCCCAGCAGTAAGTGGATTCCTTATCGATAAGGAGCTCACTTTCCTTGGAAACGCTGTAGACAATCCTGAGAGACCTTTTGCAGCAATTATGGGCGGTGCTAAGGTTAAGGATAAGATTTCAGTAATCACTAACCTTCTTAATAAGGTAGATATCCTTGTTATCGGTGGAGGTATGACATTTACATTCCTCAAGGCTATGGGATACTCAATCGGAACATCACTTCTTGATGAGGAAGGTCTTGATAAGGCTGTAGAGATCATGAAGCTTGCTGAGGAGAAGGGTGTTAAGCTTATGCTTTCAACAGATGTTGTAGCTGCTGACGCTTTCTCAAATGATGCAGCATTTGATGTATATCCAATAGATTCAATTCCTGATGACAGAATGGGACTCGATATCGGACCTGCTACAATTGAGAATTTTACAAATGCTCTTTCAGAGGCTAAGACAATCGTATGGAACGGACCTATGGGCGTATTCGAGATGCCTAACTTCGAGAAGGGTACAAGAGCAATTGCTGAGTGCCTTGCGGCATCAGATGCAACAACTGTTATCGGTGGTGGAGATTCAGCTGCTGCAGTTGCACAGTTTGGTCTTTCAGACAAGATGACTCACATTTCAACAGGCGGCGGTGCCAGCCTTGAGTTCCTTGAGGGCAAGGTTCTTCCAGGAATCGCTTGCATCGACGACAAGTAATAGAAGATTATAAGATTAATCGGAGGCTTTATTAAATGAAGGAATTTCTAATTGCAGGAAACTGGAAGATGTATAAAACTTCAGCAGAGGCAAAGGCTTTTGCTGAGGAGCTTAAGGCAATGAATCTTCCTAATGCAGACAGCATGGCTGTTATGGCACCTTTTACTCAGCTTGAGACTCTTGTAGAGGCTTTCAAGGATACAGGAATCAAGGTAGGAGCACAGAATGTTCACTACGAGAAGGAGGGTGCTTTTACAGGGGAGATTTCTGTAGATATGCTTAAGGAAATCGGTGTTGACTACTGCGTAGTTGGTCACTCTGAAAGAAGACAGTACTTTGGCGAAACTGATGAGACTGTAAATAAGAAGCTTAAGGCTCTACTTGCTGCAGATATTACACCAATCCTCTGTGTTGGAGAAACTCTTAAGCAGCGAGAGGATGGAATGCCACAGATTGTTATCGGTGCGCAGCTGACAAGTGATCTTGCAGGCCTCAGCGAAGAGGATGTAAGAAAGATTGTTATTGCTTATGAGCCTATATGGGCAATCGGAACTGGTAAGACTGCAACACCTGAGCAGGCTGAGGATATGTGCGGATTTATCGCAGGTATGATCGAAGGCATCTATGGTGAGGTCTGCATGGACAGAATGAAGGTTCTGTACGGTGGAAGCATGAAGCCTGCTAACGCTAAGGATCTCCTAAGCCAGCCATCAATCAAGGGTGGACTTATTGGTGGAGCAAGCCTTAAGCCGGAATCTTTTGCAGAAATCGCCAAGGCTGCATACGAGCTTTCTGAATAAAAAACAAGAAATTGTGTTTTATAACAACAATTAATTAAATATTTTGTATTTTAAAAATAGCATCATGTCAATTTATTGACAATGATGCTATTGCTGTGATATTATAAAACATCGTGTAGAGCATATGTATTTATTAAATACATATGCCTTTATTAATGCAAACAATTAATTCAAATATATGGAGGTTTAGTATGCATACAGCGTTAATGGTAGTTCTGCTTATTTCAAGTGTTATTCTAATCGTTAGTGTTCTTCTTCAGTCAAGCAACAGTGACGGTCTTTCAGGATCAATTGCAGGTGGAGCAGAGCAGCTTTTTGGTAAGAAGAAGAGCAAGGGATATGATGCACTTCTTTCTAAGGTAACAACAATCTGTTCAGTAGTTTACTTTGTTGTTGCACTCGTACTTGTAACAGTACTTAATTAATTCAGTTTATAAAAATTTAGTTTTTATATAATAATCAATAGGGAGTTTTTCTTAGGAGGTTTTCAAACAATGACTATGTATGCTGCGCCGATTTGTGCGCTAGTCGGTCTTGTAGTTGCTTTCGCTCTTGCTTCATGGGTAGGTAAGCAGGATGCAGGTAACGACAGGATGAAGGAGATTGCCGGCTTTATCAGAGAGGGAGCTATGGCATTCCTTAAGAGAGAGTACAAGACAATGGCTATTGTTATTGCTGTACTTTTCGTTGTAATCGGATTTGCAATCAGCTGGAAGGGTGCTGTTCTTTATGTATGCGGTGCACTTCTATCAGTACTTGCAGGATACTGCGGTATGACTGTTGCAACTAAGGGTAATGTTAGAACAGCAAGTGCTGCTATGAATAGTGGCATGCCAAGAGCCCTCAAGGTTGCTTTCAGATCAGGAGCAGTTATGGGTCTGTGTGTTGCAGGTCTTGGACTTTTTGGTCTTGGTGCTATCTTCGTTGTACTCGACGTTGCTACAATTAATGAGATTATTACTTGCTTCGGACTTGGTGCTTCTTCAATGGCACTCTTCGGCCGTGTAGGTGGTGGTATCTACACTAAGGCTGCTGACGTTGGAGCTGACCTTGTTGGTAAGGTTGAGGCTGGTATCCCTGAGGATGACCCACGTAACCCTGCTGTAATCGCAGATAACGTTGGAGACAACGTAGGTGACGTAGCTGGTATGGGATCTGACCTTTTTGAGTCATATGTAGGATCAATTATTTCAGCTGTAACTCTTGCTTCAGTTGCTGTTGCAAATTCAACAATGGAGCAGACATTTACAGAGACTACAGCAGCACTTTTCCCACTTCTTATCGCAGCATTTGGTATCATCGCTTCAATCATTGGTGTATTCTGCGTAAGAGGTTCAGAGAAGTCAAACCCTGCTAAGTCACTTAACATGGGTACTTACATCAGCTCAGTAATCGTTATCGTCGCTGCTGTATATATGAGTAAGTCAATGCTTCAGTCATATTCATACGCATTCGCAATCATTGCAGGTCTTCTCTGCGGAGTAATTATCGGACAACTTACTGAGATCTATACTTCAGATAACTACAAGTTCGTTAAGAGAATTGCTAACGAGTCACAGACCGGTTCAGCAACTACAATTATTTCAGGACTTGCAGTAGGAATGGAGTCAACAGTATGGCCAATCCTCTTCATCTGCGTAGGCGTAATCGTAGCTTATCAGTTCGCAGGTCTTTATGGTATCGCTCTTGCAGCAGTAGGAATGCTTTCAACTACAGGAATGACAGTAGCGGTAGATGCTTATGGCCCTGTATCTGACAATGCTGGCGGAATCGCTGAGATGTCAGAGCTTCCTGATGATGTAAGAAACATCACAGATACTCTTGATTCAGTAGGTAACACTACAGCTGCTATCGGTAAGGGATTCGCAATCGGTTCTGCTGCACTTACAGCACTTGGACTCTTTGCATCATTTGCTGCAGCTGCTAACATTACAGATATTTCACTCACTGATCCAATGGTAATCGTTGGTCTCTTTGTTGGAGCAATGCTTCCATTCCTTTTCTCAGCTATGACAATGAGCTCAGTAGGAAAGGCTGCTAACCAGATGATCAATGAGGTTAGAAGACAGTTCCGTGAGGATAAGGGAATTATGGAAGGAACAGTTAAGCCTGACTATGCTAGATGTGTAGACATCTCAACAGGTGCTGCTCTTCACGAGATGATCGCTCCTGGTATCCTTGCAATCGTTGCACCAGTAGCAGTTGGTATGCTTCTTGGAGTTGAGGCACTTGGCGGAATGCTTGGTGGAGCACTTTCATCAGGAGTTCTTCTTGCTATCATGATGTCAAACGCAGGTGGTGCATGGGATAACGCTAAGAAGTACGTTGAGAGCGGAGTTCACGGCGGTAAGGGAAGCAGCACACATAAGGCTGCAGTTGTTGGAGATACAGTAGGAGATCCATTCAAGGATACTTCTGGTCCTTCAATCAACATTCTTATCAAGCTGATGACAATCGTTTCACTTGTATTCGCTCCACTCTTCGTACAGTTCGGTGGACTTATCTAATTGAAACAATAATTGTTTTATGAAAAGTAGACATGCAAGCATGTCTACTTTTTTACTAGATGATACTTATTTTATTTAATGGAGGTGACATATGCAGTCATTTCATACTGAACATATAGAACAGACTGAGAAGTACATACTTGTTGCCGTGTCGAAGGGTAAGGAAGAGGAAGCCTGGTCTTCGCTTGACGAGCTTGGTGAGCTTGTCAGAACTGCCGGTGCCGAGGTTGCAGTAAAGGTGGGTCAGAATCTTGAACGCTTCGATAGAGCAACGTATGTAGGAAGCGGTAAAGCTATAGAGCTCAAGGAAATGGTTGAGCTATATGAGGCTGACGGAATCGTATGCGATGATGAGCTTTCACCTTCACAGTTTAGAAACCTTGGTAATGTAACCGAATGTAAGGTTATTGATAGAACACTCCTTATACTTGATATATTTGCAGCTCATGCGAAGACAAGAGAGGGTAAGATTCAGGTTGAGATTGCACAGCTAAGACACAGAGCATCAAGACTCACAGGCATGGGAGAAGCGATGTCAAGACTAGGTGCAGGAATCGGAACAAGAGGTCCTGGTGAGACAAAGCTTGAGACAGATCGAAGAGTTATCCAGAAGAGAATTAAGCTTCTATCTGATGAAATAGAGGATATGAAGAGGGCAAGAGATACCTCACGCAAAAAGAGACAGGAAAGCTCGACACCTACCGTTGCAATCGTGGGTTATACGAATGCAGGAAAGTCGACACTCCTTAACCTTGTGACCGAAGCGGAGGTTCTGTCAGAGAATAAGCTTTTTGCAACACTCGACCCGACAACGAGACTTGCGGTACTTGAGAACGGAGAAGAGATTCTTTTGACAGACACCGTTGGCTTCATCAACAAGCTGCCGCATCATCTTGTTGATGCGTTCAGAAGCACACTCGAGGAAGCAAAATACGCGGATGTTATAATGCATGTCATTGATGCTTCAAATCCGCAGAGGGACCTTCATTATGAGGTGGTTAACAGAACACTTGAGGATCTCGGTGTTGTTGGTAAGCCGGTGATTACGGTATGGAACAAGATTGACCTTGTGGAGGATTCTGGTGAAGAGAAGCCTGTTTTTGTGGACTTTAGCGCGGATGCATCGGTTGAGGTAAGTGCTCTGACAGGCAAGGGCATTGATGAGCTTCTTAAGGCTGTGATGGATGTTCTAAACGCCGGAAGAACTTATCTCGATGTTATTATCGGATATCAGGACACAGCGAACTTAAATCTTATAAGAAAGTATGGTCAGCTCCTCTCAGAGACTTATGAGGGTGATGGAATACATGTTAAGGCATATGTGCCGTCATCACTTGCACATATTGCCGGTAAGAAAGGAAACGAAGAATAAATGATAGATGTAATAAATGTAAGTGTAAATTTCAGCGGAGAGCCACTGTTTAAGAATGTTGACCTGAAGTTCACTCCGGGTAACTGCTACGGTGTAATTGGAGCTAACGGAGCTGGAAAGTCAACTTTTCTCAGAGTGCTTTCAGGCGACCTTGAGCCGACTACGGGTTCAGTAAATATCAAGAAGGGTGTAAGAATGTCGGTTCTTAAGCAGGACCACTTCGCATATGATGAGTACACTGTTCTCGATACTGTAATCATGGGTAACCAGAGACTTTACGACGTAATGAAGGAGAAGGATGCCATCTACATGAAGGATGAGTTCACTGAGGAGGACGGGATCAGGGCTGCAGAGCTTGAAGGTGAGTTCGCCGAGATGGACGGATGGGAGGCTGAATCTGATGTCAGCAAGCTTATTCAGGGTCTTGGACTTTCAAACGAGATTCTTTATGAACAGATGAGCTCACTTACAGGTAAGGAGAAGGTTAAGGTTCTTCTTGCGCAGGCGCTTTTTGGTAATCCTGGAATTATTCTCCTCGACGAGCCTACTAACCACCTTGATGTTAAGGCTATCAACTGGCTTGAGGACTTCCTTATGGACTACATGGGTACAGTTATCGTAGTTTCCCACGACAGACACTTCCTCAATACTGTCTGCACTAATATTGTTGATGTTGACTACGGCAAGATTAAGATGTTCGTAGGTAATTATGAGTTCTGGTATGAGTCATCACAGATGGTTCAAAAGATGGTTAGAGATCAGAACAAGAAGAACGAGGAGAAGATCAAGGAGCTCCAGCAGTTCATCCAGAGATTCTCTGCTAACAAGTCAAAGTCTAAGCAGGCTACTTCAAGAAGAAAGCTTCTTGATAAGCTTACAGTAGAGGAGCTTCCAACTTCATCAAGAAGATATCCGTTTGTAGGCTTTACAATGGACAGAGAGGCAGGAAAGGATATACTTACAGTAGAGGGAATCAGCAAGACTATCGATGGAGTTAAGGTTCTTGACAATATTTCATTTATGGTTAACAAGGGCGATAAGATTGCGCTTGTTGGTGAAAATGAAATCGCTAACACTACTCTGTTCAAGATTCTTATGGGTGAGATGGAACCAGATGAAGGTAGCTTCAAGTGGGGTGTTACAATCTCAACTTCTTACTTCCCAATGGATAACTCAGAGTACTTTAACGACTGCCACCTCAATATGATTGACTGGCTGAGTCAGTATACACAGGAGACAACAGAGACATTTATGAGAAGTTTCCTCGGAAAGATGCTTTTCTCAGGTGATGATGTATACAAGGAGGTTAATGTACTTTCAGGAGGAGAGAAGGTAAGATGCATGCTTTCAAGAATGATGCTCTTCGGATCAAACTTTCTTCTTCTTGATCAACCAACTAACCACCTTGATCTTGAGTCAATCACAGCTGTTAATGACGGACTGACAGCGTTCAAGGGCAATATCATTTTTGCCTCACATGACCACGAGTTCATCAACACAATCGCGAACAGAATCATGGAGATTGACAAGGACGGACAGCTTACAGATAAGCTTTGTACTTATGATGAGTATATCGAACAGGAATAGTTCTGAGCGAAAATACTTCGCCTATTGATATAAGGCTGAAAAGGATTAAATTATGGAGAAACTAATTGTAATTACTGGCACAAATGCCTCGGGCAAAAGTGGTCTCGGCATCAGACTGGCATCCCGCTACGGTACTGAGATTGTTTCGGCCGATTCAAGACAGGTTTTTAAGGGGCTGGATCTTGGTTCTGGAAAGGTTACGCCAGATGAGTTGAATGGAGTGCCACATCATCTGATTGATGTTGCAGAGCCTAATGATTTTTACTCACTTCTTGATTTCCAGACTCAGGCTTACGAGGCAATTGATGATATTGCTTCGCGTGGCATGGTTCCGATGCTTGTTGGTGGTACAGGACTTTATATTAATTCTGTAGTAGACGGTTACGATATTCGTAAGGAGAACCTGGATCCTGCAATTCGTGAGAAGGTATCTGCTATGACTATAGAGGAGCATATTGATTTTCTTAAGGAAAGAATGCCGGGGATGCTCGAAGGAATTGATCTTAGAAATAAGAGAAGACTTGAACGTGCATGCGAGAGAGTAATTACAGGAAACACCGAGCCGCGTGAGAATAAGCCGAGATATGAGACACTTGTAATCGGAGTAACGTGGCCACGTGAGGTTCTTTATGAGAGAATACGCGAGAGACTCGACAGAAGGCTCGATCAGGGAATGATAGAAGAGGTTCAGAAGCTTAAGGAAGAGGGCGCGACAGATGAATTTTTGCATGCTCTCGGACTCGAATACAGATACATTAACATGTATCTGAACGGACAGTTTAAGAGCTTTGACGAGTTCTATAACAAGCTTTTTATGGAAATCAGACATCTTGCTAAGGAGCAGATGACATGGTTCAGAAAGAGGACAGATATTCACTGGATTGATATGCAGGGAAATCCGGACGAGGAAGCAGTTAAGCTGATTGATGAATTCCTAGAGAAGTAAGTTTGTAATTGGAGCACAGCATCTTTACGGTGTTGTGCTTTCTTTATAATAGTATCGGCAAAATATATTTAGAAACAATATGGATATGTTGTAAATATTGCCGATAAAATGATATAATAATGTAAGTATTATTGAGAGATTATTATGGAGGAGAGAGATGAAGTATCGTTTGGCTTCTGAAATAGCGAAGAAGTGGAATGTATCTGAGCGAAGTGTCAGAAATTACTGTGCACAGGATAGAGTTCCTGGTGCATATCTTAACGGCAAGACCTGGAATATACCTGAGGATGCGAAGAAGCCGGAACGTTCCAACGGCAAGAAGGAGAAGAAGCCTACGCTTCTCGAGATTTTGCAAGAAGAGAGAGGCAGTAAATATTCGGGTGGAATATATCATAAGACACAGATTGAACTTACATATAATTCGAATCATATTGAAGGAAGTCGTCTGACTCATGATCAGACTCGATATATTTTTGAAACTAATACTATAGGTATTGATGATTCGATTGTGAATGTTGATGATGTAATTGAGACTTCAAATCATTTCCGCTGTATTGATATGATTATTGATAACGCAAGAGCAAGTCTTACGGAGAATTTTATCAAGAAACTGCATCTGACATTGAAGAGCAGTACCAGTGATTCAAGAAAAGACTGGTTTGCTGTTGGTGAATACAAGAAGTTTCCTAATGAGGTGGGTGGTATAGAAACAGTGCTTCCTGAAGATGTTTCATCTAAGATTAAGGCATTACTTGCTGAATATAGACTTAAGGAAGATAAGTCGTTTGATGACATTCTGGATTTTCATGTTAGATTTGAAAGAATTCATCCGTTTCAAGATGGAAATGGGCGTGTTGGAAGGCTGATTATATTTAAGGAGTGTCTTAAATACAACATTGTCCCATTTGTTATCGATGAGGATTTAAAGCTGTATTATTATCGTGGATTAAGTGAATGGAATCGTGAAAGGGGATTCCTTAGAGATACTTGTTTAGCAGCACAGGATAAATATAAGATGTATCTGGACTATTTCAGGATTGAGTATTAATGATTTGGGTGAAATCGAATGGCAAAGAATTTTAAACTATCGGCGGTGCTGTCACTAATTCTAACAATCATTTTTGTTGCTTTATATAATAAGCTGTGTAATGGGATTCTGCTTTCAGTTGCCATTACCATGGGAACAATCTCTTACCACCTTGTGATGCGTTTAATTGTAGGAACTGTATTTCAACTTACGATGCATAATGAGGCTGATGTAAACAAACGGTGGTATAGGGTCGGTGAACGGGAGTTAGCGATATACGACAAGATAAACGTAAAGAAGTGGAAGAAGAGAATGCCGACATACGATAACAGTGCTTTTGACCCTAAGAAGCACTCCTGGGATGAGATTGCGCAGGCGATGTGTCAGGCTGAGCTTGTACATGAGGTGAATATTTTGATGAGTTTCCTGCCAATTGTAGAAGGAGTCTGGTTCGGTGATTATCTGATTTTTGTGATTACTTCTGTTCTAGCGGCAGGATATGATCTGGCTTTTGTGATGATGCAGAGATATAACAGACAGAGGATAATGAAGCTTATTAAGCGTATAAATTAGTAAATATTAACAAGATAAAAGGTCTGTGCTCTAAAACGGAACACAGACCTTTATCAGTTTATTTAGATTTAACGTATGTTTCAAGGCTGTGAACGCAGTACTCATTATATGGATACTTGTCGGTGGTTATATAGCCAGCAGGAGCATCAATAAGCTGTGGTATACGGTTGACGATAGTAGCACATGTCATTTCTACCGTTGCTGGTCGATTTACTGAAACAGTAGTTTCAGGTTCGCCTTCGAATGTCCAGTCATTTCTGTCGAAGTCACCTGGTGCAAAAACCTTACCAACGCACTCAGTTTCAAAAGTGATTCCTTCTTCTGTCTCAGTAGTAACAACAGCACGCATACCAGTTGGATCACCGGCTTTAATTGTGGCACCTAGTGTTGATGAGAAAAGATCCTCGTCGTGAGCGGTAGGGTAACACTTCTGAGTCTGTGAAGTAACATGAAGGTTCATCTTGCTGCACAGCCATCCGTTCTGATTCCACATGTATGATGGAACATACTGGCCACTTTCGATAAGATCCCGAAGCTCTCTAGGAGACATCGAGTTGATATTTGCAATTTCTTTCTCGAAGCGCTCTGGAGTGAATCCTGCACCATGACCTTCAGCTAATGCAATTCCGTAATCTTCTACGTTATACCAGCTGCTTCCGTAAATCTTGGTAATCTTGAACGATGAACCGGCAAGATTTGTAACCATAGTTCCCCATACAAGGTCACAGTAGCCGACACCTGTAAGAGTGCAGTTTCCTTCTTTAGCAAGCTCATCAAGCTTATGAGTGAGGGCAGGGGATGAATTCCATGGAAATAGTGCTTCCTCACACGTAGTTATAGCGTTTATACCGTGCTTTGCGCAAATTGTAAAAATTTCCTCAAGCTCTGCTACGGTACTTCTTGTTGCAATAATGCATACATCAGGTTTTAGTTCTCCAAGAATCTCATCTGCCTTTGTGGCATCCGAAACAATTACTCCAGTGTCAGGGAAACCGTCGCCTGCAATCTCTGCAGCATCCTTGCCAAGAACAGCAGGGTTCATATCAAATGCTGCAACTAATTTAGCACCCTTATCAATTGCATAACGAATCAAGTATTTTCCCATCTTGCCACAGCCGTACTGTGCAAAGGTAATCTTCCTTTCCATAAGAAACCTCCTTGACCTATATTAACTAATTGAAATGGTTTGTTAGTGTCAGCATATACCCTATAGCAGGTATAAAGTCAATACATTTCTTTATTATTGATAAATTCTCTTGCCTCGCCATAATAAAAGCACCTGGCCGATGCAATGCCAAGTGCTCGTTTGTTAATCATTTTTATGCCAAAAATATTATGCTCTCTGACCGATGCTCCAGTGGACGAGATCATCGAGGATCCATTCGAAATGTTCGATATACTTATCGACATCAGGTGCCGGCTGTACATAATTGAATTTAAGAAAATAGCCAGCTAGTGCGAATCGGCAGAATTCTGCGATAGATTTAATTTCTTCATCAGAAAGATGGTTGCCAGCAACAATTGATTGCTCTTTGACATATTTGCTTATTGAATCCTCTGTCTTAATGAAGAAATAATATTCAAGTCGTTCTTTAGATAGAGCGGAGAGGATATGATTAACAATCTTAGGGTTATCCTTGCATGCATGAAAGATGGCTTTCAGCTCTGACTTTATATCCGCCGGGTCATCGATACTATCTACAATCTTATCTTTTTCAAATTGTATCCACGCATCTAACAGTTCGTATATATCCTGGAAATGATAATAGAAGGTGTTATGGCTTATTTCACACCTTTCAACAAGAGATAGCACTGTAATCTTGTCAAAGGGCATCTCTTCAATCATCTCACCAAAGGTTCGCATGATTGTTTTTATTGTTAACATAGACATAGACAATTCCTCCTAATTCAGCCAGTTTTTACGCTGTTATTATAGGATATGCCTATTTCAGAATTTTGTCCATATTTAAATAGGGCATAGAAAAACTCCCTGCCTGTATAGAGGTTCTTCGGTCTCTATATAAGCAGGGAGCTTTCTATTAAATTAATCATTATGCAAGGTACTCCCAGTGACCATCCTTAAATGTCCACTCTTCCTCGAGGTTATTCTCAAATACGACTGTGTAAACACCTTCTGCATCTTCCTTTGGATGAACCTCTGCTACCTTCTTACCAACCTTTTTTTCGATTTCGCTATAATCTGACATCTCTCTTTCCTCCTTTCGAGAACCTCTATTTGATGTTTATATAGTAAACCCGAAAAGCTTATTTTTATATGTCCAGATTCTGAGGATTATCCGTTTTGGGACAATCCTTAAAATCTGTCCAAAAATCTCACTCATTTAATAATCTTATTTCTCTTTATCTATAAACATTACTGTCCAGATAAGGAATACAACGGAAACTATCATTGCTGCATGAAATGATGTTCCAGCAGGGTAAAGAACTTCAAAGACTTTCCTGAAGCATGAAATGATTGCAGGTGTTGTAAACTGTGACAGATACATGGCAATTGATAATGCTGGGATAACTGTTGTAGCAGCTGATTTCCCTGCCTTTGATGAACCTGTTGAAATAAGGTAAGGAATACCCATTCCGCTGGCAGCACCGATAATAAATGATCCGATCAGTGTTCCAACAAATCCGCCTACAAACTGCAGGGATATGTATCCTGAGATAAAGAGAACCGGCGTAACATCTTTAGTCAGCTTACCTAATTTATTCTTAAGCTTAGGATATACAAGGCTACCGATAAAACCGAATACATCCATAGTTGCCATTACAATCGGCACGAGATGCTTAGGAATTGCTCAATTCTTTGACACCTCTAGTGCAAAATTTGAAGGATAGTTATAGAAAACTATCATCAGAAGAAACATTCCGACAATATATGGGTAGTATTTTCTGAGAGTTCCTTTCTCTTTCTTCTTTGGACCGTCATCTACAATCTTTTCGTCTGGCATCCATAGCATTACCAGTACAATACATAATATTCCCATAAGATATACAAGGAAGCTGAGTCTCCAGCTGACAATAGCAAGCAGACCTGCGATAAGAGTTGCAATAACGCCACCCATCATGTTCATTGCTGATGAGTAACCCATAAGCATATCCTGCTTATCCTTGGTGAAATAGTAAGAAATGAGGCCTGTTGAAAGGGGCATCAGTATTCCAACTCCGATTCCAAGAAGCGCTCTGCAGACCAGCACGAGGTAAATATTACTGAACAATCCTGCGGCACATCCGAACACCACGTACATAATAAGGCCGATAAGCGTAAGCTTCTTGGCAGTAAAGATCCTGCACAGACGGCCAAAAAAGAGATTTGTTATCGCGATGAAGAGTGCCGGCATGCTGATGATTAACTGGACCACTGTAAGCGGTTCATCAGAGAAGTATTCTCTTATGATGCCAAGAGCAGGGGCAACTGCGGCACCGGCCATTACTGTGAGAAGCGATATTGATAGAATTGATACCATTAATCGCCATCTTCTGTGTTCTTTTAATTCCATATTTAATTACTCCTTTCAAAAACAAACGAAAGCGCAAGCCCAGTCTGGACTTACGCTTTCGCAACTCAACTAATTAATCTATTCGTTTAAATTTTTACACAAGTATGATACTCTTAAAAATATAATCATGCAAGAATAGAATTGAATATATTGATATAAGAACAAATTCAACATATATTCAATGCTACTATTTATAATTTAATTGTGAGTATCTGATATGAAAGTACTACAAGGAGGGGTTGATATGAAATGGAATCGTGCAGAACTTAAGAGAAAGGGCAAGATGGCCTTTAAAGCGAATGCCATTATGTGTATTGTCGCGGCACTTCTGCTTCTCGTGGCCGGGGGAACTTCGAGCGGATCACCGGTATCAGTTTCATATAATTTTGGCAGAAACGATGTTTCTCTAAAGATATTCAACTATGATTTAAATGATCTTAAGGGTGACGATTATTTTATTGATAACGGCGACTTAGATAACGATTATGATGATCATGACTGGAATGACGAAAGGGATGATCATAATGATGACTGGGACGATGATCATTTCGACGAGGATATACATGATCATGATGGTTCATTTGATGATACGTATGAAGAAACAGGTTTTCATCAGACAAACTCTGTATTGGGCACCGCTATATTAGGTGGTATTGCTATGAGCATTGTATTTGCTATTCTGGCATTTGCTGTTGTTATTAATGCATTCCTTCTTAATCCTTTACATGTCGGATTGCGCAAATTCTTCATCGACAATTCAAGTGACGAGAGAGCAGGTCTTAACAGGAACAATATAGGACTTGCATTCAGGTCAGGGTATATGAATATTGTTGGTGCGATGTTTACAACGGGTCTGTTTACATTTCTATGGTCTTTGCTTCTGATTATCCCTGGAGTAATTAAATCCTACGAGTGGAGAATGGTTCCATATCTACTTGCTGAGAATCCGGAACTGACTGGCGCAGATGCAAGACAGAAATCATCGGAAATGATGAACGGTAGCAAGATGGATGCTTTTGTGCTAGATCTGTCATTTATCGGATGGTACCTGCTCGGTGCAATAACACTTGGAATTGCTAATCTAGTATGGTCAAATCCTTACAAGGCAGCAACTGATGCGGAGCTATATCTTGCACTTGACAAACAAATGGAAACGGAACAACAGCATTTTGAAATCTAGCTTGGGTAAATTAATCTAGATGTCAGTTTTAGGATAATCATGTGAATCTGTCTGTAGCAAATGAGAAGCAGAGATTTATAATACTGGAGTATTAAGTTTTAGGAGGCATTAGAAATGTTAAGCAAAGCAAAAATTAAGTTCAGTATCCCTGTAGTTATTATTGCAATTGTAGCAGCATTTGGTCTGTGCGCTTGTTCGCAGGATGAGGAGAAGGCTCCAGATTTACCTGGTGCAGATGTAATCTCAAGAGTTGAGTTCGAACATGTTAACGGAGGTGCTCTTAGTACTGTAATTAAGCTTGATGACAGTAAGATTGCTACTTTAGTTAGTGATATTAAGGACAAGTCATCTTATACAGATAAGGAATCTACAAATGATGAACCAAACGGTGTAGATTACGTCAGAGCAACTCTTTATCGTAATGATGGTTCTGAAGATATCGAGCTGTATTTCTATGAGAAGGATGGTAAGGCTTATGTTGAGCAGCCTTATGAGGGAATCTGGGAGATTCCTAAGGACGTGTTTACAAGCGTAAATGAGAATAAGGATAAGGTTGTAATTAAATATAAGGATTAGTAGTTAACGGACAATCTAGAATTGAAATGAACAGCAAAAAGCACTTGGTTATATGCCAGGTGCTTTTCTAATATAATTGAAACATTAAGTATGAAATAGCCTAAATCTACCGATGGTTCATTCCATTATGGCCGGTGATTTGCTACTATGAAACCTGTAAAAGGGGGGAACTGTTATGAATCAGTTGAAGGTTGGCGAGTTCATCGCGGAACTCAGGAAAGAGAAGGGACTGACTCAGTCACAGCTTGCAGAGCATTTTGGCATTTCCAACAAAGCAGTTTCAAAATGGGAAAATGGAAAGAGTCTGCCGGATGCGTCTATCATGATAGATTTATGTAACTTTCTTGGTATCACTGTAAATGAATTATTAAGTGGTGAAAGAATCAATATGGAGAATTATAGAGAAAAAGCTGAGAAGACGATTACAAGTGTGGTTAAGCTTTCGCAAGATGAACGGATAACAATGATTAAAGGAATCAGAAACAGAGGTTTTCTTACAATCGTTTATGGAATAGTATTGTTAGTAGCAGCTATTTATGCATCTTATATTTTAAATGAAAACGGAATCTATGGACTGCCTCAGGTTGCGACGCTCGGAATGTCAGGTTTTATAGGTGTAGTCATATCGAATGGAATATTTTCAGTGATCAAAGGTAATAAAATGCTGAAAGACTGTGCTATAAATAGAGAACGTTGAAATTTCGTAAAGGAGAAATTCTAAACTATGGTAAGAATACTGTTTATCTGCCACGGCACTCCAGTTTTATGATAATGCATACCTTCGCAGACCGGGGCAACACAGGGCAGAATAAGGCGGAAAGTATTGAAAATACTACGGTTTCGACTACTAAGGCTCATGGGCAGAATCGGGATAAAGGCAAAGGTGTTGGGAGAAATCCTTAGTAGTAAGGGACTACTAAGAATTAAACTTGATAGATGTAAGAGAAGCAAAAGATTCACTTTTCTATATGCATCTTGAAAAATAGTATAAAATGATATAATATATGTATACACGGAGTGTAACTTAAAAGTGTAACAAAAAAAGTACAGGGCGGTGAAAAGAGTGGATTATTTTATTTGTGATATTACAAAAGATTTGGTTGAAGAGTATAGTGTAGAGGGAGTTGCAGATAGATTAAATGTGACCGTCAATACAGTATATAGATGGTTGAGAGGAAGGAGTAAGCCACAACCTAAACAAGAATCTTTGCTAAGAAAAACATATGACGATTATAGGGTACAAAGTAATGAGTCTACCATGTTGATTGATACTTGTTTAAATGAATTAAGGGAAATATTTCATAAAACATCTAGATTTTCTTCGCGAAATGAGGCATTAGAAGAAATATCTAAATTATTTTTTTCACACATAATTTCAGTTATGAATGGTGAAGATGGTATATCTAACAAATTGTGTATGCAAAAAGGTAAGTCAGCAAAATTGTTAAAGGAGTTTGTTGACTCAAAATTAAAGGGAGTTGTTAGAAAAAATCAAGAGTATGTTTTTTCATTGAATCTAAAAGAAAGTGAAAATCAATTTGCTGAAGAGATAATTCATATTTTTGATAAAAATTTATGCAAAAAAGTAAGATTTGATTGCATTTCAGGAACAGATATTTTAAATGATATATTTGGAAAATTTCTTACAGATTCATTTGTTGATGAAAAGCAGTTAGGTCAATATCTGACACCTCAAGAGATTGTGTCATTTGCGATTAATTTGTATTTTTCTGATATCGATGTTAGTGAAGTGGTAAAGGAGGATAGTGGTTTTGTATTAGATCCATCATGTGGAGTTGGTTCGTTTTTAACAGCATATGTTGACAAAGTATATAAAGAGATGGAAGGAGATAAAGAAAGAAAAAATATTCTTAGAGATATTGTTGAAAATAGAATTATTGGAATAGATAAGAGTGAAAGAATGATAAAACTAGCAATGATAAATATGTCTATGTTTGGGTATTCCAATACAGAATTATTTCTTCATAATGCTCTAGATTTCTCTGGTATAGACTTGGAAAATAAAGTGTCGTTAATTATGACTAACCCTCCGTTTGGGGCTGAGTTTTCGGCAAAGGAAGTTGAGCATTTTAGGATTGTTTCAAAATGGCCTGATAAAAAACCTTTGAAAGTTAATTCAGAAGTATTGTTTATTGAGCAGTATATCAATTGGTTGAAACCTGATGGAGCGTTAATTTGTATTGTTCCGGATAGCATTTTAAATAATAAGGGGATTTATGAGGTTTTAAGGAATGGTATTTCAAAAGAAATTTCTATTCAAGCGGTTATATCTTTACCATCAAATACTTTTGCAACAACAGGTACAGAAACAAAAACATCATTACTATATATAAAGAAAAAACTATATGATAAAAATCATAAGACTTATCTAGCTATTTGTGAGAATAATGGATATGATGTTGTTTCTGCCGGAGCTCACAAAACAAAAAAATATAATGGGTGTTCAGATTTAAAGGAAATACTGAATGATTATATAAATAAGACTGAAGAGAAAGGTCAATGGGTCGCTGGATTGAATGATTTTGATAGGTGGGATGCTGCATATCATGCAATTATAACTAAGAAAATGATGGAAAACATTAAGCAAAATGGTTTAGTTCAAGTGAAAGATGTTGCAAATCTTTCAGTAGAAAGATTCAATCCCAAAAGATTGAGTGAGGGAGAATATTTTGATTATATAGAAATATCAGATGTTGATTTGAATCAATTGCGAGCATATGGGAAAAAGGTATTAGGTTCTGAGGCTCCAAGTAGAGCACGAAAAATAGTGCATAAGGATGACATTATTATTTCTACAGTTAGACCAGAACGAGGTATTGTAGCAGTTGTTGATGAAAATCAAGAAGGAAGTGTATGCACTACAGGTTTTGCAGTTATACATCCGAAAGAAATGGATTCTATGGTGCTGGCGCTGATATTACAATCTGAATTTGTTTTAAAACAAATAAAAAAATACGCAATGGGTATATCATACCCAGTAATTGATGAGAAAGACTTTATGGAAATATATTTACCTTTAAAGAAAACAGATTATACAAAATATAATGGTGTGACAGATAGAATTAAACAGTTGGAAAATGAGCTGTGTTCTCTAAGAGCAGAATTTAAAAAATCGATATCATTAGAATTGTTAGATATATAAAAAAACCATCCCCGCGTCAAACGCGGGGTTGTTTTTATATGACGGGCATAGCCCTTGTTCCTCGCTACGCGTATAACGCGTGAACGCGGTTCTGCCAGCTGCGTATTATTTAATGTTTCTTTTTCTTCTTCGTTGCAAACTCATCAGCTTCCGGAATTCTTATCTGATCTCCTAGATGATCCTCCTCCAGCTGATGCTTTATGTATTCTGCAATTCGGTTCGAGTTCTTTCCAACAGTATCAACATAGTATCCTTTGCACCAGAACTCTCTATTTCTGTACTTATATTTCAATTCTCCAAATTGCTCATATATCATGGTTGCACTTTTTCCTTTTAAGTAACCCATGAAACTTGACACCGACATTTTAGGTGGTATCTCTACAAACAGGTGTATATGATCTGGGCACGCTTCCGCTTCTAAGATTGTCACGCCCTTCCACTCACACAATTGTCTTAATA
>Ga0129317_1000357_pt1 | contig 50893 bp, 34 predicted proteins | sample Cm1ome_FD_94430 | JGI IMG/M metagenome (GOLD analysis project Ga0129317, IMG submission 94430) | Eastern black-and-white colobus group fecal microbial communities from Wisconsin, USA - Cm1105 metagenome | ecosystem: Host-associated > Mammals > Digestive system > Large intestine > Fecal | place... | reverse complement strand
CTGCATGATACTACCCTTCAGGAATTATCTGATCTTGGGATAAAGAAACTGCCCTCACAGGAAAAATTGCAGAAGCAGCTTCAGCAACTGGAAACAGAACTGGCAGCTACCCAGAAAGAACTCTCACAGCTTCAGGCTGATCTGCGAACCCTGCATGTTGTACAGAGCAACTTTTCTTCCATGCTCCAGAATGCTGATATTCTTCCAGAATTATCCTCTAAAAATCCGGAGCAATCCATTTAAACAAAAAAATAAGAGGATACCCGTACTCGATTTTCTCAAGTTTGGTATCCTCTCATCTATTTTAGCTTTCGTTCCTTAAGTCAGCTCAACCCCTTTCTGTGGATTATCTTTTCCCGACTTCTGACCAAGTTTTTCTTTGTTCTCTTTCAGACGATCATGGATGGATTTCTTTTTTTCTCCTGCTGATCTATCGGAGCTTTTTACAGTAACGGCTTCTGACTGTACCTCTTTATGATTAGCTGCTGACTCTTTCTCATTTACTTCTGTAGCTATATCAGGAGATTTTTCCACCAGTCCACAATATTCATACAGGTAAGGTAAGATGTGTTCCTGGACATCTCGCTGATCTTCGATTCCTTTCATATGTTCAATGATATCGCCCTCACCGGTACCCAGCATGATCTTTCCTGTTACCTTGTGAATCTCTGAATCTATAGAACAAAGCACCATATATCCAACCGAATACAAGTCATCCCATTTATCACTTGCCTGATTTTCCTTCAAAAAAGTCTGATCCAATGCTCCAAGTTTTTCGTTTGCTTCTTTAAACGGCAAATACTTTCCAGTTTCCATTTCTCTGTATTCGCTAAATACAATTTTTACCATTGGCTCTAAATCCTTTTTTTCAGGAATGGAATAATCGTTGATTCTCTGCAAAAGAACCTGTGCCTTTGTATTTAATTCATCACTTTCATCCATCACATCCTTTAAAAATCCGGCATATTCTTTTTTCCCACGTCCTGCGTACAGATCATATTCTATTTCTTTGACCAGTGTTTCCTTATCATCAACGTTATCCCGGAACTCATAAGTATCAAAGTCTTCTGCCAAGTCTACCAGCGCATAAGCGATTGCTTCCGCTGTCATATGCTCCGGATAAATATCCTGCTTTTCCTGTGCTGTCATAAAATATTTGAAGTCCGGGAACCGCTCTCTAAGCTCCTGTATTGCTTCCAGAACCAATGGATGCTCACGGTAATATGAAATTGAATCAATGTTATCCGCATAAATCGTATGCCCTTTTATTAAAGTCATCGGACCATCCAGATAATCTGGAAGGGATGAATCGTGTAACTCAAATCCCATTCCATTTCCCATATAGCTTAATCTCGGATCTGCCAAGATCTGCTTATATCTGTCCGTGACCTGTTCAACGGTAAGCCCGTCAAAATAATTTCCCATAGACGGAAACTCCTCACATACAGCTGCAAAGAATGTGATAGTTGCCCCCGTTTTCTGCTGATAGCTCTCTGCTGCTTTTCTGATTTCTTCTCTCCGCTCTTTCTCTCCAAATCCGTTGTTCAACACATTATCAACCATATTATAATTCTGCTCCTCCAGTTCTTCTACTTTTGTCAGTGGCTTATATTCTTCTTTTTGCGGTATTTCTGATTCCTTCTCCGGCAAAACTTTTTCAAGATTAATGAACTGATCCAATTCTTTAAAACTGATACTGTCAACAAAATATGCCGTCAGATTTCCTTCGTCATTTACAACGATAATATCTCCCACTGACATAGAATGCCCGGTAAAATCTCTTGGCCTGTCGATATTGAATCGCTCATACAGCCCGTCCAGTGAATCACTTGGAAGCATTTCTGCGCTGTAAACAAGATTATAATCTTCTTTATGAATCGTAATATTATGATCCATAATATAGTTCATATTCATAAAAGCATACGTCTCTGCAAAAGAGCCTTCCTTAAACTGGTAAATGCCATAGCGATGCTCATTTCCAAGTAACAGCCTTGCTTCTTTTAATGACTGCAACTGCGGATGATTCTCCATCTCAGTTTCCAAATCCTGTAACAATGTCTGTTCATATACTGACAGTTGAAAATGATCAGCCCCTCTCTCAATTTCCATCCGTTCGCTTGCCGCTATCAGCTGTGAAAATGGTGTAATGAGATAAATCGTTGCACCTGCATCATAATATTTTAAAGCAGTCCCTTTATCAATCACTGTCATAGGATCATGCAATGGCTCAATATCTTCTGTATAAACTGGTTCATCTTCTTCCAAAGCATCCCATACTCTTTTTTCGACACCGAAAAGCCCTTCATGCTCCTGAATCATTTCTCTACTGGCGTACTCGCTCTTTGTTCCATCTGTTTGAAGGCAATAGATTTTCAGTCCTCGCATGTGCAAATCCAATGCTGCTTCTTTGCTAAGCGGATACATATCGTCAGCCAGATATCCATATCCATGCAACGCACTCATCGTTACTTCGGAATCCGGATAAATCTCCATTTCCTTTCTGGCATCATCCATAAGCTGTACAATTCGTTCCTGATCTGATTGGTCATTTGCCCCAGCAATACTCCATATCAGATTACGGACTTTCAACTCATCCCCCACCATCTGAGCATACTCATAGATCTGATTGATCTGTTCTTGTGAAAATCCTTTTTCGCTGAAGCCTGCCAGATCAATCTGCTTTTGAGTCAGATCCTGCATTTCGTTTTCTTCTCTTGTATTATAATTTCTTAATGCCATTTGTATTTCCTCCATATCAAAAGAACCGGCAGTTTTCTTCCACCGGTTCCAGTTATTTTTCTCTATTGTCAACTACGATCAATATCATTTCCCTTTGCTGGTTTATCACGATCATGTTCCTGTTGACCGTTTTGTTTTATTGCATTCAGTTTATCGTGAATGCTCTGCTTTCCGCTGTTCTCAGGCTCTTCGGAACTTCCTTGCTCGTCCATATTTAAGAGTGCATTTAACTCTGACAGACGTTCCATCATCTGATTCAGCTCCTTCTCTTTTGGAAATGGCTTTACCACTTCCTGTTTTGCATTTTCCAGCTGTTCTTTTACTGTTTCTAGTTTCTGCTCCGCATCTGCCAGTTTCTTCGGATAACTTTCCAATAAATTGTTAATACGGGCAATGTTTCCAAGTGGATCTGAACCTAATGGAAGCGAAGATACTGCTGTGTGTTTCACTGAAAGAATAAATTCTTTATTCCAGCTGTCGAAACGTGCCATCATATGGAAGCCTTGATAATTTCCCACGTCCTTTGCCTCATTTACAGACTGAATCTGCTTACAGACAGCCAGCAATGCCGCACCTGCTTCTTTCTTTTCTGTAAATATTTTTCCACCAATTTCCATCTCAAATGCCTCCGGATCTGTGATCTTATGTGCTTCATAGTGTGCAATGTCTTCCCGATATCCCTCGATAATCTCCGTCAGCTTCGCTATCTTCTGTGGAAGATTTCTGGAAATATCCGCTTCCATGCGGTACACGTTATTCAGGTGGTTTGCTTTCAGCAGTTTCAGTTTTGCCACTTCCACATCCAGTGACATTTTTTCTTTTACAGCTGGATTCCCGGTTGCAAGTGCTTTTACCTCAGCATAAGAAAGTGCCGCTTCATCCACATCCTCGCAGCTTCTGACTGGTGCTTTACTGGTCATGATCTGAGAAATGAACTTCTGCTTATTCTCAATCAACTGCCACATGTAGCTGTCAAATGTTGATTCTGTTACATACCGGAAAATCTTTACCCTCTTGTTATGGTTTCCCTGACGGATGATACGGCCTTCTCTCTGCTCCAGATCTGATGGCTTCCACCCAACATCTAAATGATGAAGTGCAATCAGACGATCCTGCACATTGGTACCGGCTCCCATCTTTGCTGTGGAACCTAATAAAAAACGAACCTGTCCAGCTTTTACTTTGCTAAACAGCTCCGCTTTCTTTGTCTCTGTATTGGCATCATGGATAAATGCAATTTCTTTTTCTGGAACACCTTTCTCCAACAGCTTCTGCTTCAGATCGTCATACACATTAAATGTCCCATCCCCCTTTGGTGTGCTGAGGTCGCAGAAAATCAACTGGGCTGATTTCTGACTGGCTGTTTCCTGCCAGATCTGAAAACTCTTTTCAGCACAGATAGTTACTTTGCTTTCTGGATTATCCGGTAAAAGATCACTCACCAGACGCTGATCCAGTGCTAGCTTACGTCCGTCATTTGTGATCTTCAGCATATTGTCAACCGATGGGTCTACAAATCCATTTCTAACCTTTTCTGCACGCTCTGCAAGGCTTTTCACTATATCCCGCTGATAATCCGATGGTTTCAATACAACCGTTTCATATTCCGCTTCCGGTACTGGGAGCTTCAGTTGATCGGCTGTTTTAATATCCGCAATCTCTTTAAACATGCTCATCAATTCCGGGATATTATAGAATCTGGAAAATCTGGACTTCGCCCGGTATCCGCTTCCTTCCGGTGATAATTCAATACTGGTAATCACTTCACCAAATGTAGAAGCCCAGGCATCAAATAATCCAAGCCCCATGTTCTGCAGCTTGTTATACTGCAGGTATCTCTGCATCACATAAAGCTCCGTCATACTGTTGCTGATCGGTGTGCCCGTAGCAAATGTAATGCCTTTGCCACCGGTAATCTCATCCAGGTACTGACACTTATTGAACATATCCGCAGACTTCTGTGCCTCATTCTGTGCGATACCAGCAACGTTCCGCATTTTTGTATAAAGAAAAGCATTCTTGTAGCTATGTGCTTCATCTACATATAGATGGTCAACTCCCAGCTCTTCAAATGTAATAACCCTGTCTTTTCTATCTTTCTGATTCAGCTTTTCCAACCGGACTTCCAGAGATTTTCGTGTCTTCTCAATCTGTTTTACGGTATAACGCCCACCATCCTCTTCATTTGCACTTTGAATCGCTATCTTCAGTTCATCTATCTGCCTGCGCAGCATCATTTCCTGACGTTCATCTGAAATAGGGATTCTCTCAAACTGAGAATGTCCGATAATCACAGCATCATAATTTCCCATTGCAATCCTGGCGCAGAATTTTTTCCGGTTTGCCGGTTCAAAATCCTTTTTGGTTGCAACCAGAATATTTGCTCCTGGATACAGCTGTAAGAACTCCGCTCCCCACTGCTCGGTAAGATGATTAGGTACTACAAAAAGGCTCTTTTGTGCCAGCCCCAATCGCTTACTCTCCATAGCTGCAGCCACCATTTCATAAGTCTTTCCGGCACCTACTACATGTGCCAGTAATACATTATCACCATACAGCTGATGAGCAACTGCATTTTTCTGGTGTGGCCGCAATTCTATTTCTGGGTTCATGCCAGGAAATGTCAAATGGCTTCCATCATATTCACGGGGACGGATGCTGTTAAAGCGCTCATTATATACCTTTACCAACCTCTCACGGCGATCCTGGTCTTTAAAAATCCAGTCCTGAAAAGCGGCTTTCATGGCGTCCTGCTTCTGTGTTGCAAGCATAGTTTCCTTTTTGTTTAATACTCTAATTTCATTTCCATCATCATCTACTACTTTATCATAAATCCTCACATCTTTCAGATTCAGGGAATCTTCCAATATGCGATAAGCATTTGCCCTCTCAGTTCCATAGGTAGCATAAACCAGTGAATTTGAAGTGCTGTCTGCATTTTTTCCGCTGATTCTCCATTCTCCGCTGACATTGGAATATTGTACTTTAATCCCATTATCCTTTAGCAGATACCACGGAGTATGAAGCAGTTCCTTCATAAAATCCTGATAGTCTTCCGGCTCTATCCAGGTTGCTCCTATCCGCACCTCAATTTCAGAAGCCTCCAGTTCTTTCGGCTGTACCTGTTCCAATGCCCTGACATTGCTCTCATATTCCGGGTGACTTTCAGCAAATGTCTTTGCAATCCGAAGTTTCTCTCTGACATTTCCAGACAGGTACTCATCCCCATTTTCCCACTGGTCTGTCAAAGGATTTTTAAAGATTACTCCTGTCAGTTCTTCTTCTATTTTTTCTTCGGTCTTTCCGGTAATCTGTGCCATATAAGGAAGATCAACCCTTGCCTTTTCGTTCATGGATACCGCAAGTGCCTCACTGGATGTTTCCACGCTTGTCACTGCTACCGCACGTTTAATGGTTCTCTTATAGAACATATCCGCTTTACGCTTCAAGGTTCCATCTTCATTCAGATCTTCCAGAGAACACAGCAGACAGTAAGATGAATCGTCCGAAAATGCCCTTTTATTGGCATTACTTCCAATGACACCATACTTTTCCGTATAAGCATCATAAACTTCATTTAAACGTTTCTGAAGAGCAGCAATGTCCTCATCACTGGAATATTCATCCATCTGCATGGCAATCAATTCTCTTACGGTATCTCTGACACCAATCATTCCTTTTACACGCTCTGCTGTCATTGCCGGCATTTTAACCGGATTCATAAGGGAATTGATCCGATAATAGATCTGATCATCAACCACTGTAAAACTGTAATTTCTTACGTTCGGATCAGCCGGGATACTTTCTATCATTTCATCCAGTTCTGATTCCCGGTCAAATGCAGGTGTCATAGTTCCCTGAATATGTCTGATTGCTTCTGACAGCTGAATTTCCAGATCTGCTCCTTCCATCGGTGAACAGGTTGTTTCCATACCATATGGACCTGAAACCTCTTCCATTTTTCCAAGAATCATTTCCGGATGCTCTGCAAAATATTGATTTACCCTTATTCCGTTTGCGTCACTACCAAGCTGGACCCATTCCGGCTCTTCATGGGCAATACTTTCTCTCTTCTGGAAAAACAGAATATCTGCCGTTACTTCTGTTCCTGCATTGGCTGAAAATGCGGTATTGGGAAGTCTGATTGCCCCAAGCAGTTCTGCCCGCTCAGCAAGGTATCTTCTCACTTCCGGTGATGCTTTGTCCATCGTTCCTTTTGTGGTAATCAGTGCAGCCACACCACCCGGTCGAAGTTGATCTATGGATTTTGCGAGGAAGTAATCATGAATAAAGAAATTATATTTTTCATACTGTCTGTCATTTACTTTATAAGCTCCAAACGGTACGTTACCGATTACTACATCAAAAAAATCATTCGGATAATCCGTCTTCTCAAAGCCTTTTATCTGGATATTTACATCTGGATATAACAGACTGGCGATTCTTCCGCTGATGCTGTCCAGTTCTACACCATACAACTTTGAATCTTCCATTTTCTCTGGAAGCATACCAAAGAAATTTCCAACTCCCATTGCAGGCTCTAAAATATTTCCCTTTTCAAATCCCATATTTTCCAATGCCTGATACATACTCTCAATGACAATGGGCTGTGTATAATGGGCATTCAGGGTAGATGCTCTTGCGGCGGCATATTCTTCCGGGGTTAATACTGTCTTCAGTTCCAGATATTCGGTTTTCCAGGCAGGCTTATTTTCATCAAAAGCATCTGCCAAGCCGCCCCAACCAACATACCGGGATAAAATCTCCTGTTCTTCTGCTGTTGCATGACGGTTTTCACTTTCGCATTTTTTAAGCAACTGAATAGCCATGATGTTTGCACGGAATTTTTCTTTCGTAGTTCCCCGTCCAAGAGTATCATCTGTAATGTGGTAATTTGCCGCCGGGATTAGTTCTGATATTTCTGATTCCTCTTGAGCAGGCAATTCGTTTGTTATTGCCTGCTGATCAGAAAACAATGGTTCTTCCGTTTCTGCATCTTCCGGCAATTCAACATCCGGTAACTGGCTTTGAAGCTCCTGCATATCTGCCAGCTGCTGTGCCTCTTCTCTTTCCTGATAAGCAGCATATTCTTCTGGTGATAAATAATCTTCCGTTCTGACCAACTGACGGATACGTTCTGCAACCTTATTCCATTTCAACAAAATGCTGAGATCTGGATTGGAAATCTTTCCTTTGCTCAGCTGTAACCCTTTTGCATCATTCCATCTTTCAGATGATTCCGCTCCTGTAATTCCCGAAGGACTTCCACCTGTGCCAAATTCATTTTTAAGAAATTCTGCGATTTCTTTTGTGTCATGATGTTCCAGACAATACTCATAAATCCGATGTCTTCCTCCTGCAACAGAGCCACCACCTCTTAGTACAGAATCTATTTCATCCTGAGTAATAAAAGAAAGTTTTGGAATATCGACCTTTTCCTGCTGTCTAGTCCAGCATAATGTTCGCTCCAGATCATATACATCCTGCTTATAACGGGCATTATTTCTAATCTGATATCCCAGATATTGATCCTGATGATTCTCCATATCTTTTTCTAAAGAAACCAAGCGCTGATAATATTCTCTGGTTATTTCCGGATCCTCTAAACCACCACGAATTAATTCCTGAGCTTCGGGAAAAGAAAAATACTTTTCGCCTCTTCCAGTGTCTCTGAAATGTAATGCCAATAAACCAGATAAACGGGTAATTTCCGCTTCAATAGAGCCAAGCATAATATTCTGGGATACAAAGGTTCCATCGTTATACATATTCTGGATACGCTCTGTAGCCTCTTCCCAGGTAACCATGCGGTCAAAATTCTTTCTTGCAGATTCGCCTCTTCGGAATCGTAGACCATCTTGGTCATACCACACACTGATCTTCTGTCCGGAAAAATCAAATCCCTTACCACCTGTGCCATAATGCAAGACTAAATACTGTCGTAATTCGTCATGTTCCAAATCTTCTACAAGTTTTGCTGTAATATAAGACAACGTATTATCTTTGCCGCTTCCTGTCCGGAGTACATCATCCACTACTTCATCTGTAATAAAAAAAGCAGCTGGCTGTTCTACTTCAGCTGCTGCTTTCCTTATTTCTTCAATTTGCTCCTCTTCTGTCTGGAACAGACTTAACTGTAAATAACCTCCTGAATTACCAGCTCCTCTGCCTGCGCTCTGGTCTGATTCATATGACGTGTCCATGCTAGTCCGTCTGCCATTTTGTTCGGTGCCGGGTTCTGCCGAAGGAGCTGTTCGGTCAGGTCTTCCACTTTCTGTCTGGCTTCGCTGTCGATTGCTGCCAGATGATCGTCCAGTGTTCCCTGCAGTGTCATCAGATTGAACCTGGCTATTTTGTGGTTCCTCAGATATTCTCTCCGCATCAGTCCGTACTTCCCGATCATTCCGCTGCTCTCCTTCATGCTGATGTCCGGTATCTGATAACTTCCGTTCTGACTGTAAGTGATTGCTTTCATGCTCGATATCCTCCTCTTTTTCTTGTCTATTGTCATCTTCCGTTATATTATTACTTTCACGAATTAACGTGCTAAATTCATTATAAACTACTTCTTTTTCTTTTGCAACCGTTTCCAGATCATTTTCCAGTTCTGTCAGTACATATCTTCCCAGCTGCATAAGTATCGGCCTGCATATCTCATTTACGGCAGTTCCCAGATGTACCATTACTTTCAGTTCGTTAAAATCTGTGATTTTCTGAAAATCCTCGTCACTAAGGTATTCCTGCACATCAAGACCACTTCGTTTCAGCAATACATACCAGGTGCTGTTCTCCATTAATTCCTGAAATTCAACTCGTTGATTCTGCTCATCCAATTCCTCCAAATAGGTATCCGGTACATTTAACAAAAGTTCATCAAAGGCATCTGGAAGCCATTCCTGTACACTTTCTCTGGCTGCCTGCCGGAGTGTTTCTGCCAGCCCTCCATCTACTTCTTCCAGACTGAACTGATTCTGCAGATACTCTGCTGACAGCTGTTCACCTGCAGGTATCATTTCCCATAGCTTTGGATCTCGTCCCAAATTCTTTACCTTATGGGTATCCTGGATATCAAATACATAGCGTAGCTTCATTCTCGGTCCCGATGTATTATCAATCAGTGCAATTCCTTTCGAACCACGGTTAATCCACCGATACATTCTTTTATTCCAGATCTCCATTGATGCCACTGCAGTTGCTTCCGGTCGCTGTGCATAAATCAATAACTGTTCTGGAAATGTATAGCGGTATAATCTGGCTGCTGTGTCCAGAAACTTCATCCATTCCTCTGGACTGGCAGATACATCTCTTGAAACATCTGCAGTCAGCTTCTGCATTTCATATAATTTGTTTGCCATCTTCCGTTTTCCCCTTTCTCCTTGCCTGAACAATCAGCCTTCCATTGTCACAGGAATACTCACAAGTGGATAAAGATAACAGTTCGTCCGTCTCCATTACTTTTTTCCCTGTATCATAAATCTGATAGCCAGCCATTTTCTGTTGCAAATAATTAAGCTGCTCTTTTCGTGTATTCCAATGCAGATAATTGTAATACCCTCCCCCATTGGCTACATCTGTAACATACACAGCGGTAATCTCATATTCATATTTCTGCTCATGTAGGTATAGTTTTATATTAGGATGTTCTTTGTAAAAGATTTCTTCCTTGTATCCATTCAGCTGCTTAAACATGGAATTATCCTTCATCTGGTGACCATAAAGGATTAAATGCTCTGCCTTGGCATCTACATCGTTTCTATAATCCATGAAAATAGCACCACATGCCGCTGTTTCCCGGTTAAAATTATGTGTCAGATAGAATTCGTTATCTGCAGCCTGCACAACTGGATAGTTGATATCTGTACCTGGTATCTGAATCCAGCCTACACAGTCACTGTTCATTGCTATAAGTGACTGGTAATCAAAATCATCTTCCGACTGTTTCACGTCCTGCTGATCGTTCTCTTCCTCGTGATCTGCCTCTGTCTCCGGGAAACCAATTTCTGATATATCCTCATATTTCTGCTTATTTTCCTCTGACTTCATAAAGTAGTTCATTAAATATGTCCCACTGATAGAAATAACTGCAGTGCATAGCACCAGCAAAACATATCGCCATCTCTTCATTGTTTCATTTTCCTCCAAAAAAAGAGCAGCGGTCACACATTCATGCAACCACTGCTGTTATTTATAATGCTGCAGTTAGATCCCAACTACTTGTCCGCTTTGTTTCGGACACTATATTTCCCTTTTTCTGCTTATTTGTCTGAATTTTTTGATGGATACTGGCAGTTTTTGTATTTGCCTTTTCCATTGCAAGCCTGCTTTCACGCTTCTTGGCATTTTCGATGACCATTTCTTTACTGTCATAAAACTGAACTTTATCTGAAAGCTTATCTTCTGGTTCCACTGCTTCTTTATTTGCATCCTGCACCATAATGCTCATATCTTCCAGTGTCATTTGCGTGGTAGTTGGAACAATAAGTGTTTCATGGATGCTGGACGGTAAGATATAAAAATCTCCACCCATTAATTTGCTTACTTTGTCCATCACATCTTCTCGTAAAATCATGCTTACACCATATCTATAATCTTCACTAGTCAAGCAGTACAAGGAAAAACCATCTCCGTTGTCAATAATGTCATTCTGCTTATCTAACAAATTGATAGGCTTTAGACCAAGCATCTTTTCCGCAACTAACGCCTCGATATCCGTAAACACTGCACCTTTTGAATGTTCCGCTCGCAATGAATCCTCACGCAACTGTTCCTCCGTAATTCCCCAGCTTTTCAGCAGGTTTGGAGTTACTGTTGCAGATCCCCTTAACATTCCATCTCCACCTATCTTAATATGATATGTCGCAGCAAAATCACCTTGCTCTGTATAAACCTGGTTCTTCAATTTATCCCGGTTTAATTCCATATCACACAGATGGATTTCCAATCTCTGTTTCACCATCTCATAGTTCGTAAAAATACTGCTAATGGACTGCGCCTCTTCCGGTGGATCATGTTCAATTCGCAGATCCGCAATGTCTCCCACAATTTCATCGAGATTCATACCGCTACTGTACTTTTCGTACAATTCATTGATGTAAATATTAGGCGTGAGTGTTTCATTTTCTCTTTTTATCATCACGCCAGTTAAATGTACATCATTGTTTTTTACCACATCCCTAAACTGAATATCCGCATCCTTATAGCTCTCTGGTAGGTAATCTTTTACATTGTTTTTTATATATTCCTGAAATTCTTTAAAATTCAACATCTATACTACCCCTTTCTGATCATGTGACGGCTCGGCTGCTTTCTAATAATCTTCTCTGCTTCTTTCTGATATGCCAGCAGGCGGTTTAATGTTCTCTTTTCTCTTTCCTGTAAACTGCTGTTTCTTCCAAATGTCTTCATTCTGATATCCTCCATTTTCTTTATAAAAAAGGCACTCTCCGGATATCGTTCCAGAGAGCGCCGTAATCATCAGCATTTCTAACTAAGCAGATGCTTAATCATTGCCTTTTTCACTTTTATTCTGTTTTTTCTTTCTTTTTCCAGAAACAAGTACCCCCGCCATTACTGCAGCTGCACTAAGCATCATCACTACCGGAAGCCAGAGATTCGTTTCATCACCTGTTTTTGGATTTCCACTGGTTGGTGTGCCCGGTGTTCCCGGCTGTGTTTCTTTATTGGTCAGATCTTTTTTCACTTCAATAATAGGTGTATTCTGATCTGCGTACTCAAACACAATCTCATGCTCGGTCTGATCCAGTTCATATCCATCCAGTGTCTTTGTTTCCACCAGATAATACTTGATTGCTTCACTGAATTTTCCATTCTTATAAGTTGCAATCTCATACAGCCTACTTTCCGCATGGCCAGCAGCATCGGTTACCAGTTTTTCCAATACCTTTCCTTTGCTGTCCCGAAGCTCATATTCCACACCTTTCAGTGGCTTTTCAGTATCTGCATCGGTTTTATTGATGATTACCTTACCTTTGGCTGTATCGTCTTTCATTGATACTGTCTGAATTTCTCCAGTGTCAGCCACTTCAAAAGTCACATCATTCGTCAGGATAAACCCTTTCGGAGCCTGTTCCTCACGAAGTGTATATTTACCAATCGGCAGCTTCTCCACATAGTGCGGTTTATCTGAGGATGTCCAGCTTTCCACGACTTGATCATTCTCATCAAGGATGGTCAGTTTTGCGCCTGGAATTTCCTGATCACCAGTGATATCTGTTTTACTGATCTGAATCTTTGTCACATCATCTTTCATCTCATGCTTCTGGATTTCAGCAGTATTTTCAATCGTAAATTCAATACTTTCTGCAGTAACAAATCCGTCAGCCGGTTTTGTTTCTGTCAGTTTATATTTCTTTCCAACTACCAGCTCTTTGATTGCATGAGCTTCTTTTGTGGAAGTCCATTCATCTACGGTATTTCCTGCTTCATCCGTTACTTTCAGGTGTGCGCCTGGAAGTTCTTCCCCGGTTGTCAGATCGGATTTTGTCAGCTCTACTGTGGTCGGTTCATTTTCAAAGGTGAACTCATAAGTGACATCTGTGACATTCTCGCCCTCATATTTAAAGGTAAATTCCTGTTCTTCCTCTGTTGTTACGAATCCATCCGGAGCCTGCAGTTCTTTCACATAATACTTACCATCTACTGGCAGGTCTGCAAGGAAAGTAATTCTTCCGTTTTCATCGGTTGTCTTCTGCTCGATAATTTCATCAGCTTCCAGAAGTACATTACCGGATACGGATTTGATATCTTCCGCTGTAAACAGTCCAAAGATTGCCCCTTTCAGTACACGGTCACTATCTTTTTCTTTTTTCAGAACCTGTACCGTTACTTTCTGGCGGGCATTCTGCCAGTCTTCATCATAAGTGACTACTGGGGTATCCTGATCACGATAGCTCAGGTCTACATATCTGATCTCATCATCCAGAACATAACCATGAGCGGTTGCCACTTCTTTCACATAATACTTGCCTACCGGAAGATCTCCCAGCTGTGCAATACCTGTATCATCTGTAGTAATGGTTCCCACCAGATCATCTGCCTTGTAATAGTCTTCACTAATACCATCGGCAGCTTTGATATCTTCTGCCGCATATACCTCAAAAGTAACCTCAGTCAGATTACCGGAAATATACTCAAACAGATGCTCTACAGTACCTTTTGCATTATCCAGAAGAGTTACTTTATCAAGAAACTCTCCCTTTTTGTTGATGATCAAAAGAGCAGTCGGCACTTCATCTTTCATTTCCACCTTCTGTACCTCTGCAGTATCTTCCAGTGTGAATTTTACATCTGTTGCTTTCAAATAACCGTATGGTGCAATTTCTTCTCTCAGAGTGTACTCTTCACCAACAACCAGACGTTTGATTACATGTGGCTGGTCTTTTACAGAAGTCCATTCATCCACCACATTTCCGTCTTTATCAAGGATTTTCAGACTTGCACCCTCCAGTTCAGTTCCTGTAGTAATATCGGATTTTGTAATTTCTACCGTAGTCGGCTGATTTTTCTTTACCTCTTTCAATTTCACTACTGCAATATCCTGTCCCTGATAGGAAGCATCAAAAGTCAGAATTTCATCAGATGAAACGAATCCTGCCGGTGCTTTCAGTTCTTTTACATAATACTGGCCAAGTGGCAGATCTACGGTAAATACTGCCGATCCATCTTCATCAGAAGTCCTTTCCTGCAGAAGTGTATCTGCCTTTACAATGATCTCACCTTTCTCATTCTTCAGATTTTCTGTGTTATAGATGCCAAAAACAGCTCCTGCGATTGTAGCTTCATTTTCTGCATCCTGTTTCTCTACTGTGATTTCCACTTTCTGGCGGTCATCATCAAAGGTAACAGATTCTTTGATTACTGCAGTATTCTGATCGGCATAATCAAAAGAAATTTCCTGCGGAACTGCATTTAATACAAATCCAGTCGGTGCATTTGCCTCTTTTACCAGATAACTACCAAGAGGCAGATTTTTCACAACTGCCAGTCCGGAATCATCTGTAGTTACGGTTGTTACCAGTTCACCCTCTGCATATTCCAGAATCCGGTTGCCGTCTGCATCCTTCTGATAATCTGCTGTATAGACGTTTTCAGCTGCATATACTTCAAATTCTGCTCCAGATAAGTATTTTTCTTCATACTGAAAATCTTTTCCGTCATAACCAGCAAGCACCTCACCCTTTTTGTAGATGGATAACTCACCCTTTACCGGATGGTTTTCATATTCTACTTCGATGATCGCATCACCGGTTGTTGCATCCTGCAGATACGCTGTATTGGAATCCACGCTGACTTCCACATAGTTTTTACTAAGCATATAACCATCTGGTGCAGTTACTTCCTCAATACGGTAATTTCCAATCTTAAGACTTTCCGGAAGAATCAGATAGCCGTCTGAATCTGTGAAAAAGGAAGTATGCTTTTGCACAGTCGGATATGTTGTTACCTGCTCTACATATTTCTGCTGATTTAGATCAAAGATCTTAAACTCTGTACCTGCAACCAGAACCGATTTCTTTGTTTCATCGTCTTTTTTGATGATTTTCAGTTTTGCGTGGAATTCATCATCCAGAAGAACTCTCCATGTCTGTGGCTCATTCGGATGGTTTTCTGAAATAGTTACCACAAAATCATCTACCGGCTTATAATTATGAGGAGTAGTTGTCTCTCTTACCACGTATTTACCGTATGGAAGTGGGATACTCTTTGCATATCCTTTTGCGTCTGTGAACATTTCTGTCTTTCCATCTTCAGTAATCACTACCGGCTTCGCACCAGTAAAATCATAGCTGCCATCTTCTTTTACTTTTAGGCTGCTTGCAAGATATGCAGTAAATCCGGCTCCTTTTAAGAGATCCGCATCTGTCTTTCCATTATTGGCAACCTTGATTACCTCAAACGGCTGTTTTACTACTGTTTCAGAAGATTCTGCTGTTCTCTCAATGTTCTTTACCTGATCTCCTTCATAATTGCAGTCAACATCATGTTCCTCTTCATCCAGAAGATATCCTGTTGGTGGTGTGATCTCTTTCACATAGTATTTTCCAAGGAACAGATTCTCAACCCTTGCATTTCCAGAATCATCCACGGTCATAGTAGCTACCTGTGCATCTTTTTTGTAGAGAACGCCGCTCTTTCCGTCCGGATGAGCAATGTTCTCACGGGCATATACACCATACACGGCTCCTGCAAATTTCGCATCGCCCTGTGTCACATTTCCGGTTTCCTTATCCTTTTTTACCAGATGAATAGATGCACTCACATGCTCATTGGAAAAAGTATGGGAAAAGGAAACGGCCGCTTCCTTGTCATTGGTATACAGGAAATCAAAACTGTACACCTCATCAGAATTTCTAAAGTAATTAGCCGGTGCCTGTAATTCTTTCACATAGTAGCTGTTGTTGTTTGGAAGATCTGCAGCAAAAGCGCTGCTTCCCATTTCATCTGTAGTAGCCTTTGCAATCAGGGTATCTTTTGCAACCACAACCTGTCCGTCCTGGTTCTTGATGTCTTTGCCTGCATACAGTCCAAATACTGCTCCTGCGAGTGGCTTTTTCGTATCCTTATCCTGTTTTTCTGCAAATACTTTTGCTTTCTGACGGTCATTTACGAATGTCAGATCACCAACTGCCACTTCTACGTTCTGTCCTGCGTAGCTCAGGGTTACTTCTTTTGATTCACCAGCGCAAATCAGGTTTGTCGGAGCTTTCATCTCTGTTACTCTGTAAGTACCAAGGTACAGTCCTTTTAAGGTTGCACTGCCATCATCTCCAGTGGTAAGATTTTCCTTCACCAGTGCGCCCTGTTTATATACAACGGTTCCATCTGCACGTTTAATGTCCGCTGCAGCATAAACGTTGTAAACTGCCCCTTTCTGTCTCCTCTTTTCATAAACGAAAGAAACACCTTCCTCTGTGACATTCGCACCTGTCAGCACCTCACCTTCTTTATAGATGGTTAAGTTCGCCTTCTGCTCCTCATCTGTTACCACCTGATTGAATGTCTTTCCAACTACCAGCTGAATGTTATGCACCGCTGTATCCAGAAGATATCCGGTCGGTCCTGAAATCTCCTTCAGATAAATCATATCCTGTGTTTTATTTAAGGTAACACTGGATGCTCCGTTTACATCAGTAGCTGGCATTTCCATAATCAGATTTGTGCAGTCTGGATCACTGTAAAGTCCATATACTGCCCCTGCCACAGCTGCATTCGTCTTCTTGTCTTTCTTTACGATCGAAACGCTTGCCTGACTTACCCATGTAACAGAAAAATCCACATACTTTTCATCGTCAACGGCCTCGCCAAAAACAAAGGCAAGATCCTGTAAATCGCCTCCCGTACTGATCTTATAAGCAGAATAGTCTTTCACGATAGTACCTTTCATGGTTGCTGAGAATGTCGCACTTACATCAGCTGCCTGTGTGATCGGTGCAGAAAGATAAAACTTCGTTCCACCATTGATCTCCACACTTGCCCCTGCAGCACTGGTTTTTCCAGTTGTTACATTATGAAACTTCACACCAGACGGCAGCTTAAAAGTAATAGACTGGAGGGTATCCGCAAGGAAAGTAACCTCTTCCGTTCTCTGCTGGTCACCTTCTACATATGCGGTTACATTCGGGTTGGAAAATGCCATATCTACTTCCGGAATCTCCGGCTGTGACATACAGTAATTATAAAGCTCCATTGCAAGTGACTTTCCGGTGCTGTTGGTGCCACTGAACGCATCGCTGCTTCCATTTGCATATGCAGCTGCCATATGGGTGATAATAAAGCGTTTTCCTGCTGAAAAATCCGGATGCTTTTCTGCAAAAAATCCATCATCTCCACTGGCCTTAGTTCCATAATAGCAAACCTTTGCCAGACTCTTTCCATCACTTAACTTTGTAATTTTATATGTTCCATCATCTGGACCACGTTTGGACGGCTGTACGCAATAAGCTGTTGCACTGACATTGCCATATTTAACTTTATATGGTGCTGTCTGATAGGAGCCAAGTCCATAGTCTGCGTAGTAATACCAGGAACCACGGGTGATGGTTACTTTCTTTGTCGTTGATGCTGCATAAGTTACTATCAAAGACGGTGCTTCTACATAGAATTCTACGCTTTCCCCTTCTTCCAGTGCAAACAGATCAATATCCTGGTCTCTTGCAGCGGTTAGCACAATTTCAAGATCAAGCCCTGTTTCCTGATCATAGGTTTCCTGATTCTCTGCCTCTTCCAGTGCTTCATCAAATTCTTCTTCAGATAAACCTTCGGAAAAATCCTTTGTAGCTTCTTCCATTGGAATTTCTGTCGTTTTTTCTGGTTCAGATTCTTCCGGTGCCTCTGTGATTTCCTCTGTCGCTGATTCTGCCGGAGCTTCTGTAACTTCTGCAGTTTCTTCTTCAGTCGAAACCTCTTCGTCTGATGGTGTCTCCTGCTCGATCACTACCGGCTGTGCTTCCTCTGGCATCTGTATATCTACCAAGCCATCGTCAGACTGCTCTTCACCACTCTCACTGCTGTTTCCATCTTCTGCAGCTTCGATCGGTGTTTCTGTCTCCTGTTCTGTCTGCGGTGCTTCTTTCACAATCAGTTTTCTGCTGATCTGATATTTCGGATGCTCCGTTTTTAAAGGCTGTACATAATAAACCGCTTTGTAGGAATCAGATTTCTGTGTTGTAAACTCTTCGCCGGATTCATTTTTCGCTTCTTCAAAGGTCACTTTCACCTTCTCATTATCTGGAATCTCAATATTACTGAAATCTGTTTTCACATCAAAATTGCATCCATATTCCAATTCCAGATCTTCCGCTTTCACCACTTCATCTACATCCAGTTGATCTTTCACTTCCTCGTAAAGCGGTGGCTTTGGCTCCTCTGGCGGTACTTCTGCTGCATATGCACTCAGCGGTGAAAATACAGTAGTCATGATCGTCATTGCTGCCAGAAAACCTGATACTGCTTTCTTAAATCTTCCGTATTTCATAGATTCTACCTCATTCTTTCTTCATTATCTCTGCGGAAATTCCAGGTTAAACTTTACATAGCCTTCACCTGAATCCGCCATAACAACAGTTGCTTCATAAGTTCTACCCGTCTTTTGGGAACGCAGGTCTTTATAATGGATTTTTCCTTTTGCAAGCAGTTTTTTCACTGTCCCGGCATCCATCTTTTTGCCCTGACTCTCAAAGAAACGGTCATTTTTCCAAAGAGCAAACTGACATTTTCTGTCTGAACAGTAAAAGTTTTTCTGTCCCTCATAGACTGGCTTTCCGCATCTGGGACAACTTCCCATACTTTCTTTTTTCGTTCCATGAGAAAACTGCTCTTTCTGCTTCTCTGACACCCCTGAGTACCGGGAAATCAATACTTTTAACATCCGGATAATCCCCTGCAGGAAGCCTCCTGCATCGGCTTCCCCTCTGGCGATCTGATTCAACTGCATTTCCCACTGGGCTGTCATTGCCGGAGATTTGATTTCATCCGGAAGAATAGTGATCAGAACATTTCCATCATTGGTTGGCACCAGATTCTTTTTATCTCTGCTTACGAACCCGGAGCTGATCAGCTTTTCGATAATCCCGGCTCTTGTTGCCGGAGTTCCGATTCCCTTCTTTTCTGTATCTTCGGTCAGGTCTTCATTTCCTGCCCTCTCCATTGCCTGTAGCAGCGTATCCTCGGTAAACTGTCTGGGCGGCTGCGTCCATTTTTCCTGAACTTCCACACGGCAGGGACCATAATCCTCCAGCAAACGGATTTCTGCCATCTGATGGATTTCCTCTGGCAGTTTCTTACCAAAGAACAGATACATTTTCCGTTCTATTGCTTTAAAACCCTCCTGCTTTATGCGATGGGATAACATATGGAATAAGATACCCTCACATTGAACCTCGCATTTATGAGATTCATAAACATATGCCCTGCTGGTTACCATCAGGAACCGACTTTCAATCAGATATAAAATATTCCGCTCTTTCGTTTTCAGTGTTTTCTGATCGGCTGATTTTATCTGACTGGTCGGAATAATGGCATGGTGATCAGAGACTTTACTGGAATTTAAAGTCCTGTCAACTGCCGGTTCATAATCTTCCAGTTCCAGAAAATCCAGATCTCCATCCAGAAGTTCTGCCAGTTCTTCTGCTGTCTGCTCCATATCATCACTCAGATACTGGCTGTCTGTTCTCGGATAAGTAATCAGCTTTTCCTCGTACAATGACTGGGCGGCATCCAGTGTCTCCTGTGCGGTGTAGCCCAGAATCCGGTTGGCATCCCTTTGCAGTGTAGTCAGATCATACAGTTTCGGTGGCTGAACCGTCTTTGTCTGTTCCTCATCTCTGATAATCTGGCATCGTTTTCCCTGGCACTGCTTCACAAGCTGTTCTGCTTCCTCAAGGCTGTTCATTCTGTCACTGACTGCTTCCAGATCACGGCAGAACAGATGGGCTTCAAAATACTGTTCTTTTTTAAAACCTGTCACTTCCTGATTTCTCTCCACAATCATGGCAAGTGTCGGTGTCTGTACACGCCCTACTTTCAGGTTTTTGTTGTATAAAACAGAAAAAAGACGGCTCCCGTTAATCCCTACCAGCCAGTCTGCCTGCGCTCTGCATAAAGCACTGCGATAAAGATCATCATAGTAAGAGCCATCTTTTAAATTCTGAAATCCTTCCCGAATTGCTTTTTCTTCCATTGAAGAAATCCATAAACGTTTTACTGGTTTTCTGCAGCCCACCTGTTCATATACAAGACGAAAGATCAGTTCCCCTTCCCGTCCTGCATCTGTTCCACAGATCACTTCCGTTACGTCATTACGATTCATCAATGTCTGTAAGATTCCGAACTGCTTCTTTGTTCCTTCCAGTATTTTTTTCTTCCATTTTTCAGGAACAATCGGAAGATCATCATAATTCCACTTGCGGTACCGCTCATCATAATCGGCTGCATCACACAGTCCCACCAGATGACCTACACACCAGGAAACCAGATAACCATTTCCCTCCACAAAACCATCCCGGCGGCTTCTGGCTCCGATCACGGAAGCCAGAGCTATCGCCACCGACGGTTTTTCTGCAATTACAAGTCTCATTCTCCGTCTTCATCCTCCTCTTCTTCATCTTCCAGAACCGCCCTTTCTTCCGGTTTTGCTTCCTGCATGTCTGCATCGTCCTTTTCATAGACCGGAGCTTCCTCGTACTCTTCATATTCCTCTTCATCATCAAATTCATGCTTTGGTTTATAGATCTTCATGTACCAGGCTCCTGCTCCAGCACCTGCTGCAATCAATCCAATGATCAGATAAGTGCCAAATCCAGCTTTATCTTCTGGCATCTGAACCTCTTCTTCTGTTTCTGGCTCATTGGTTTCCGTTTCCGGTTCTGGCGTCGGTGTTTCTGTCTGCTCGTCACTGCCATCTACGGTTGCATAAACCGTATCCACATCTGGAAGTGTTGTTGTATCAGACAGCGTAAAATTCATTAGATCTTTTTCATCTACTTCCGTGAGGAAATACACGTTATCCTGACTCTGGTCATTATCAATGACCAGATAAAATACTTTTCCGCTTTTAGTGGATATGGTGTAAAACTCCTTACCGGCTGCCGTGGTCGTGGATGAGATTGTGTCCACTGTTTCATTCTGATTAGCAAGCTGCTCTTCGATTCCTGTTACGGTACGGTCTGTCACAGTTCCTGTAGAAGAAGTTGGCTCGCTCGGAGTAGAATCCTGCGGTAATGGGGACGTCACTTCTGTATTTTCACCAGAAGTCGTTGTACTTCCCTGTGAATCGGCAGACTGTGCGATGGCCTGTTTTACAGCCCATTCATAATAGGGATTCTGCATGGAATAGGTATCGGATACATTTCCTGCTGCATCTTTTGCAGAAATTTCGATTTTCTTGGTCGTAAAATCCTTCTGTGTCAGCTGGATCTTTAACTGCCCTTCTGATAAATCTGTGTATTCGGTTCCGTTGACAGTAATGCTTGCAATTCCAGATACTGTATCACTGGCCTGAATCGACAGAACACCCTCTGATAAAGAAGCAATCAATGTCGGTTTTTCATCGTCATAACACCGGATCGAGCGGTTTTGTTCATAAGTATTACCGCTAGAATCGGTAGCCCGGATATATACTGTAACGTTCTGGGAAATACTGATTGTCCGATTGGAAGTAATATCTGTCCAGGAACCATCTTCTCCAATTTTTGCTTCTACCTTTGTGATGGAAACGCCATCTCCCAGTCCGCTGTCATCCACCGTCACGGTTACACTGGTTTCTCCTTGTTTCCAGCCGGAAGGCTTTTCAATAGAAATAGCAGCTTCTCCTGCATCCTCTGCAAAAGCTGGCATTGCCGGTCCAACACAAGATGCAAGTATTCCGGTCAGCATGGCATAACAGATACCTTTCTTTATCCTCATTGTCCCTGTTTTTCCAGACTGGTTATCCACATTTTTCTTAGTTTTCAACTTTATGATGTTCATCATTTCTGTCTTTCTCCTCCTTTTCGTGCAGCACCTCTGTCAGAGATTTTTTCTGCATTGACGCACGAATTTCTTTTAACTCTTCTACGGTCAGTCCCCATGCACGGATTTCATTTACATACTCATTATTCTCCGATTCCATGAGAGCCGCCTCGCATTCTTTCACGGTAAGTTCATCTGCTTCCAGTCTTTTCTTAGAAGCATCCCGTTTTTTCTTTGCTTTTTCCAGATCCTGTCTGGCTTTTTCTAATGACTTCATAATTCTCCTTTCCGTGAAGCAGGATATACCTGCTCCACCCTTTCTTACCATCTGGCTACACACATCCAATGCTGTTGGAAATAGGAACTATAGATATCGGATATTTTATTGGGATTTCCAGAATGTACCATCTGTCCATTTCCAATGTAGATGCCAACATGGGATGCACCAGAAGTTGCATAGGTTCCCTGAAAGAAAATAATATCTCCGGGCTGCATCTCTGATTCCGGTATCACAGTCATTCTTGCCAATAGTCCATTACAGTCCAGATGACCAGTATTTAATACTCCTGAATTGGTCAGACAGTAGCTGACAAATCCCGAACAGTCAAACCCACTCGGAGAATATCCTCCCCAAACATACGGAACTCCTTGGAACTGCAGGGCATACTGTACCAGTCTTTTCGCAGCTTCTGACGAATACTCCACATCACCACCCGGCATCGTATCACCAGTTTCAAAATAAAACAGCGGATTTAAACGTTCCCCGTTATGAAACAGTTCCAAATGCAGGTGTGGTCCTGTAGAATTACCGGTACTTCCGACTTTTCCAATTTCTTCACCCTTTTCAATCTGCTGTCCGGTTGATACACTCCTTGACGAAAGATGTGCATACCGAATTTCATATCCATCCTGATCTTCAATTACCACATAATTTCCATAACTGTCATTGTAAGTGGATGTGGTAACTTTACCAGTCAGCCCGGCAGCTACCGGCGTTCCTTCCGCCAGTGCAATATCGACTCCATTGTGAAGTGCATTTGCTCCTGTTGTCGGATGAATTCGGTATCCATAATAACTGCTCACACGGTAATACCAGTTAATATCCGTCGGACTTTCAAACATCTGCAGGTTGCCTTTTGTCTCGTTATATGCCGAAAACAGAGCTTTCTGCTGCGTATCCATACGGTTCTGGCAGATTCCGGTAAGGCTTCGGTTGGTTAGTGTAACGCTATATACCGATTCTGTCGTAGTTGTTGTAACTTCAATCTCCTGGCTGCCATTCGCATCAGAGAGATATGCTTCCCATGTGCGGTGTCCATGATTCAGCGCATCTGAATGCGAATCATAGTAAACATCAAAGGTAACTCCATACTGTGCAAGGTTTCCTGTATCCTCAACGGTATATTCCACACCATTCATCACAACTTTCGTTCCAAATGGAAGAATCGGATTATATGCGTCTACGGCAATCGTATGATTTCCCTGTGGATATACACCACTGGCCGTCGGTCCCCCTGACCACTGCCCACAGCATATCGGACAGCTGCAGTAACCAGAAGTCACTACCTGTCCCAGTGATTCCCCTACACGAACCATCTTCTTTTCCGTAATAGTTTCCGTGGAACTTTCTGCTGTCAGACTGTACTGAGCCGCAAACAGCGCATCCAGATCTGCTTTTACCTGACTGTCAAATTCAAAGATTTCATATTTTGCAGACAGGTAACTGATCAGAATAAACGGATCGTGTCCAATCTCATCAATGTTATAGCGGTACCGGTCATATCCGGTATGATCTGCTTCTATACGGTTGACCTTTTCCTGAAGGTTGGCTTCCAGCTGCGTATAATATAGATCCGCATCCCGGATAGCCTGGTCAGTTGACATATATCCTGCTCCTGTATAATTCACCACGTTCTGAATAAACATAGAAGAACAGGAAGTAAAAGAAGACATAATTAAAAGCATCAGGGCAAGCAATACTCCGATGCTTATAAATACCTTTCTGTTTTCCTTGAAAAAGTTGGTCACTTTACCGCCGATTTTCTTGATGTAATCAATGGTTCCGACTGTAGCCGTTCCCATTGACTGCTCCATCCGCTTGGCTTTGGCATATTCACGCTTTATCCGCTGTTTCTGAATCTGCTTTTTTATCTGGGAACTTCTCTGCAGCTTCTCATCTTTAGACAAAAGATCCCGGTATCGCTTCTGAACTTCCACCCGGTCAGTTTTTCTTTCCAGTCTCCTTGCTTTCCTATTCTTTCTACGCTGCCGGGATCGGACACTGGCCTGTGCCAGTCTGACTGACCGCTCTGCATTTTGTTCTGCCTCCAAGACACCTTGCACAGCAGCATTATCATCCTCAGATTCTGCCAGTTTCCGACGCACTGCAGCCGTTGCTCCCCTTACTGCATTTCCAGTCATTGTCTTTACTGGCTCTTTTGTGGAATTTTCCCCCTCAAAGTGCAGCCGCTTCTTTTTCCCAGTATCTTCTGCTGGCTGTGTGAACACCTGCTCCCGATTGGAATGTACTTTTGCCTTTTTCTTTTCAGGGGACACCACTTTTTCTGCTTTCTTTTCCATATCTGCAGCACCTGTCTCTTTTTCAGCAAACTGTAACCGTTTTTTCTGTTTTGGACGTTTGGTTCCACCAGTTTCTTCTCTTCTGGAATCTCCCCTGCTGGTGTATAAGGTTTTATGCTCCCGTTCCTGCAATTTTCCTTCTGAAGCCTTCTTCTCTTCTGTCCGCAGTCTTTGAGCATTCTTACGGTTCTTCTGTTTTCCGCTATCGTTTGCAAAATGAGCCTGATCTGTTTCCAGTTCTTTTTCAGGCTGAGCAGAAGCATTTTTGTATTGTACTCGCCGCTTTTTTCCACTTTCCGGTGCATCTCTGGACTGCTGTGCGCTACGGGGGCTTTCCACATATTCTTCTTTCCCCCGGTGGCTTTTCCGCTCCATCTTCACGTCACCGGTTCTTCTGCTTAGCTTGACAGTGGACTTATCACTCAGGTTTTCTTCCACCAGACCATCTCTGGTCATCTTCTGGACTTTCCTGGCTCGGCTTTTCATCCTCTGCTGTGCCAATTAACTTTTCCTCCTCTTCGTGGTATCTGCCTGATGCAATCATCAGACAGCTGGTAAATACTCCGCTGAGCATACCAACAATATATGCGCCTCCCATAAGGACAAGGCATATCAATCTATCCATGTTTTTCCTCCTCTTACTCAATCCGGACGGCCACTTAATACCATCATCATCCCAATTCCGACGGTAACAAGTACGCCTGCTCCAAATCCAATTACAATGCCAATAAGTACGCCTTCTGCCATGTTAGACCTCCTGTTCTTCCGGTTTTGTCGTCATAATTCGATACAGTGATGAATTTTTCGGGAAGTGGTCGATAAACGGAATGATTACATTTCCGTAGAACAAAAGTCCCTCTCCTTCATTGCTGTTCGTTACATAAGACAGCTGGGTAGGTGAAATATTCAGCTGCTTCGCCAGAATCTGACGGTCACCGGATGCCTGATTCAGCATATAAATAAAATCTGAGTTTTCAAAAATGTTCTCAATCTCTCTGGATGCCAGCAAATCCTTGATATTCTGCGTAATACCAGTCGGAATACCGCCCCACTTACGGAATCGCTTCCAAATCTCCACAGAATAGCTGGCTGTCTGCTCTTCTTTCAGAAGCAAATGGAACTCATCAATATAGTATCTGGTGGATTTGTGTGCTGACCGGTTAATGGTTACCCTGTTCCATACCTGATCCTGTACGATCAGCATCCCGATCTTTTTCAGCTGCTTTCCAAGTTCCTTGATATCAAAGCATACGATACGATTATTGATATCTACATTTGTCCGGTGATTGAATACGTTCAAGGAACCAGTAACATAAATTTCCAGTGCTGTTGCCAGCCTCTGAGCTTCCGGCTCGTCCTGCTTGCGGAGAAGATCGTACAGATCTTCCAGAACAGGCATTTTCTCCGGAACCGGATCAGCCAGATATTCCTGATAAACCAGTCTGACACAACGGTCAATAATTGTCTTCTCGACTGGTTCCAGGCCTGTTTTTCCACCTACGATCAGCTCGCAGAGAGAAAGAATGAAGTCTGATTTCAGTGACAGCGGATTATCCTCTTCGGAATAATTCAGGTTCAAATCCATCGGATTGATATACTGGTCTGATACCGGAGAAATACGGATAACCTGCCCGTGTAATGCAGATACCAAGGGATAATACTCGGCTTCAGGATCACAGACGATAATGTCATCTTCTGTAATCAGGAAACAGTTGGCAATCTCCCTTTTCGCACTGAAAGATTTACCGGAACCCGGTGTACCAAGAATCAGTCCATTCGGATTTTTCAGTTTTTTCCGGTCAACCATGATCATGTTGTTAGACAACGCATTCAGCCCATAATAAAGGGCTTCTCCATTCTGGAACAGTTCCTGTGTCGTAAATGGCACAAAGATTGCTGTTGCCGAAGTGGTAAGCCCTCTCTGAATTTCTATTCTGTTTAACCCCAGCGGAATACTGGACATCAGCCCTTGCTCCTGCTGGTAGTCCAGCTGGCGTAAGGAACAGTTATATTTCTGTGCAATACCCTGCACCTGAAAGATATTGTTATCCAGCTTCTGCCGCTTCTTTGCGGTACTCATCACCAGTACCGTCACCAGAAACATACGCTCATTTCTGGACTGCAGATCTTCCAGTAAGTTTTTTGCTTCCTCACCATAAGTAACCAGATCCGATGGCAGCACATCCATATCATATCCAGAACGTACTGCTCGTTTCTGCTCCTCAATCTTCATTTTATCCAGATCCGAAATCTTTCCCTTGATCATCTTGATTGCCTCTGCCTGATCAATAGACTGAATATGGATGTTCACATTGATGCTGTCCTCCACATCCAGAAAATCTGCAAGCATCCGGTCTGTCAGTTCCGGTGCCAGGATCTGCAGATAACTGACGGAACCGATTGTCTTTCCCATCAGAAACGTCTGGTTTTTGGTGAAATTGAAGGAAGTCGGTGCAATGAAGTCCTTGGTCTTCATACCGGTTTCCGGAAGCATTTTGTATTCAAACCGAAACGGTTCAATCCGATCCTGATTGAAAATGTGGTACATAATTTCCAGACGCTCACAGCCATTCAAAGAATGCGCCTGCGCCCCAAGCACCTTAAAGTTATTCAGCACATCTGCCTCAATACGTTCCAACCTTGGACGTGCGATCTTCAGATCTTCTGCCTCAATGCCAAAGGTAATATACTTGGTCTTCACCAGACCGTTGTTCCCCTTCGCCAGCTGATTTTTCAGCATTCCCTTATATTCCTCACGGATTTCATTAAAATCATCATCCTGTGATGGAATATCAATGGTTTTCTCAAACTCTGTCGCATCCACCTGCTGATTAATGAACGACAGCTGTACAGAAATTGAAGAATCGAAGTAATTCAGGAAATCACAGTAATTCTCGAAAATTGTCGTTTTATCTTCATTCAATGCCAGCTGATAATTGATATCATAAAACTGGATTGTCTTGGAAAAGAAAGTCTTTGTCACCTGACAGATTCCATCCTGAAACATCCGTAGATAAGGAATGGACTGCTGCGCTGTCCGTGGCACTTTTGCCTGCTTTCTTCTGCGTTTTTCCTGCTTCTTCCGTTCCTTTTCCTTTTTTGCAAGTTTCTTATCTTCTTTGCTTCTTTTTGCTTTTCGGGATTTTCTGAGGTCCGCTTCCATATGCTGCAGCTGCTCTTCCCGACGGTTTCTTTTTGCCATCTGGCACATCCTCCTCTTTCAGGAGCATACCGATCTGGCTGTAAAAGTTTTCTGTTTTATAGGGCCGTGTCCCCGGATTGATAAACTTCTGCCTGATGATATTCCCCATTACTTTTTCAAAGGGAAGTCCATCCTTCTCATACATAGCCATAAAAAAGAAAGGCAGCATCACTGTTACCATCAAAATTGCTGCAATGCTGGAGCCTAACCCTTTTCTGGTCAGAAAATAAAATGGAACTCCCACCACCGCTGCCAGACTGAAAAAGATCAGCTGACGCTTGGTTAAATTCAACACTAATTTGGTTTTGACCTGTGTCAGGTCTTTTGGTACTGGTACATAAGCCATATTTCTTCACCTGATACCGTTTTCCGGTATTTTCCTTTCTCCCATTTTAATGGGCATTAAAGATTGACTTTGATAAGCTCGCTGTTTTAAACAGTGAATAGGCAAGGACTATCGTATAAGCTGCTATGGAGAACATCGCCCCATGAATATTCGATGAGATCGTCATCGACTGTACAATGACTGCATAAATCCCTACGCAGACCATCATAAAGAAACCCTGAAATGCCAGCGCAAACAGTCCTTTCAAATAGTTATTTCCGATATTGCCCCATTCTTTGTTGGTCATGGTGGCAAACGGAATTGGTGCTACGGAACACGTCAAATATATCTCTATCATACGTCCGTAAAGAATTACGGTTATGGCAACCGATAATATTTTCATAGTCATGCTGATCAGCATCGTTTCCAATGCCAGCAAGAACAGTTCCCCGACTTCCATATCTTCCATTGTGTCCAGCAGATTGTTGATTGCTGTTGTTGCATCAATCTCTGTACTTCCACTGATCACTCCGGCAGCCCCATTGACCACATGCTGGCCAACATCAAAGACCGCCATCGTGATGTTAAAGGTATTCGTTACCAGATAAATCGCAATATATGCCTTGAATACCCAGATAAAGATATTAAATGTCTCGAACTCATGAAAATTATTTTTCTGTGTCACCATCGTAATCAGTTCATAACACAGGACGAAGGTAATGATCATCCCTGCAATGGGAACCATTACCGTTTCCGACAGATTTTTGATCAGTGAAAAAACACTCCCGTTCCATCCCTGCGGTGTCTGTCCGACCTGTGCTGCGATTGTGCCAACTTTGTTGTTGACCTCTACGAACATATCTTCCATCCCTGACTGGATAAAGTTGATCAGTATATCTTTGATAGCTTCCGTAATACGTTCGACAATGGTATTCAATCTCTGTTACCTTCCATCAGAATAAGGAAGAGAGCTGTGGAATCAGGGTAGTTCCCAGCGCCATAATGCCAGCTCCTGCCATGAGCTGCTTAATTCCCTGTGACTTTGCCCCAGGGTTGTCATTTCCGTAACCTTCCAGAAGGTTTACCACTCCCCACACACCAAGGCCAGCGCCGATTGCTGTAACCAGTGTGGACAGAGTGCTGACTGCACTGCTGAAAAATGCCATATAATCTTATAAGCCGGTTCTGTAATTTGATTTGTCCGCCAAGTGACGGATCTGGGAGCAAGTCCTGATTTTCTCCAAGACCCATCACCGGCGTTCTCCTTTCTTCTTTATTCGACCTTCTACGCTCCCATCTATCTGAACACTTGCTTCTGCAAATGGAATTGTTTCGGGTTTCCGCTTATTCACTTTCCTGTGTAAGATCTATTTCTGTAACCTCGACCTCTTCCTCCGGCTTCGGTACATACTGCGGATTTAATTCAATTTCTGGACGGAACCAGTTCTTTGGATCTGCATCCGACAGATATCGGTAGTTAGGATGCTTTGTAATGTCATATTTATCAGAAAAGAACGGCCTAGCCCCTCTGATCTGCAAAATACATTTTCCCCCATCCATCACTGCGATTTCGTCTTCTGTCATCAGCTGTTTTCCGAGCTTCTGGTAATTCAGTCCATAAGACTTCTGGTTACTTCTAGTTTCAGAAGTGTTATACAGATCAATGGTTTCTTTACCAAGAATCTCGCTGATTTCCTTTAGCGTCGATTTCTCTTTCCCACCAAGGAATAACGTCGTATCACAGTTTCCCACCAACGTGTCTGCTGCATCCTGATACATGGTTTTCAGCTGCGACTGTGACTGCAAAATAATAGAAGCAGAGATTTCCCTGCTTCGGATCGTTGCAATCAGTTTATCCATATTGGGAATCTTTCCCGTATTTGCGAACTCGTCACAAATGACACGCACATGGATCGGCAGCCTGCCACCATACACATCGTCTGCTTTATCGCATAACAGATTGAAAAGCTGGGACTGCAGCATAGCAATCACGAAGTTAAATGTGGTATCTGTATCCGACATAATGAGGAACAATGCAGTCAGCCGGTCACCGATCATATCCAGTTCCATTTCATCATAGGACATGATCTCACGAAGCTCCGCTATATCAAAGGGAGCTAGTCTGGCTCCACAGCTAACCAGTATGCTTTTTGCAGTTTTGCCCGCCGCAAGTTTATATTTGTGGTATTGACGCACTGCAAAGTGTTCCGGTTCTTTCTCTTCCAGTTCCTCAAACAGAAGATCTACCGGATTCTGATATTCTTCATCATCCTCTCTTACCTCTGATTCATTCAAAAGATCCAGAAGCGTAGAAAAGTTCTTCTCTTCCTCACTTCCTTCATACCAGATATAAGCAATCAGGGCAGTATATAAAAGTCTTTCCGCTTTATACCAGAAGTCCTGATTTTCTTTTTCGCCTTCACCTTTGGTATTTGCCATAATGACTGTAACCAGTTTCAAAATATCCTTTTCGGACTTTATATAGGCGAAAGGATTGTAATGAAGACTTTTTGAAAAGTTAATGGTATTCAGCACCTTAATGACATACGGCTGATAAATGGGCTTTCCATCTGTGCCTTTTATCACTTTCCCATTGGCATCCCTTTTCGGTGCGCCACGCTTTAAAAGCCTGCCGACTTCCCCGATCAGGGTTCCTTTTGGGTCAGTTACCACATAACTGCAGTTCATCTGCATGACAGATGGTTTTACAAAGAAACGGGTTTTTCCTGATCCAGATCCCCCGATAACCAGAATATTCTTATTTCTGGCAAACTTCGGATTCTTTGGCCTGCTTTCCATTGTGATGGATTCTGTAGCAGTCAATGGAATATTCATCCAGGGATTGTCTGACATATATGGTTTGATATCATCCCTGTCTCCCCATCTGGCAGAGCCATATTCCACACCTTTTCGGAGCTTCTTGGCATCCTGCTGCTTCTGCCACATCAATAACTTTGCAGCCACCGCCGTCCCTGCACCAAGCAGAATATCTATGATATCCGTACTTGGAACCAATCCCAGCACCTTATCAGAATGTGTCATCAGGTACATCATCTTATCGCTTACCGTCATTCCTGGGCTGATCTGATACAGACAGGAAATCCGGTTTGCAATAACAAAGATAAAAAAATAAGGGATATTGATAACTACCAGCTTTTTTATATCCGTGGCGGACAGCTTACCTTTCAGCTGGTTAAACAGTTTTTGAAAAAAATCAGACAGAAAGTTCAGTTTTACAGTTCCGGTACGATTCTTCTTCAAAACTCTTACCTCGACTGCTCCTGATGGTTCTGTCTGACTTTATCTTTCTTCTGTACTTTCATCATACCCCTGAGTTTCTGCAGCTTCTGATGGATAGACGGTTTATTTGCCCGTTTAATTTGAGCCGTAGAAAAATCACGAAATGCTGCATTTAATGCGTCCTGATCTCTCGCTTTAAAAAACACCATATATACAGGTGGATCTTTGCTCTTATCTTTTTTCAGGGCATAATTGATGCCGTATTTTCTGGCATACCGCTCAAAAGAACGGATATTATTATTGGTAATCTCAATGTTGGTCATACCTCCATTTTGCTTTGCCAGCTGCTTCACTGTAACTTTTCCAGTCTTTTGCGTCTGCATCTTTTGCTGCTTTTTTTGATTATGTGACCGAAGATAAGTCCGCATAGCAGTTTTTAACACATCTGCTGTCAGCTTCGTCGTTCGGATACATAATGCGATTGTTTTTTGCGTAACTTCTTCCTGCATTTACCTTTGACCGGAGCTTCTCCGGCTTCCTCCTTTCCATGAATTAACTGCTGTCCTCTATCGGAATCATTTTCATCACCTTCTTTCCTGCTTATTCTTGCTGTAATTTCAGCCACTCCAGCTTGATATCCTGCTCATGCAGACGCTGATCCTGTCCCTGATAAATAATCGGAAGACACATTTCCATCAGCCTGCTGTAGATTCTCTGGTGATCCATATCCAGATCTGCTCTCGTCATATCCTGATAGGACAGATTTGTGGTCACAATCAGAGGTTTCTTAATACAATATCTGCGATCAATGATGTTATAGATCATCTCCAGAGCAAATTCTGAGTTGCGCTCAATTCCCAGATCATCAATAATCAGAAGCGGATAAGATACCAGATGGGAAATAAACTCATTTTTATCCGCATAGGGCTTGGTTAATTCATTTAAAATTCTGGAAAAATTGGTCATCATAACCGGTATTCCCTGTTCCATAAGCCTATTTGCGACACAACCGGCAAAGAAACTCTTCCCAGTTCCTACCGGTCCCATCAGCACATATCCAATATTGCGCTGCTGCATATCTTTCCAGTTCTCCACATACTGCCTTGCAATATCCAGCTTCGGTGTGCTGCCATTATCATTTTCAAACCGCCACTCCCGAAACCTTGGTTCTGTCAGCCCTACAGATTTCAGATTGCTCACCTTAATTGCAAAATCCTGTCTGCGTTCTTCCTCTTTCTGAGCTTCCAGCTTCTCTCTGTCACATCGACACAGACAAGGCAGGATTCTATCATGACCGAGTACCTTATATCTGTTTTCTTTGCGTTCCCCACAGATACCACACCAGCGCAGCCCTTCTGCATCCAGATAATCTGTATTCTTCAGGTGCTGGTTTTCCTTCACTTTCTGTGCTGCCTGATCAATGATATGCTCAACCATCAGAACCCCTTTCCTTCCGGCAGATCATAGTTCTTACCTGGAATATTCTTTTGTTCCTTTACCGCCCAGCTACAGATCGTAGCATAATGGTTCCGGTATTTTTTCCCTGTGGAAACCATATAAGAAGATAGCCGTTCAATCCAGTTCTGCCAGTCATATGGAAACCTGTGCTTCAATTCTTTCAGTTCCCGGTCAGCCAGAATTACATTCTGAAAACTGCCACAACTATACACAGATTCAGATTTCCTTATAAAAAAAGAATCAGTATTGCTCTCTTCATTCTCATTTCTATCAGTATTACTTGCGTCTGACTGGCAGACTTCTGGAACTCTGGCTGACAGACTTCCAGATATCTGGCTCTCAGACATCCGGATATCTGATATGTCAGACTTCCGGACATCTGGCTCCCGGACTTCCGGCTCTCCCCTTGTCCGATTCACAGAAGCAAAATTCTTTACATAAATCAGATTGGGTTTGTTCAGTCCCACACGTTTCCGCTCAATCAGACCAATCCCATTTTCTTTTGTATCCAGCTCATCCAAAAGCTGATAAATACGGTATCTTGTCCATTTGAGGACTGACATCATTTCTTCAATGGTATATTGGATATACACATTCCCATTCTGATCTATCCAGCCATTCTTCCTGGATAATCCTACCCGGTCAAGCATCAAGCCGTATAATATCTTGGCCTCTGAGGAAAGACCGGCAAACCGTTCATCTGAAAAAAGAATCTTCGGAATCCGGAAGAATGTAAACTGCTCAGATTCATGCTCCTGAAAGTATGAAAACTCCATTGCATTTCTACTCCTGTTCTTTCTGCTCCGCAGTCATATCCAACATATTTTGTGTAAATCCAATCACGGCGGAAAGGTAAGATTTTCTTGCTTCACCAAGACAACATTCCACATCTTCAAGATATTTATCTGAAAATTCAAAGAGAAGCTCAAATCCGATCAGCGTGGCCTGCAGCTGTTTATATTTTCCTGCTGTCCAGAGGTTATCCAGAAATTTAATCAGTTTCTTTGAATCTTCTTTCGGATTATTGAAAACTGCTCGCAAAAATACTGCCAGCTCTTCTGCCGCTTCACAGGCATCATCATAGATGGCGTCTTCATCAATCTGTCCATCCTCATCAATATAGCCCCTCTGCTGCATATCAGCGATCTTTCGCTTCTTAGGGCTGAGACTGTAATACGCCTCATCTTTATAACTGTCAAAAGATTCTTCAGTTCTTTCTGACACCAGCGGCTCTGCTGTACCACGGCCACTCAGATTAAGATCTTCCAGTATCTCTTCTATACACTTTTGAAAATTATTCCTGTCTTCTTTATTCATTTTCGCCATGTATTCAGGTGAAATACCTGTAAAGCATCTTGCATAGCCACACCCTGATGCTCTACAAAAATTCTCTTCATTACTTTTCTTCATTTTGTCTTCCTCCATCTGTTTTTCATTGTCAGTAATATCCTTCACATAGAACTGGCAGAGCTTCCCTGGATAAGGTACTGTCACTTCTACCATTTGATCATGTTCTTCCAGTTCTGCAAGTGCCTGATCAATCCGATATCTGGATATATTCAGATATTTCTTCATTTCCTGTTTTGGATAAATCACATAAGTATCTCCATACTCATCTACCCACTCATTTCTGATGGCCATTTCCTTTCTGTCCAACAGCAGTGCATAGATAAGTTTTGCGTCCACAGATAAATCCTCGTACTGCTTATCATAGAAAAGCACTTTCGGAACATTCAAACACTCTACCGGCATAAATTCCGAATTATTATTCACGATTTTCCTCCTCTTTCATAAGTTTCTTTAAGTTGATCAGATCATCCATTTCACTTAACCGCCCGATCAGCATTTTCAGATACGCAACAAAATAAGTGCTGTACATTCGCTGTGCTTCTTCCTGCAAGGATGCTGCATAGAATATTTCCAGTTCCTCATGCGGTCTGCTGTTTCTGTAAAGCTGCTGAACATACAGGTGAATGTGCATATAATGCTGCTTCATGGATAATTCCTTCAGATATAAGGAAATTGTCTGAAGTTCTGACATATCCAGATTTTTCTCCAGCATTGCAGCCAGGAAAAAAACAGCCTCTTTCATGGCTGCCTTCTGGATTTCATATTCATCTGCTTTTTCATTTTCTGTCAGGATTCCTTTTTCCTGCATCAGTTCTTTATCTACCTGATTCATTTTGCCCTCCTTATCGAAACGGTAATTCTTCTCCATATCCATCCGGGATATGCTGAAACCCATCTGCATCTGCTTCTGGAAAAGGCATTGGCGTATTTCCACCGCCATCTTTTCCATCGGCAAATTCCAGTCGGCTTGCAGTTACCTCTGTGGTATAGACCGTTTTATCTGTTTCCTTATCTTTATAGCTTCCGATCATCAGCTCACCAAGTATTGCAACACGTTTTCCTTTTGTCAGGTAATCCCTTGCGAAATCTGCCTGTTTTCCAAAAGTTGTAATTTTAATATAATTGACACCTTTATTAAAATTTCTCGGCACAGCCAGATAAAATGATGCAATATGATACTTTCCTTTTTCTGTCTCGACTTCACTGTAACTGGGATCTCTCACCAGACGTCCAATAAGTACAACCATATTCATCCATCCGTCCCCCCTTTCTTACTCTATTTGCTACCTTTACTGGCAACACAAGAGTACGGCAGATCAGATACGAAATAAAAGCCGATCTGCCGCACAGCTTCTATTGTCAGCAGCCCTGACGATAACCAGGGCTGTCATCATTTCAGAAAACAGTGCTAGATTGTCTCTTCACATGTGTAACCCATTTCAGGGTACACCCAATCCGTTCACGCCATTGCAGGCAGTCTCAGCCATATCGTGTATGGTCTTCAGATTCCTCACTTTATCTGACCGGCATCATCGGGAGTATCATTATTGATCCGCAGCTTTCCATAGAAAAGCCATATGCAGACCTCTGTTTCTATTATCCTTACGGACTATCCGGAACTCTCTACAGCAGCTCCGGCGAATTGGCAAGCTCATTCAGTTGTCATTGTACGCAAGCTGCCACGACTTAAATGATGGTGTGGCCTGCTCAATTCCTAAATACAAAAGGTTGGAATTTAGTTAAGAATCTTTTTGAAAAATTTTTGATATGATTTTCAGAACTGTAAAAGTCAAAAAAAATATCCTGTCGGACAACGATGTTATCTGACAGGACACTATTGATTGTGATTTTCTTAATTATGATGTCATAAAGCTGTTTCCCTCAAATGGATTTTCGCTTCCCTCTGCGTCATCCATGAGTATATTCATTGCAATAATATATTTTGCAGCATGTGGCTGCTGATCTATCATCTCCTCCAGAGATTCTTCCAAATCGTATTTATGATAGCGAACCCAGCAAGCTAAGTTACAGGATTGCTGAACAATATCACGAATCATGCTCCGCATGGTTTCTTCATATAAATGAATTGCGTCTGCATCAATCTTTTCGATATTCTCCTGTAGTTGCCTGTCTGCTTCTTCTTTCCTCTGATTTAACAATTCATATTGTTCCTGATAGCGTGCTTGGTATTTCTCAGGTAATTGAATAAATGCCCATAAAGCCTTTACAACATCTGGATCCAAATCTCTTTTTAATGCTGGTAGCTGAATATATTCTTTCTCCATAATAGTTTCCTCACTTAATAATCAATTCTCCAATTTTGTGTTGTGCTGATTCCAGTATAACTTCCATAAACACTCCAATCCACAGAAAGAACAGCAAGATGCCACCGGCAACTGCAAGTAAAGCAAACCGCTCCCATTGTCTGTACCAGAGCAATGTTCCAATCAGCATAAAGCCCAGAATCAGACTGATAAGGCCTTTTCCGATGCAGTAGATTTCAACTGCGATCTTTACCAGTAAATGGGCAGTGGCTAATAATAACCACACCGGTAACAATAAAATTTTTCCTGCCATTCTTAAAACGATCATAAGTACCTCCTTCAATTTGCGTACTGTGGCATGTCGTGATTTACCTCTGCTTTATAATAGCTTCCAATCGTTGATGGTGCATTAAATAAAGCAGCCAGCAAATATTGTTTTATGTTTCTGACTTTCGTAGTATTTTTATCCATGCACTCCAGCACATACTCGATATGCGAATAATTCAGTTTCAGTAATTTTCCCTTCACAAAGCCTGCAGGATAATATTCGCCGGCAATCCGTATCATATCCTTTTCAGTTTGAACGGTTTCCAGAATCAGCTGATATATTTCTTCTACCAGATCCTGCTCTCTGTTGTATGTATGCAGTAAAACATCAAAATCAATATTTTTCTTTACCAGTTCAGCATAAGCATTGATTTCCTGTTCTTTTTGATTACATCGAATCCTATCGCCATCTGGTTTGATATGATTCGATTTCATATTACTCTGATTATTATAATTCATATAAGTCTTATTATATAGCGGTACCGTTTTGGGAACCTCTTGAAGTCCGTTTTTGGGCACTTCTGAGGTATCTGTTTCGGCACCTCTGAGGTGCTTATTCATCACCTCAGGAGTTCCCATTTCGATACTTCTATGTACCACATCTTTTTCCTGTGAAGTTCCCATTTCATTACTTCTTTGACTACTCTGATGAGCCATAAAGCTCTTAACATATATAATGTTCGGCAATCCAAAGCCTCTCTTTTTCTTTTCAATCAGTCCGATTTTCTCCAATTCTGTGAGATAATCCATTGCTTTTTTCTTAGAGAATCCCAAATCACTTTGTATCTCCGTGATCTGATAGATAATGTACACCTTGTTTTCTTCGTCAAGCCACTTATTTTTCATTGAGAGTCCCATTCTGTCCAGAAGTACCGAGTAAAGGACTTTAGCTGATAAAGACAGTGCGGAAAATGCTTCATCTAATAATAATATTCTTGGAATCCGGATAAAACTGAACTGATCAGCCTGAGTGCCATAATAGTATTCAAAATTCATATTGTTATCTCACCCCTCTTCCATTGATCCAGAAGTTCCAGAATTACACTTTCCATATCCTCTGCCGTATATTTATCAGAGAAGAAATTTCTCAGTTTTCTCTCTGATAATGTAATTTTTTGTTCCTGCTTCCTGCCAGGCTGACTGTTTACCAGTATGGAGATCATTTTCGCCTGCGTCATCGGTCCTGCTTCAAGTGCTGTGCGGAGTGCCGCTACCTGAACTGCTTTAACCGTACCATTTTCCTTGATGTATTCAAATAGCCATGTTTGAATCTCTTTGTCAATATAGGAAATGTCAACCGCAACGGTAAACTGCAGACGTTTCTTATCTACATAATCAAGAAGATCTGGAATAAGTTCTGTCAGACGGATGTACCGCTGAATACTTCTTGCACTTTCTCCTATCTGTTCTGCCATTGCAGCATCAGCTCTGAACTTCGTGCCATTTTGGCACGAAGTTAAATCTGTCCGTATCCCTTGCCTTTTCATAGCATCCATTTTCATCTTATATGCAAACGCCTTTTCACTTGGAAGCAATTCTTCTCGTTGGATATTGGCATCTACCATTATGACAATGGCTTCATCGTCTTCCATATCCCGCACAATAGCCGGTATTGTCTCCAGTCCAGCTTTTATGGCTGCGTGCATTCTTCGATGCCCGGATATCATCTCATAGCTGTTATTCTTATCTGGCCTTACTAAAACAGGTGTCAGCACACCATTCTGTTTAATACTCTTTACCAGATCATCCATCTTATCGTCATCCAAAACTTTAAATGGATGATTTGCAAAGCTGTGTATTCTGCTAATCTCAATATCTGTTGCACTTTCCTCACCGGACACTCCCAGCAGTTCATCTATGCTGGGCATCTTTATTTTGTCTGCGCTTTTACTCTTCATTTCTCAATACCTCCTTTGCAATCGTCTCATATGCTTTCGCTACTTTTCCATTCAGGCAATGGGAAAAGATACTGACGCCTTCTGCACTTGTTTCAGCTGCTTTCACTGACATAGGAATCACCGTATCAAAAATCTCTATCTTTTCTCCATAAGCTTCACGCACTTTACCAGCCACATCCTTTGCATAATTTGTGCGGAAATCTACCATTGTGAGAAGTATTCCTTCAAATATCAGCTTCCTATTCAGCCGCTTCTTCACCATTGCAATCGTATGTATCAGCTGCTGAAGACCTTTCACCGGAAGGTAAGCTGCCTGTACTGGAATCAACACTGAGTCCGCAGCTACCAGTGCATTGATTGTCATTAGTCCCAGGCTTGGCATACAGTCAATCAAGATATAGTCATACTCCGTTCTCACAGCCTCAATATATTCCTTCATAATCAGTTCCCTGCTCATCACATTCCCCATTGTTACTTCCAATGCAGACAATTCGATATTTGCCGGAAGAAGATCTACATTTTCTTTATGATGCAGAATGCCATCTGTGATCTCAAATTCTTTTTCATTGATAATAGCCATCATAATTGTGGCAAGTGTAGTTCCTATTTCGTCCGGTTCTACATAGCCAAGACTTGCTGTAAGGCTCCCCTGCGGATCTGCATCAATCAGCAACACTTTCTTTCCCTGTCTGGCAAGTCCAATTCCAAGATTTACGGTTGTGGTGGTTTTTCCGACTCCACCTTTCTGGTTTGATATTGCGATTACTCTACACATAATTTTCCTCCTATTTTGCTGCCGTTTTCTGCGGTTTCCATTGATTTAACATGCTCAGTATCTCTTCTTTCATTTCTGCCGGGGTATATGATTTCGGAAAATACCTATACAGTTGTTCGTTGTTAAACATCACTCTGGTAATTTCCCCTTTTTTAATCTCACCCATGATCTCTCTCATTATTGTTCCAGTCAGCTTTTTCTCCCGGCTTAATTTCTTCATTCTCTGTGCCTGGGAAATGGATGGGACTGCCTGTGTATACTCCATAGCATCTATAAATTCCTTTTGTTCCTCTATCGTTAAATACGAAAGTTCCACAGCCGGGTTAAATGAAAGTTCTCCGTTATCCAGCTTTTCCAGTAACTCAGGAATCAGATCCGTCAGCTTTAAATACCGCTGTACCTGTTTTGCGCTGTCACCAAATTCTTCACCAATGATTTCCACTGTCTTTTTTCCTTTTAACGGGTAGTCAGACTGGCTACTTTTTCTTCTACCTCCGGTTCTCTTCATGGCTTCATTCTTCATTTTATAAGCAAAGGCTTTTTCACTGAACGTTATCTGCTCCCTCTGTAAATTGGAATCCACCATATTTATTACTGCCTCATCATCTGACATGACTCTGATAATGACCGGTACCTTCCTGTAACCAAACTTTTCAGCAGCTGCCTTTCTTCTGTGTCCAGAGATAATCTCATAAACACCATCTGGAATTGGTCGTACAATCAGCGGATTTATGATTCCGTATTTCTCAACACTCGTACTGAGCCGAATCATTTCCTGATCCATCCGAACCTTAAATGGATGGTTCTTAAAGGTCCGCAGACGTTCCAGCTGAATCTCTATGATTTTTTCGCCATCTTCCGGAACTGATGCACTTCGTGTATCCACTGTATCCATATCTTTCCTCCATTTCTTATCTGCAACAGAAAAAGCCTGTCCAGATAGGTTTCTTTTTGAAATCTGATCCAAACAGGCTTACTGTTGACCTTAGTTCTCACTAAGCAAAGATTTTATTGTATTCACGCCTAATAACTTACCGCCGGATATTTCCCTTCCTCTTTTTTCTTATCTGAGCTTGAATTTACATCCACTTTCTCAAATAAACAGCTGGCTTTTCTCTTTTATTAGAATTTCGATTTATTTCCAGCTATTATACCAGCAGTGCGTTTTATTAGACAGCAGCTAATAGAATTCTTTCCGTATTAGCTGATATTCCATTCCATTTTCCCTCTGAAAAAACAAAAAAGCGGAAATCATATTAGAAATTTTTCTAATATATTCCGCTTTTGATAGGACGTCCCGTGCGGGAATCGAACCCACATCTAGTGCTTAGGAGGCACTTGTTCTATCCATTAAACTAACAGGACAAACACCGGATTTTTGGCTTAAAATCAAGGTTTTCAGCCATTTCAACGGCATTGGATTTTATGATTTAAAACTGACTTGCGTCAGCTGAATCAATCTTATATGATGAAATTTTTTGGTATGAAGCTATCGCCTTTTCCCAAAACGCATGTCCTCTTAATTGTGACATCACATAACAGAATCGAACTCAAATTCATTTTTCTGTTATACGCCGAGGCGATAACTCTGGTCACCGCTTAGGAGGACCCCGTTATATCCATTTAACTAAGGAGACAAATGCCGTATTTTCGGGCTTTTCAGCTCTTTTGGCTCCGGCTGCCATATCTATGAATTCAATCACTCTTGTGATGAATTTCCATTGTATCTTATTTTGACATTCAGGTCAATCCCTGTTGGAATCGAACTCTGACTTATCACTTCTCAACTTCCATAAGTCTCAACCATGATTGAACCTTAGGAGGCGAGTGCTCTATCCAGCTGAGCTATGACGACATGCGATTTTTGGCTTAAATTAAGGCTTTTCGGCCGCTTCGAGCCATCGGATTCGGTAACCGATTTTTTCTATTTTCAGCCGGTAAAAATCCGGCGAAAACCCTTTGGTACACAGTAACAGCACTTGGCCACAGCTAATAAAATGTGGTAGTACCGACTTGCCTTAGAATTCATAGTACTTTTCAAATACAATCAATACCGGCTCTTCATTTTCGGAGCTTGCACTGTTTCATTCAACCGATATAAAAACAGGTCTGTTCTGAACAATTTCATTTTACAGAACAGACCTATCATACTATATTTTTCTGCAAATTACAAGTCAAAATTCAACTGTCCCTGCAGCCAGATATTCCCCTTAAAACGGCGACCAATTTCTGGCACCCCCAGGAGATCTTTTGCATTTACGCAAATATCAAAATACATATCATTGCATTCTACTGTCATTTGATAAATATATTCGTCTGTAACGACATTCTGTACTCTCTGGCAATATTCAATATTTCCTAAAATCTGATACTGATCACATTCCATCCCATATGGCATAAAAAATGTATCTACAATAGAAAATACATCTTCTCTGTAAACTCGCCGTGATACCATAGAATACAAATCCATGTCCTCAATCGTAAGACTCTCAATTGCTTCCGGGTCACCATTTTTTGCTGCACTCATCAGTTGACTGCGTCTCGCCACGGATTTCTTTTCAAAATCTCCGCCTGTTCCTGATGATCTTTTTGCCACTGGAAACAGAATTCGCCCACCGGAAGATAAACCTGTAAAGGTCGTGGTAACCGGAATCCCTTTCAGCCGATCAAGCAATTGCTCCTGGCGATATCTGGCCGCATTCTGCAGATAAAAGATTAAAGATACGCCGACACGCCCGTCATCACAAATTCCGGCAAATGAATCACCGTTCACACGTCGCTCCACGTTGACCTCTTCTGACGTTGTAACACTTCTTCCCTTATAATAAGGAAAATAATATTGCCTGTGAAATCCATTCCCGTCCATATCTCCGCAAAGCTTAATGCCCATATCCGGTGCAAATTCTTTTTCCATCTCAATAAACGCCGCATCTTCCTCACGCACAGCTTCCCGATGATCAAATTTTTGATATACATCTGTAAGCAGCTTTTCTACTTCAGACTCTTTTGTAATATTCGCAAAACCGATTGCCCTTAAATAAGAATGCATCTTATCTCCCCTTTAAAGCCGGTCTTATCTGATTACTTCCTGACCACCCATATACGGTCTTAAAGCTTCCGGAATCCGAACGCTTCCATCCTCATTGAGGTTGTTTTCAAGAAATGCAATCAGCATTCTCGGCGGTGCGACTACTGTATTATTCAGTGTATGCGCAAGATATTTCTTTCCGTCCTCTCCTTTCACGCGAATCTTCAGACGTCTTGCCTGCGCATCTCCTAAATTAGAGCAGCTTCCTACTTCAAAGTACTTTTTCTGTCTCGGTGACCATGCTTCTACATCCAGAGATTTTACCTTCAGATCTGCCAGATCTCCCGAACAACACTCCAGAGTACGTACCGGAATATCCAGTGTACGGAAAAAGTCTACCGTGTTCTGCCACAGTTTTTCAAACCACATCATGCTGTCCTCCGGCTTACAAACAACAATCATTTCCTGTTTTTCAAACTGGTGAATACGATATACGCCTCTCTCTTCAATACCGTGTGCTCCTTTTTCTTTACGGAAGCATGGAGAATAACTGGTCAGTGTCTTCGGAAGTTCCTCTTCCGGAATCAGGGTATCAATGAATTTGCCAATCATCGAATGCTCGCTTGTACCAATCAGATACAAATCTTCACCCTCGATCTTGTACATCATTGCATCCATCTCCGCAAAGCTCATAACACCCGTTACTACATTACTACGGATCATATACGGTGGAATACAATAAGTAAATCCTCTTCCAATCATAAAATCACGTGCATAGGAAAGAACTGCAGAATGAAGTCTTGCAATATTTCCCATCAGATAATAAAATCCATTTCCGGCTACTCTGCCTGCCGCATCCATATCGATACCGTGAAGTTTCTCCATGATTTCTGTATGATATGGAATTTCAAAATCAGGAACAAGTGGTTCACCGTAACGCTGAATTTCCACATTTTCACTGTCATCTTTTCCTATCGGAACAGATGGGTCAATGATGTTCGGAATTACCATCATTCTCTTGCGGATTTCTTCTTCTACTTCCTTTTCGCGTGCATCTAATTCTACCATACGCTCAGAATTCTGTGTTACTTCTTTTTTTACAGCCTCTGCTTCTTCTTTTTTACCCTGTGCCATCAAAGCACCGATCTGTTTGGAAATTTTATTCCGGTTTGCACGAAGTGCCTCTACCTCTTTTTTGATGTCTCTGTTTTCCTGATCATATTTCAGAACCTCATCCACCAACACAAGCTTCTCATCCTGAAATTTATTTCGGATATTCTGCTTTACAATTTCCGGGTTCTCTCTCACAAATTTAATGTCTAACATTTTTTTGCCTCCAGATTTATTTTTCTTCCTCAATTTCTGATCTTCAATTCAAAACTTTCTTTATCATATACCATTTCAACGGGCAAGTAAAGGATTTCATCCCATGTCGCTAAAATAATTTACTGCCTGTCGCAATGCTTCTTTTTCTTCCTGCCCCAGTACAATGTAGGACTCTCCCTTTACAATCTCTTTTACGTAGGTATAGCACCCTTCTCTTCCATGAATAGCATTCAATACAAAACCAGAATTGCTTTCATCAAGCATAGCAAGTGCAAAGCTCAGTCTTCCCCCAACATCAGGAAACGCATCGTACTTTACAATGCCAATTTTATTTGCTGTGCGCCCCTGGATTTCCTTAATTCTTCGTATCTCGTCGGTATTGATCTTTGTCATCTCCGACAGCTTATCTACCTCCAGAAAGCGCTGTGCAAACGCTTTTTCGAGAGAAACCGCATCTTTTCCACGCATAAAAATACGATAACGTTTCATAAAACGTGTCATTTTCATAGATACCCGCACCATATATAGAAGTACAAATATCATAATTCCCATCATTGCAATAACGAGAATTCCCGGATCAATTCCGAGTGAATTTAAAATATTGCTTTCCATTTTCTGTCCTCTTCTTTATTCTTTGCTTAATTCATTTTTTTACAAAGCGAACATTTACAAACCTTTTCCACTGCCTGTTCGGAAGCTCCATCGCCTCACTATAGCCATTCAATTTTTTCTACCGTAATCCGCGTTTAGATTTTTGTTTGCAAAAAGGCGAAGCATTCCTTCACGTGAAACTTTTCTTTTTTATTGTTCCATATCTCTTCCGGTTGGAATTGATTGAAACAGATCTATCAATCGCTCCAGCTCTTCATTTGAATAATAGTCAATAACAATCTTTCCTTTATTATTTGCTTTATGGCTGATTGATACTTTAGTGCCAAAAAGTGCTTTCATTTTCTCTTCCAGATTTTCATAAATAAAAGTATTTTCCGCCTTGGTTTTTTCCTTTTTATGCTCTGTATTCTGCATTGATTTCATTAGCTTTTCAACATCACGCACACTAAGCTTCTGATCAAAAACCTGCATGGCAATCTTATACTGCATATCCTTATCTTCTATAGAAAGCAGAGCTCTTGCATGACCGGTTGTAATCATTTCATCAATCACCATCTGCTGTACTCTTGGATCCAACTTCAGAAGTCTCACCGAATTAGTAACCGCTGTACGGCTTTTAGAAACTCTCTCCGCCACTTCATCCTGTTTCAATCTGAACTCCGTCAGAAGTCGTTTATACGCCAATGCCTCTTCTATCGGATTCAAATCTTCTCTCTGAATATTTTCAATCAAAGAAATTTCAACGATCTGCTGATCTGTGAAATCCTTGATCACCACCGGTACTTCTTTCAATCCAGCCATTTTTGCAGCTCGCCATCTACGCTCGCCTGCAATAATTTCATAATAGCCATCTCTTTTTTGCACCAGGAGCGGTTGAAGTACGCCATACTGCCTAATCGACTCTGACAACTCCAGTAAAGCATCCTCATCAAATTTTTTACGAGGCTGTTCGTGGTTTGGTTCTACTTCACTGATACGCAGCTTTACCTCTTCTTTTTTTACTACTGTTTTTACGACCGTCTCGGTTTTTGCCGACGCTGCTTTTTTCTCTGCCCCCTGTTTGGGGATTAGTGAATCTAGACCTTTTCCCAACCCCATCTTTTTTACTGTCATTCTTCTTCACCTCTGTGTATTACTTCCTCTGCTAACAAACGATATCCCTCTGCGCCAGTCGATTTCGGATCATATTTTGTAATTGGCATGCCATAGCTTGGTGCCTCCGCCAATCTTACGTTTCTTGGAATAATACTTTTGTAAATGCGCTGGTTCAGGTTGTTTTTTACATTTTCAACCACCTGAAGTGATAGATTAGTTCTTGCATCATACATTGTAAACACCACGCCTTCAATCTCAAGGCTTGGATTCAGACGGTCTTTAACCAAATCGATTGTATGCATCAGCTGGCTTAATCCCTCCAAAGCGTAATATTCACACTGAATCGGAACAAGCACAGTGTCACCTGCACACATCGAATTAATCGTCAGAGTATTTAAGGAAGGCGGACAATCAATGATTACAAAATCGTAATTTTCTTTTATTTCATCCAACGCTGTTTTCAGAAGATACTCTTTCCCCTCTACTCCTACCAGTTCAATTTCAGCCCCTGCCAAGTTAACATTTGACGGAAGAATTGAAAGATTTTCAAAAATTTCTGACTGCAAACAATCCTGAATTGTCTTTTCTCCCAGAAGTAATTCATATACCGTATTTTCTACTTCATCTTTCTCCACTCCAAGGCCACTCGTAGTATTTCCCTGCGGATCCATATCAATTACAAGCACTTTTTTACCAAGACTTGCAAGAGAAGCAGACAAATTAATCGATGTTGTAGTTTTTCCAACACCGCCTTTTTGGTTTGCAACAACAATAGTTCTTCCCATTTATTCGTGTGACTCCCTTCATTTGTTTCGCAATGTTTCACGTGAAACATTTCTATGCTATGTGTACCCTTCCAGATTTATTTTTGCTTTACTACTTTTCTTATATTACCATTTTCCTTTCTTACAGTCAAAGATTTCCCTCTTATTTTATAAGAAAATAAGAAATACTCTGCATAGATCTCTCTCAAAAACTGAAAAATAGTTTTTTACGCCATGTGTTTTTTAACCGAACCAAATAAATAAGTCCAAATCTACTTCTATCAAATTGCAAAGCAGTTATTCGTCAGGAGAAACTTTTCTCCACTGACATAAGTATTCCTTCCACTGCTTAGTGCTCCGCACACTTGAAGCGGGGAATGCTTATAGCCAACCCATTCTCATTAGATTCTTAGAATTCCTGAACAATATCGAACAGTTATTTTAACCGAATCAAGCAAGTCCCCTGCGTGGTTGTGTGGAGCAATAAGCAGGGGACTTGCTTGTATCATAAGCGAGATACCTCACTCATGATATAGGTTATGAAATATCATAAGGACCCTCTTGCGGAATCTCGTAAGGAGGGATCCGTTTACGGGAGGATTCCTTACGAGCTTGAATCCATTATGATCCTACAAGCAGCGAAGCTAATTGCAAATATCCGCTTTGACCTGAAAATTGAGTACTCATCAAAATAAGTTGCGAATAACTCATTTTTTTATAGAAGCAAAGTTTTTTCATCTGTAGCAAAATCATATAATAATGCAACCAGGACGGTTTATCAGAAGCAAAGGACAAGAAAGATATCTACATGCATGCTGACGCACGGCAAAGATATCTGACGCAAGTCTTTATATTCTGACAAGCCGGTTTAGATGCATTATTTTATAGTTTTTCTATAAGATAAATAATCCCAATCATTCATTTGCAATGTTTCACGTGAAACAAAACTCTGTCTGTGTAAAGCATATCTTTGTAATCTGTACCTGTATAATTTAAAAGTTCCAGATTTATAGGAAATTTCCTATCTCCGTATTCCTGTCAATCTGCTTCTCAACATACTCTGCATTTCTGTGATCTCGCAACTATAGCGATCGTCGTAAATAATGCATTTAAGGCCGTTCAGCAGAGTGCGAAAGACAAGGAATATATCTGCAGGCGTGCTGACGCATGGCAAAGATATCTGACGCAGGATTTCACACTCTGATAGGCTGGATTAAGATGCATTATTTTAGAGAATTGCTATAAATATTTCTTTTGTGATCATAAAAAGAATGCTCCTCTGTATATTCTGGTGCTTAATACAATCGCTTGCTACATCTTCTTTGCACACGTAGTGCGGCGTATCCTATCTTACCGAAACTTTTTATGACCAATTATTCCCCTATCTATTACCTCGTGATATTCATGCCCGAGTAGCTGCTTTGCAGCTTATCAGGAGTTGCTTGTACCATTCCTGATACAAGCAAACCTCGCCACTGCTATTACTCTCGTAACCCTTCGCGCGAAGGCTCGACTCATCAAAACACTTTCCGTAACATCTATTACACTGTCTGTACACTGTCTGGCTTTTTACAATAGCATTACATGGTTAAAGTCCCTCATTCCTTTTAATCGATATTTTTCGTTTTATTTTCTTTTGTTTCGTTTTATTTCGATTTATATTGATGATTAATGATATCTTTTCACTTCAGTTATTTTAAATAAATTTATCATTTTAATCATAATATCCTATAAACAACAGCCAAAAACCTCCCTTTCATCCGAATGTACACACGATCTACTTATCAAAATTGTTTTGCAGCTATTAAGTAGTTAAACAGATATTTGCAACTCCCTATAATCGATTTTTATCGTTTTTGCTTTTTCTTTTACTATCATTTTTGCTTATTTCCAGAAGCACATTTTTTGTCACCACCTTTTTTTGCAAGCTGGACTTCTCAATTAGTAAAGCGGACATTCGCAATCAGCTTCACTTACCAATGTAGTTCACTTATAAAATTATATAAATCAAGCGTACAATTACCCTCTTAATCTTTTTTCATTTTCTACATAATACATGCAATATTTTCCGGGTTTTTATTATTATCATAATCTGTGATAGAGTTTATAATTATCAGATATTATCCGATAAAAATCACTTGTAAATGTAATCAACTAGTGTACTGTATCATTCACTTTCAGTATAATGGCGCAGGATGAATTTTCAATCTGCAAGGCGGAGAAACGAGGCGATGCGGTGGCATCGTCGATTGACGATAACGCAGCAGATGGAAATTCAGACAAGCCATTAGGCCAAATGTGCGTGATACAGTATACTAGTACAGTGAAAATTAAGTTTCTGCTATATTGACGTAGGATAATTTCTTCATCTGCAAGGCGGAGGAATGAGGCGTAGCGGTGGCTACGGCGATTGACGACAACGCCGCAGATGAAAAATCAGACAAGTCAATATGGCAGTTACTTAATATTTGCTGTACTAGTACATTGTTTCGTAAATAACTATACCAATCGCGCCGGATGCGGATTCGCATGTGTAGACGGAAAAAATGCAGATGTATCAGACTATGCTGAGACTTTTTCATCTGTGCAATCGGATTTGCAGGCAATTGAGCGGTATAGTTATTTCATTTCGATAAACGATGTATCAGTGTACTGTATCATTGTTTTTCAGGTAAAAACACAAGGTAATATTTCAGTCTGTAAAGAGGAGGGATGCGTTGCAACTGGCTACGGCGATTGATAGCAACACAGCATAGGGAAATTTACGCCAGTTATTTGGCGAAATGTTAACGGTACAGTAACTAGATACTCTCTATTTTTGCTTGAAATTTTTAGGATAATTCGTTAAGCAAAGTTTTTAACTCATATAAAATTCTGCGCTTTTGTTTTAAAGAATGTTTCACGTGAAACCTTTATTATAAAAATACCAGGCTCAAAAAGCCTGAAACCCCGATATATTTTCACATGGGTGGTTTTATGGCTTAATGCTCCGCCTCGATATAAGAATAAAAGGGGGCACAAGTTTCATACAAGCTTATTTTTTTCTGACACTGCATTTCACAAACCACTCCGCCATTCAGCAGAATAACAAGTCCAGTATGTAAGCAAAAAAACGTTTAATTGCCTTCCTTCCCAGTTTTAGAGCACTCTTTTTCCCCTGACATATACGCTCTCTCCCTTACCAATCTATATATGTTTGAATCAGAAAAAACTTAGTCTGTATTTAACCGAGTCAAGTAAGTCCCTACCCACCGCTTAGTGCTCCGCACACTTGAAGCGGGGGGATTGCTTATCTGCATTCAAAAAGTTGGCCATTTTCAAATGTTTATTCTGTATCATTCTTATATCTATTTTTTACTTTCTTTTATTATTCTTTTTGCCTTTTCTTTCCTATTTTTATCGATATTTATTTCCGCTAATCGATAAATATCATTGTATTCGGTATGATGTTGTATTTTTCACATTCATACTATAAATGAGCAAATTTAAAAAATTGTGCAAAACTACGCTATGGATTTCGTAAATGAAGTCAAATCGAATTGCGAATATCCGCTTTGACTTTCTTAGACTGGTTGTATATGAACGAAGAATAATGTATAGTATTTGCGAGAGCCACCTTCTTTCTCGTGAATGTTACAAATGTTCGTTTGGTCACTTTCCTTATACAACACAATCGAACTTGAGGTGTCTTTCTTCTATACAAAATCACGTGTTTATTTATAGATTCACCACTTTACAACTTTACAAATGATATCCCTGTCGGCCAACCAGCCGTTTTATGGCATTCACCAACCATGTAGATTTTATTCCTGTTTCGATGCTTTTGACGAAACTGACGTAAAATATCTGTTTCTGAATTTTCTGGCTGATGAAAAAACGGAAGTCCTGTACGCTTTCACTGCGGTATGCGGAAAAATTTTCTCCCTGATACGGCAGCAGTTTCATTGCGCAGTAGCTGATATTGTTCAGGTTGACCAGCATATCACTTTCTTTGTGGCTCCGCACCATGTAACTGCAAAAAGGCCAGAATGTTCTCTGCTCATAATAGCTGGCTTCAATATTCCACCGGAAAGAGTACAGGAACAACGGGATATATTTCATCCAGTTACTACCGGCATGGTTTAAAGGTTCTTTTTCCTGCCATGCGCAGAAAATCTGCAGCTCTTCCGGAAACACAGTGCTAAAAAAGAGACGCTTTGCTGTATTCTCTTTCCCGGCAGAAGTAACAGCGCAGCATGCTCAAAGAGTTTTGAAACATCTGCAAATTTTGTACCTGACTTTGGGACCATATATCATCGATACAAAGAAAAACGGGTTGTGTTTTGAGGCTGTCCGGAATCAGGTGCAAAGCAATCCGGGAGATTGCATTCATGAACCGCGAGTAATCCGCTTTTGCATAAGAACAGACAAAATAAAACGCATTGAGCGATTTTCCGGTAATAG
>Ga0129317_1000356_pt1 | contig 50959 bp, 41 predicted proteins | sample Cm1ome_FD_94430 | JGI IMG/M metagenome (GOLD analysis project Ga0129317, IMG submission 94430) | Eastern black-and-white colobus group fecal microbial communities from Wisconsin, USA - Cm1105 metagenome | ecosystem: Host-associated > Mammals > Digestive system > Large intestine > Fecal | place... | reverse complement strand
TCCGTTCTGAAGCATGCAGTCCGTAAAGCCGCCTGTTGATGCACCCATGTCGATGCAGACAGCATCCTTCGCATCGATGCCAAAAGCCTCAATCGCCTTCTCAAGCTTCAGACCTCCTCGGCTTACGTATGGACATAGCTTCTCCTTCAGAGCAAATTCTGAGTCCACATCGAAGGTGCGTCCCGGCTTATCTTCCATTACTCCATCAACTGTTACAAGTCCGGCCATAATGTGTCTCTTAGCCTTATCCCTTGATTCACATAAGCCCTTATTTACAAGTATTACATCCAGTCTTTCCTTCAAAGTAAGACACTACTCCTTTCACGACCGATTCCTCATCCACTCCGCACTCTGCTCTTAGCTGACCTACTGTACCATGCTCAATAAATCTGTCAGGCAGTGCATAGTTTAGAATATCAAAAGAACTGTCCATATTAACTGCAGAGAAGAATTCGCCGAAGCCTCCTCTGTAAACATTGTCTTCAAGTGTTACAACAAGCTTTGTATCAATCTCGCATGGAAGGTCAAAAGGCTTTACCTTGCACACATTTACGATTCCCGCGCTGATGCCCTGAGTCTCAAGGCTATCGGCTACATTTACTGCCTGATCAAGCATTCCGCCCGCTGCAAGAATTGTGACATCCCTACCTTCACGGATCACATTGTTTACGCTGTCAACGTCATGCATCGCACCTGTAAATTGAGGTAGCTTCACGCCACTTTTAAGAACAGAGCTTCCTCTTGGATATCTGATAGCAACAGGTTCGTCTGCCTTGTTTACAGCATAATCAAGTATCTCTGAAAGCTGTTTTCCGTTAGCAGGTGTAAAGATTTCAATATTAGGAATCATACTTAGGTATGATAAATCAAATACCCCGTGGTGAGTCTCACCATCAGCTCCTACAAGGCCTGCTCTGTCAATTGCAAATACAACGTGCAGGTTCTGAAGACATACATCCTCAATGATGTAGTCAAAAGATCTCTGAAGGAAGCTTGAATAGATTGCTACAACAGGAACCATGCCATTACTTGCGAGGCCTGCAGCAAAAACAACAGCATGCGATTCAGCAATTCCTACATCAAAGAATCTGTCAGGATATATCTTGCTGAATGGCCCAAGGCCTGTGGCATCACACATTGCAGCAGAGATTGCAGTTACTCTCTTATTGTCCGCAGCAAGGTCTGCAAGCGTCTTACCGAAGACTGCAGAGAATGAAGGCTCATTATTTGACGATAAAATATTACCGTTGTCTACATTGAATGCACCGATTCCATGGAACTTGCTTGGGTTACTTTCTGCGTATTTATAGCCCATTCCCTTCGTTGTTATAACGTGAAGGATTGTAGGCCCATCAATCTTGTTTGATGCTTCAATAGCCTCTGTAAGCTCTGCAATGTTATGACCATCAACAGGTCCGATATACTTGATTCCAAGGCTTTCAAACAGTGCTGCCTCTTCTGTGATGATGCTCTGCTTTATTCTCTCCTTAGTATGACTTATTCCCGCCTTAAGCTTTGTTCCAACAACCGGAACAGTCTCGAGTGCTGCATTAATCTGACTTTTGGCACCGAGATACTTACTCGATGTTCGAAGATGCATAAGATGCTTCGACATACTTCCGACATTATGAGAAATTGACATACCATTGTCGTTAAGGATAATTTTAACATTCTCCTTCGCAGCACCAATATTGTTAAGCGCTTCAAACACGATACCGCCTGTCATAGATCCATCACCGATAACGGCAACAATTTCACCCGTCTCACCCTTGATATCTCTTGCAACAGCCATGCCGTGTGCCGCGCTTACAGATGTGCTGCTGTGTCCTGTATCGTAAACATCATGCTTACTTTCTCTCTTCTTAGGGAAGCCTGAAAGACCATTGTACTGTCTTAGAGTGTCAAACTCACGGGCTCTTCCTGTAAGAATCTTGTGAACATATGCCTGATGTCCAACGTCAAAAATAATCTTGTCCTTAGGACTGTTATAGACTCTGTGGAGTGCTACTGTAAGCTCTACAATTCCAAGATTTGATGCCAGATGGCCGCCTGTAGTCGAAACCTTGCTTATCAGAAAATCTCTGATCTGCTCACACAGACAGTCGAGCTCATCAAACTCCGCATATTTTACGACATCAAGCAGATTGTCGCTTTCAAGATTGAATTTCATAGCTTATGCCTTTCTTACTTTAAGTTTATCAGCAAGCTCTATAAAGAAGTCTGCGTTGTTTCCGTACTCTGAAAGTGCTTCCTTAGCTGTCTGTGTCAGCTCATCGAGCTTAGCCTTTGCACTATCAAGACCGTGAACACATGCATAGTTACACTTTCCTGCATCTAGATCCTTACCGATTTTCTTTCCGATAAGAGCCTCATCACCCTCAACATCAAGAATATCATCAGAAATCTGAAATGCTTGTCCGATTGCCTTTGCAAATCTTACAAAATTATCAGTCATTTTATCATCAGCACCTGAAAGTGCCATTCCTGCAAGAACAGGAGCAAGTAGTAGAGCACCTGTTTTGTTATCCTCAATATATTTAACAAGCTCAGCAGTTGCCTGCTTAGTCTCGTTCTCCACATCAGCAGTCTGACCACCAATCATACCATTGATGCCGGCTGCATTTGAAATAGCATACGCAGCCTTAGCACGTCTTGCCATTCTCGCATGATCATCTGATGCCTTCAGAATCTCACCGATAATAACCTCATGAGCAGTGTTAAGAAGTCCATCACCTGCAAGAACTGCCATATCCTCTCCGTAAACCTTATGGTTTGTTGGGTGCCCACGTCTTAAATCATCGTTATCCATTGCCGGAAGATCATCGTGAATCAGTGAATATGTGTGAATGTACTCAAGAGCGCATGCAAAAGGAAGTGCTTCCTTAACACATCCTCCAGCGAAGTCTGTCGCTGCAAGAAGAAGTATTGGTCTTAGTCTCTTGCCACCAACCTTGAGGCTGTACTCCATTGCTTCCTTAACAGTCTTAGCATATGGATTTACCTCTGGTATAAAGCAAAGAAGGTTCTCTTCTACCATTGTCTTATATTCATTGTAGTTAAGCATCCTGTTCCTCCTCCGAATAAATTCTGATTTTCTGATCAGCCTCATCCAAAACAGCCTTACAGTATTCCGCTTCCTTCATACCAGCATCAAACAGCTTGAGTGCCTCCTCAAGTGTTGTAGTCTGTCTGCCAATCTGGGAAGCTGTATTCTGAAGATTATTCAGTGCCTCTGTAAAAGATTTCTCGCTCATCAGTTCATCTCCTTTGAAACAACCTTTGCTGTAAACGATCCGTTTTTCATTCTAATTGTATAACAGTTATCCTCTTCGATGCCTAAAATGTCGGAAATTAGCTTCCCTTCTGAATCCATTACCGCACCGTAGCCCTTGCTCATAATGGCCTCGGGACTGTTCTCTCTAATTGTTATTGCAGCCTTCTCAACCTCATGTCTTGCGGCTTCAAGCCTGCTTAATATATTTGTCTTAAGAAGCATAACAGCTCCGTCGAGAATCCTATGTTCACTTTCACTCTTCGACTTGATAGCCGAAAAGAGCTGTTGCCTCAAATATTCAATTTCATCCATTAATTCAAATGTATTCATAACGGCCATGTCCGCTGCTGCTGTTGGAGTTTCTGCCCTCATGTCGGCAACAAAATCCGAAATTGATACATCTGATTCGTGTCCTACTGCTGAAATAACAGGAATCTCTGAGGCAAAAATCGCTCGTGCCACTCCCTCGTCATTAAAGGCCATCAGATCTTCCTTAGATCCTCCGCCTCGTCCTACTATCAGCGTGTCAATAGGCACATCGTTTCTGTTTAATCTATTGGCATTCTCTATGCTTCTGATTATACTATCAGGAGCTCCGATTCCCTGCACGAGAGTCGGAAAAATAAGAATGTCTGTGAAGTTATTCTTTGAGGTTATAATCTTCTTTATATCCTCAATTGCTGCGCCTGTATCGGAGGTTACAATACCGATTCTTCTCGGAAACTCCGGGATAGGCTTCTTGTATTTTGCATCAAAAAGACCCTCTTCAAGGAGCAATCTCTTAACTCTTTCAAATTCCTTCGCGAGATCTCCCATTCCAAGGGCTTCAATATGTCTTATACTTAAGCTGTAATTACCACCTTTAGAATATGGGCTGATATCTCCTGTCGCAATGATCTTATTGCCATCAGAAAGCAGAGACATGTCGATGTTTCTTGCATTAGAACCCCAGATGGCACATCTTATAAGGCTGTTTTCATCCTTAAGAGTGAGATAGTAGTGTGCACCTGATTTCGATAAACCTGAAATCTCACCAACAACGCTTAGCCCTCTAAGATTTATGTCATCCCTAAGCTTTCTTGCAATATATTCATTTACCTGTGATACAGTGACGGTTCTCATTATCTGTAATTACTCCATGCATGATCTGTCTTTCCACCAAGCAGCGAAATACCGACAGCATTATCACCTGAGAGCCTTCTATCGCCCCAGATTATCTCAAAGTTCTTATAGTCGTCCTTACCGCATTTAGCCATGTATGCATCATACATCTTAGAGATGTTCCATCTTACTGTCTTGCTTGATGCAACTCCTCCAGCCAGGTAGATGTTTCTCACACCGTACATTCTGCTTAGGTCGATTGCAGTCTCGAACAAAAGCTGTGAAATTCTGTAGAAAAGTCCCGGTATGATGTCGCTTCCTTCCTTACCTGGTCCAACGTGTCTCAGTATCTCTGTCTCAAGACCTGACAGATTGAATCCTCCGTCAACATTCTTTATTCTCGACGGAATTACAGGGAGCTCGCTGTCATATGCCAGCTCGTCAAGAAATCCGCCTGACGGAAACTTATATCCCATCTTGACACCAACTCTGTCGAGAAGCTGTCCAAAGCTTATGTCATAAGTTCCGCCAATCTTCTGAACCTGAAAACCGAGCATGCTCCTCTCACAGAGAAGAATTTCAGTTGTACCGCCACTAAGATGATACATAATCCACTTAGATGGCTCGGATATATTAGATGTTGAAAGCACCGCTTCAATGTGCCCCTCCTGATGAGAGAATCTGTATACCGGTACATCAAGTGCACCGGCAAGAGTTTCAGCTGCGTTGATTCCCGCAAGAAAAACAGGCATGTATGAGCCCTCTACTCTTCTCGGTTTGTCTGAAACAGCAATAACTCTGATATCTCTTGAATCAACAACTCCAAAAGCCTCCGTCAGCATCGCTGGAAGCGCATTCGACTGCTTAAAAAAAGCAACCGACTGGCGAAGCCCTCTTTCACCTTTCTCAACATCCAGATACTCAGATTTCTGAAACAGAATCCTTCCTTCATCATTTGTTACAGCTACTGATGTCTTGTAATTAGACGTATCAATACCAAGAGAAAGATTCTTCATAGCCTTATGCCTCGATTTCTTTACCTACTCTGCTGAGAACAGAATTGATAAATGCATATGATCTGTCATCTCCATACTTCTTGGCAAGATTTACTGCCTCATTGATGGAAACTCCAACCGGAATGTTATCCTCAAAAAGCATCTCGCATACAGCAAGTCTTAAGATTGCAAGATCAGTCTTAGCAATTCTGTTTGGCTTCCAGTTATCTGTATTTCTTGCAATTGTCTCGTCAATCTGCTCAATATGATCTCTGATTGCAGAGAGTGTCTTGATAGCCTGATTTTCAGAAAGAACTACCTTGTTCTCCTCCAGAATAGTCATCTGCTCGTAATCAAAAGTTCCCGCAGTCTCCATCTGGAAAACAATCTGCATTGTATGCTCTCTAATATTCTGCCTAATCATTATTCAACCTACTTTCGGTCAATTCCTTCTACAATAATGTTAATCGCTTCTATATTTATGCCTTCCTTCTTCTCCAGAATATTCATAATTTTCATCTGGATATCATAGGAAAGCTGGGGAATATTGACACCATACACGACAATCAGATGGATATTAATAGTTATCCCCTTCTTGTCGCGGTCAATATCTATTCCCTGTGTGATATCGCTTCCGAGAATGTTACGTGCAAAAGCATCGAACAGATTACCAGATAATCTGCTCACACTCTCGGTAGAATCAAGGACTTCGAGAACTCTCCTGATGATTATTCTGTCCTCAAGCTGAATATGTTCTTTGTTATCACTGCTCATCGCTGTCCCTGTCTTTAATCTCTATCTTGATTCTCTCAATTCTGCGATCCTTAACCTCGAGAATTGTAAAATCATAGTTTTCGAAACAGATAGGCTTATAGTTGATATCTTCCTTAGGAATCTCTCCCATGAGGTCAATCAGGAAGCCTCCAACTGTTTCACTGTTATCTGATTTAAGAGAAACTGGAGTTTCATCGTCAAGATCATCAAGATAAACATTACCGTCAACGATAAATGTAGTATCATCAATCTTCTCGATTACTCTGTCCTCTTCATCATATTCGTCATCGATATCTCCAACAATCTGCTCAATAATGTCCTCTACAGACACGATTCCACTGAAGCCGCCATACTCATCAATAAGAATAGCGATATGGTGCTTCTCTTTCTGAAGCTCCTTAAACAGTGAATCGATATTCTTTGTTTCAGGCACCATATAAACAGGTCTCAGAATCTCTCTGATATTTACATTGTCAAATCCATCGTGACTGGCCTTAAGAAGATAGTCTTTGATATGAAGCATTCCGATTATGTTATCGGCATCGTCTTCATATACAGGAATTCTTGAATGAGTAAGCTCCATAAGCTCCTCAAAATAGTCTTCCCTGTCATCATTGATATCTATCATGAAAACATCTGTACGAGGTGTCATAATCTCATATGCGAGAAGGTCATCAAACTCGAAGATACTGTCAATCATCTTACGACCCTCTTCCTTGATCTCACCAGACTCCTGCCCCTTGTCAAGCATAGACATGACCTTATCCTCGGAGAAATATGAATCGTCGACATCTGTCTCTTTCCTCATTGCCATAAGAAGAATGTTTGCAAGTCCGATGCAGAGAATCTGAAACGGAAATGTGATTACATAAACAAGCTTCTGAAAGCCAATAAGTTTGATTCCGGTTGCTTCACTCCTCTGAGCTGCAAGCTTCTTAGGAAGCACATCAGAAAAAGATGTAAAAACGATAAAAAACAGTATGTTTGATATAACCAGATACGCACCACTCATGTATGCTTTAACTATTTTATTAAAGCATATAAATGCAGGAATCAGCAGAGCATAGCTCATAATATGATCGGCATAGTGGTACTTGGACGGTTTCTTGATAAATTCAATTATATTAATCAGCCTATGGTCATCAGGATTGTCTTCGAGCATATCCTTAATCTCGTTTCTGTCAAGATAATCAAGTGCCCTCTTCGATGCACAAACCAGCGCATTAATAATTACGATAAAGACAATCACTCCTAGATAATATTGCCAACTAATACTGTCAGATGACATTTATACCAACTTCCTTTCTGTTCGAAGGTGAATTAAACCTTCTTCCTTAGAATGAAATCCTTGCCTGGATTTCTCTTAAATTTAATCTTAAGAATCTGCTGTGGATGTGGTGCAGATTCAACAGACTCACCTTCCTCTGTGAGAATCTCTGTGATCTCCTCTTCGTAGAATGGTGTTGCAGGTCCGAAAATCTCAATTGTATCGCCAACTCCGAACTTGTTTCTCTGTTCAACAGTTGTGTAACCATTCTCGTCAGCTTCTTCCTTAACAAGTCCGACAAAAGAATACTCTCTTATATATGAACTTGTAAGATAGTCCTGATCCTCGTCTGTAGGCTTGTTAAAGTAGAATCCGTGAGTGAACTCTCTGTGACTTGCCTTGCAGAGCTCATGGAAATAGTCTTCATTGTATTCGTAGTTCTCAGGATCTGCAATATATGAATCAATTGCTGCTCTGTAAGCAGAAACAACAGTTGCCACATAATACATGCTCTTCATTCTTCCTTCAATCTTGAAGGATGTCACGCCTGCCTTGACAAGATCTGGAATGCGGTCAAGCATACACAGGTCCCTTGAATTTAGGATGTAGCTTCCTCTACCATCCTCTTCAATCGGATAGTACTCGTTAGGTCTTCTCTGTTCAACGAGAGCATATTTCCATCTGCATGGATGTGTGCATGCGCCTTGATTTGAATCTCTGCCTGACATAAAGTTACTTAAAAGACATCTTCCTGAATATGAAATGCACATTGCACCGTGAACAAAAGATTCAATCTCAACATCAGCAGGAAGCTTCTCTCTAAGAACAGCAATGTCCTTAATGTTCATCTCTCTTGCTGTTACGATACGACTGATTCCCTGTGATGCCCAGTAATTTGCAGACAGATAGCTTGTAGTGTTAGCCTGCGTGCTCAGGTGAATCTCTACACCAGGAATCATCTCCTTAAGAAGACAGATAATTCCTGGATCAGAAACGATGAATGCGTCAATAGGAATATCCTTAATCTTCTCGATATATGCTTTCAGAGGCTCAATATCCTCGTTGTGAGGGTATATATTCATAGTCATGTAGCCCTTTGCATCATGCTCATGAATAAAATCCATTGCCTCTCTGATTTCATCTATTGAAAGATTGCCTGCACCGGCTCTTAAGCTGAACATTTCTCCTCCAAAATATACAGCATCAGCACCGTATAGGATTGCAGTTTTAAGTTTCTCAAGATCTCCCGCAGGAGCCAGTAATTCTATCTTATGCATTTCTCTTCCTAATCATCAGCAGACCATCTCCGTCACTCATTAAAGTGGCATCGAGGTCATCCCTTCCGTAAATATAGTCTATGAATTCTCTCATTCTCTTGACATTGGTTCTGTGTCTGTATGCAGCAGCAGAGCTCTTATAATCTACAAGATAAGCCTTCATGAAAACATTATCACAGATAAACAGAGCATCGTCTGATGCAAGCTGCTCGGCCTTGTCAAAGAATTCTCTGTAATGGCTCTTTCCTGCATCTATAAAAACAAAGTCAAAAGGCTTGAAATTCTCCGGGTCAGCTTCCTTCTCTGCAATAAGTGCATCGAGGGTGTCTGTAGCCTCACCTATACGAAAATCAATTCTCTTGCCTTCCTCCCATGTTGCGAAGTTCTCTGTAGCATGCGGGATAAGCTTAGGGTGTCTGTCCATTGTAAGAACAGTAGCTTCAGGTAGAAGTCTTGCGAAATAGATAGCCGAATAACCTACGGCTGTACCTATCTCCAGAATCCTTTCGGGGCGTTCCATCTTAAGAACGACCCCGAGAAAAGACTCTGTTTCCTTCAGAATGATCGGAATAAACATCTCCTCACTCTTTTCCCTGAAGCGACCGATAGTCTCATCTAATGGTTTATAGTAACTGTTAATATACTCAGTTACCTTGTCATTAGTAATATTCATTAATAGCGTACTCCGGACTACTTTGATCTTCCGAGATACTCGCCTGTTCTAGTGTCAATCTGGATTCTCTCACCCTCATTGATGAAGATAGGAACCTGGATAACAGCACCAGTCTCTACTGTAGCAGCCTTAGTTACGTTAGTAGCTGTATCACCCTTAACGCCTGGCTCAGTCTCAGTTACCTCAAGGTCAACGAAGTTAGGAGCCTCAACGTCGAAAGCACCCTCCTTGTAGAACTTGATTGTAGCCATGTCGTTCTCTCTGATGTACTTCATAGCCTCCTCAACGAGGTCTGGTGTAAGTGGAATCTGATCGAATGTCTCAGGATCCATGAAGTAGTAAAGATCACCATCGTTGTAGAGATACTGCATCTGCTTAGTCTCGATGTGAGCCTTAGGGAACTTGTCGTTAGGGTTGAATGCCTCTTCTCTAGTAGCTCCTGTAAGAATGTTTCTGTACTTTGTTCTTACGAAAGCAGCTCCCTTACCTGGCTTTACATGCTGGAAATCAATTACAACATGTGGCTCGCCATTCATTTCAAAAGTTACACCCTTTCTGAAATCACTTGCATAAATCATTTTACTTTACCTCTCTTTAAAAATTATCTTTATTAATTAACTTATAAATTAAAAGCTCCGCCCATTGCATCGCCAAGAATCTCGAATACATCCTTCATCATAAGCTGCATTCTTGTCTCAGCCTCAAGGTACTTCATTGCCAGCGGCTTTGCAGCAAGCATTGCATAAACGCTCTGCATTCTTCCTGTAAGCTCTGCATCAGGCTGCTCTCCGCTTATCTGTGCAGCCTGCATTCTGAGTGAAATCTCTCTGATTTCTTTAATCATCTGGCTAAGCTGCTCATCCTTCTCTGCCTCTTTACTGATTTCGGCATACTCGAGATACTCATTGCTCTCCTTAATCGCTTTAGCGAGATTGTGAGCCTCATCATAAACGTTCATAAAATATTTCTCCTATGCGTACAAAATTACAGGCAGTATCATCGGTGTTCTCTTAGTCTTCTTGTATATGAAGGCCTTCATGTCATTTCGGATAGAATTCTTAAGCGAATTGACATCGAGAGCATCCTTATTGATACATCCCTCTATAGTATTATATACGACAGTCGTTGCTTCATCTATAAGTTCTTGATTATCCTTTACATAAATGAAGCCTCTTGTTGCAATTTCAGGTGGAGCAAGGAGTGCACCATTAGCCTGATCAATTGCAATCGCAATTGTAATAATACCTGAATCAGAAAGCTGCTTTCTGTCCTTTAGGACGGCATTTCCGATATCTCCTATTCCATAACCGTCTACCATTACATCGTCACATTCAGTAAACTTCTCTGTTACGAATGCATTTCTTTCTTCAATGTTCAGAGCATCACCGTTACTCATGACAAAAATATTGTTCTTAGGCATTCCGAGTCCGCTAGCGAGTCTCGCATGTTCTATGAGATGACGGTACTCTCCGTGAGCCGGCATGAAATATTTTGGCCGTATGAGCGTATGAATAAGCTTAAGCTCTTCCTGACAGGCGTGACCTGAAACGTGAAGGTCAACCGAATCTGACAGATAGACGTCTACTCTCTTCTCATACAGCTTGTTTACAACACTTGTAACAGTCTTCTCATTACCCGGGATTGGGGATGATGAAAATACTACAACGTCGTTTCTTTTGAGCTTGACGGCCTTATGCATATCATTAGCCATTCTTGTCAAAGCTGACATTGACTCGCCCTGGCTTCCTGTAGTAATGATTGTAAGCATACTGTCTGGAATATTTGATATTTTCTTGATATCAACGAAGACTGATTCCGGAATGTTATTGAGATATCCGAGCTCTCTTGCAAGAGACATCATGTTCTCCATTGATCTTCCAGATACCGCAATTCGTCTTCCATGCTTTATGGATGCTTCCATAAACAGCTTGATTCTGTAGATATTCGATGAGAACGTAGCAATGATTATTCTATTTTTAGTCTTATCAAATATCTCGTCGATTGAATCAGCAACTATTGTTTCAGATGGAGTATATCCCTTTCTTAGAACATTGGTACTGTCGCAGAGAAGCACGTCTACGCCCTCGGTACCAAGCTCTGCAAATCTCCTCAGATCGATCGGCTTGCCGTCAAGTGGCATATAGTCAATCTTGAAGTCTCCTGTGTGAAGAACATGTCCTCCAGGGAACTTGATTGAAAATGCGAATGAATCTGCAATACTGTGGTTGGTTCTGATAGCTTCAATGTTAAAGCTTCCAACCTTGAATACCTCACCTGCCTTGATTGTATGAAGCTCAGCGTGAAGATTATGCTCCTCAAGCTTGTTGTTTATAAGACCGCAGGCAAGCGGTGAAGTGTATACAGGAACATTGAATTCCTTGAGAAGGAACGGGATTCCTCCAATATGGTCTTCGTGACCGTGAGTTACAACAAGACCTTTTATCTTGTTTCTATTCTCCTTAAGATAGTGGAAATCAGGAATTACGACATCAATTCCGAACATCTCATTATCAGGGAATGCGAATCCGCAGTCAATGATAAGAATCTCATTTTTACACTCAATCAGAGTGCAGTTCTTACCGATTTCCTTGAGACCTCCAAGTGGAATAATTCTAAATGAAGGCTTAGGTTGAGAAGGCTTTCTCTTAGCATGCTGTCTTCCTGAATTCTTTCTAGGTGTGATGTTCCTCTGCCCAGCAGCCTTCTTAGAAGGTGTCTTCTTTGAAGACTGTTTCTTAGGTGTTTCCTTCTTAGGCTTTGCCTCTGTATTAGACGTCGCCTTATTGTTACGCACCTTTCCATCTGGATCCTTCTTGCTGTTTCTGTCTGTATTTCTGCCTTCCTTAGAAGAAGTCTTTAATTTCAGTTTAGACTGAAGGCCGGATTTATGCGCTCCGGCCGGGCGTCTGTTAGTACTCTTATTGTTCTCTTTACTCATAAACTTTACTGCCACTATTTGACAACAAAGTTAACAATTTTATTCGGGATAACAATTGTCTTAACAACTGTCATACCTTCTAGTGCTTCCTTAACTTTGTCGGATTCTAGAGCAGCCTTTTCCATCTCCTCCTTACTTGAATTATTTGAAAGGATAAGCTTATCCTTAAGTTTTCCATTAACCTGTACTACTACAGTTACCTCGTCCTGCACAAGTGCCTTCTCATCATATGCAGGCCATACAGCATTATAAAGTCTGTCTGTGTGACCAAGCTGCTCCCACATCTCCTCTGTGATGTGAGGTACAAAAGGATTGAGTACGAGCACAAGCTTATTTACCGCATCATCGAAGAGCTCGAGGTTTACGTCGCCAGTCTTGTACTTGTACATCTCGTTAACAAGCTCCATGATTGAGCTGATAGCAGTATTGAAGTTGAATCTGCCACCTGCATCCTCTGAAACCTTCTTGATTGTTGCATTAATTGCGTAGTTGAGCTTCTTGTCCTCAGAGTTTTTGATTTCAATCTTATCTCCTACAGTCTTATCACCTCTGATTGAAGTTACATACTCATATACAAGTCTGTATACTCTGCAGAGGAATCTGAAGCTTCCCTCTACTCCTGCATCTGACCAGTCAAGCTCCTTCTCAGGTGGTGCTGCGAATAGAATGAAGAGTCTTGCAGTGTCAGAACCGTACTTCTCCTGAATCTCAAGAGGAGAAACAACGTTTCCAAGAGACTTACTCATCTTAGCTCCATCCTTGATTACCATTCCCTGTGTGAGAAGGTTCTTGAATGGCTCTTCCTTATCAGTCCAGCCAAGATCATGAAGAACCATCTGGAAAAATCTTGCATAAAGAAGGTGAAGAATAGCATGTTCTACTCCTCCGATATACTGGTCAACATCCATCCAGTAATCAGCCTTCTTCTTATCAAATGCCATATCAGCATTCTTGGCATCACAGTATCTTAGGAAGTACCATGATGAGTCAAGGAAAGTATCCATTGTATCGATTTCACGCTCAGCTGGTCCACCACAGCAAGGACATGTAGTATGTCTGAATGTCTTTGAAGTAGTCAGTGGAGAATCTCCCTTTCCTGTGAACTCAACGTCTGTAGGAAGAAGTACAGGAAGGTTCTCATCCTTCTCAGGTACCCATCCGCACTTCTCACAGTATACCATTGGAATTGGAGTTCCCCAGTATCTCTGTCTGCTGATGAGCCAGTCTCTGAGCTTATAGTTTACAGTCTTCTTGCCAAGGCCCTTTTCCTCAAGGTCAGCAATAATCTGCTTTATCGCATCAGTATTAACCATTCCGTCATACTTTCCGGAATTGATCATGTTACCTGTAGCCTCAGCTGCCTCAGTAAGATTCTCAAGATCAACACCCTCTACGTCTACTACAGGGATGATATCGAGGCCGAACTTCTTGGCAAAATCAAAGTCTCTCTGGTCGTGAGCAGGTACCGCCATGATAGCACCTGTTCCGTAATCCATCATTACGTAGTCTGAAATATAGATTGGAATCTTCTTGCCATTAACAGGGTTAACACCGTACTTTCCGATGAATACACCAGTCTTCTCCTTAGTAAGAGAAGTTCTTTCAATCTCAGACTTAGTTGCGCACTCAGCAAGGTACTCAGTAACGGCTGCCTCATACTCAGTGCCGTCAGTAAACTCCTTAACAAACGGATGCTCAGGAGCCATAACCATATATGTTACACCGAAGAGCGTGTCAGGACGAGTTGTATAAACGATAAGCTCCTTATCGGAACCATCAATTGCAAACTTAACCTCAGCACCCTCTGATCTTCCGATCCAGTTCTTCTGCATAGTCTTAACCTTATCAGGCCATCCAGGAAGGTTATCAAGACCTTCAAGAAGTCTGTCGGCGTAGTCTGTAATCTTGAAGTACCACTGTGAAAGACTCTTCTTAGTAACAGGAGTCTTACATCTCTCGCATACTCCGTCAACTACCTGCTCGTTAGCAAGTACTGTCTGACAGTCAGGACACCAGTTAACAGGATTCTCTTTCTTGTAAGCAAGTCCCTTCTTGTAGAACTCGATAAAAATCTTCTGCATCCACTTGTAAGTCTCTGGCTTACAAGTTGCAACCTCTCTGTCCCAGTCATAGCTTAGACCAAGCGAGTTAAGCTGCTTATGCATCTCTGCGATGTTGCTGTCAGTCCAGATAGCAGGATGAATACCATGCTTGATAGCAGCGTTCTCAGCCGGTAGTCCGAATGAGTCCCATCCCATTGGGTGAAGGACATTAAAGCCTTCCATCTTCTTATATCTAGCAATCACGTCACCTATTGAGTAGTTTCTTACATGACCCATGTGGAGCTTTCCTGATGGGTATGGGAACATCTCGAGAACGTAGTACTTCTCCTTATCATAGTCCTCTACAGACTTAAATGCACTCTCCTCTTCCCAGATTTTCTGCCATTTCTGCTCAATGTCTTTAAATTCGTATCTCTCCTGCATGTTTATTCCCCTTAGCTTAAATTAATCTTCTATTGTTACAGTTTCACAATCGCTCCAGAGCTTATCAAGTGCATAATGCTCTCTTGCTTCGATTGAAAATACATTGATTACAATGTCACCTGCGTCGATAAGAATCCATCCAGATTCAGGTCTTCCATCAGTATTCTTTACAAAAATACCGAGTTCAGCAAGCTTATCCTCCGCAATGTTAGCAAGCGCGCCAACCTGTCTTGATGATGATGCTGTAACATTGATGAAATAGTCGGCAAAAGATGACTTCTCACCGATGTCAATCATCTTGATATCTCTGGCCTTCTTCTCGCATAAAGTATTAGCGACAGCCATTCCGATTTCTCTAATATCCATTCACTTCTCCTTATCTATTTTGTGAATTATTCTGTTGTAGATAAAGTCTCTGGCATCAAGAGTTATCTTATCCAGAGTCCTTCCTTCATTCTTAAGCTTGTCAATAGTGAAGTCCATGATGAAAAGACATGCACCATCAAGGTCAGTTTCAGCCTGCTTACGAAGATCTTCAATTCCTCCGTAAGATCTCGTTTCATCAATGGCATCAGAAACATAAACTATCTCTTCAAGAAGTGACATTCCTGCCCTGCCCGTTGTATGGGATGAAACGGCATTGATAATATCTTTATCATTTACACCGAACTCATATTTAAGAAGTGCAGCTCCTACCTTGGAATGTGCAAGTGCGGGGTTGTCTAAATATTCCTCGGAAAGCTGATACTTCCTGACAAGATCATTCATCTCGTAGGCAGTCTTACATTTCGCTATGTCGTGATATCTTCCGGCAAAAGCAGCCTTCTCTTCGTCAGCCCCATGTATTCCGGCAAGATGTCTTGCCATCTTCTCCACGCCGAGGCTGTGAAGATAACGTGACTCCTTGAGATTGTTTCTTATGTATTCTTCAAGCTTATCAGTTTTATCTGTATATTTCATGAAGTTTTATATATTCCTCCACACCGGGAAGCACGTAACGGTCAATCGGTTCACCGTTTGCAGCCATCTTTCTTATATCTGAAGATGCTGCTTCGAATGGTTCAAGATCGAGGATTGTAATATCTGCGTTGTAGAGATTTCTGTACTCTTCAATCTTTGCAGAACACTCATCATCGCTTGTGCCTGGTCTTCTAGCGGTAATCAGAGGGTAACAGGAAAGAATCTCCTTACCTCTATACCATTTATCTATTGTCATAACTGAATCATATCCTAATACGAAGTGAAGGCCTTCACCATAAGCTTCGGTGAAATACTCGAGAGTCTCAATCGTATATGAAGGCTCTTCTCTTCTAATCTCATATTCAGAAAGCTCAAAGGCATCGTTATAATCAAGAACTCTCTTAATCATCTCGACCCTGTCATCAGGAGGGGTAACCTTCTGATTGAGCTTAAATGGCGAAACATAATTAGGCATAAAATAAAGCTTATTCAGTGACAATTTCTTTACCGCGGCATCTGCCATTCGTACATGTCCCCTATGAATAGGATCAAATGATCCTCCAAAAATCGCGTATTTCATTACACTATTATCTGTAAATTACTCTTCAACTGGAGCAGCAACAATTGAAATACCGAGCTCCTCAAGCTGATCTGCCTCAACTGGAGCTGGAGCCTCACATACCGGGCACTCTGCATTCTGGTTCTTAGGGAATGCGATTACCTCTCTGATGCTCTTCTCACCGAGTAGAAGCATTACAAGTCTGTCAAGACCGTAAGCAAGACCTGCATGTGGTGGTGCACCATACTTGAATGCTTCAATCAGGAATCCAAACTTCTCCTGACACTCTTCGTCACTAAGTCCAAGTACCTCAAACATTTTTGCCTGAAGCTCTCTGTCATGGATTCTTACAGAACCACCACCGAGCTCAACTCCGTTAAGAACGATGTCGTAAGCATTAGCATTAAGACCAAGGATATTACCCTCATCTAGCTTATAAAGCTCATCTAGCTTAGGCTGTGTGAATGGGTGGTGCATAGCCTTGATGTTGCCCTCATCGTCAGCCTCAAACATTGGGAAGTCAACAACCCAGAGGAAGTTGAACTTCTCATCGTCTAGCATGCCGAGCTCACCAGCAATTCTTCTTCTGAGGAATCCAAGTGTATCGTAAGTAACCTTTGCCTTATCGCTACAGATAAATACGATATCGCCTACATTAGCTTCAAATCTGTCAAGAACTGTCTTGAGCTCATCCTGCCCGAAGAACTTTGATACCGAAGACTTAATCTCATCCTCTTCATATTTGATCCAAACAAGGCCCTTAGCACCGTAGTGCTTGCACTCGTCAACAAGCTTATCAATCTTCTTTCTAGCAAAATGTGAAGCACCGCCAGGTACGCAGATACCTCTGATATCTCCACCCTCAGCAAGATTCTTAGTGAATACCTCGAAGCTGCAGTTCTCAAAAAGGTCGTTAAGCTTAACAAGCTCGATTCCGAATCTTGTATCAGGCTTATCTGATCCGAATCTCTCCATTGCCTCAGCATAAGTGAGTCTTGGGAATGGAGTCTCGATATCGATGCCCTTAATTTCCTTCATGATTCTCTTGAGGAAGCCTTCCTGAATCTCGATTACAGTATCCTCATCAGCAAAAGACATCTCAAGGTCGATCTGAGTAAACTCCGGCTGTCTGTCAGCACGAAGATCCTCATCTCTGAAACACTTTGCAATCTGGAAGTATCTGTCACATCCAGATACCATCAGAAGCTGCTTGAAGAGCTGTGGTGACTGTGGAAGTGCATAGAAAGCTCCGTTCTTTACACGGCTTGGCACAATATAGTCTCTTGCTCCCTCAGGAGTTGACTTGATAAGAATTGGAGTCTCAATCTCAGTGAAACCGTTCTCATCAAAATAATCTCTGGCAATCTTAGCAATCTTATGTCTGATTGTAAGATTTCTCTGCATCTTGTTCTTTCTAAGATCAAGGTATCTGTACTTGAGTCTCAGCTTGTCATCTACATTATCGTCATCCTTAACGTAGATAGGTGGAGTCATAGCCTCTGAATAGATTACGAGGTCATTTGCAAATACCTCAATCTCACCTGTCTCGAGCTTGTCATTCTTTGATGATCTCTCTGAAACAGTTCCCTTAACTCCGATTACATACTCACTTCTGAGTGACTTAGCCTTCTCTAGAATCTCTTCACCTAGGTCATCATTGAAAGTAACCTGAGTGATACCTGACTTATCTCTGATATCTACGAAAACGAGGCTTCCAAGACTTCTAGCCTTAGCTACCCATCCGTTAAGTACTACTTCTTTACCTTCGTCAGCAAGCCTGAGCTCGCCACACATATGTGTTCTCTTTAATACCGCCATTTTACCTCTCCTTACTTACGGATTTCTGTTATGAGTTCATCTCTGTGAACCTTAACCTGATTGCCTTCCTTCATGTCCTTTAAAGTGAGCTCGCCAGTCTTAACCTCGTCCTCACCGATAACTACTGAATAAAGTGCACCAAGCTTGTTTGCATATTTAAGCTGTCCTTTAAGGTTTCTAGCCTTTGTATCAAGAACTGCTCTTACACCCTTCTGTCTAAGCTCATTCAGAAGAGCAAGTGAATATGGAAGATTCTCATCGCCGATCCATGCTACGAAGATTTCAGGTGCCTGCTCGCCGCCAAAATCATTGTCGCATGATTCCATCAGCATAAGAAGTCTCTCCTTACCGAGACCAAAACCAACTCCCGGCATATCAGGTCCTCCGACCTCTTCGATGAGGTGGTCATATCTTCCGCCACCACATACTGTTCCCTGTGCTCCAATCTTGTTTGTAATAAACTCGAAAGCAGTCTTAGTATAGTAATCAAGTCCTCTTACGATAGTTGGGTCAATCTTATACTCAATTCCCATAGCATCGAGGTACTTCATAAGCTCTTCAAGTGCGGCCTTGCAGTCGTCACAGAGGTAATCGAGCATCATAGGAGCTCCCTTTGCGATATCCCAGCAAACCTCCGACTTACAGTCTAGAATTCTCATAGGATTCTTATCGAATCTTGTCTTGCATGTGTCACAAAGCTCATCATATCTAGGCCTCAAATACTCCTGAAGCTTCTCTCTGTAAATAGGTCTGCAGTGTCTGCATCCTACTGAACTGATGTGGAGCTCAACATCTGGAACATTCATTCTCTTAAGAAACTCACTTGCAAGTGCGATAACTTCAGCATCAGCGAGCATGCTTGAAGTTCCGAAATTCTCGATTCCGAACTGGTGGAACTCTCTTAGTCTTCCAGCCTGTGGCTTCTCATATCTGAAGCATGAAGTATCGTAGTAATACTTAGTAGGCTGAGACTCAGCATACTGATTGCTCTCGATAAAAGCTCTTACTGCAGGAGATGTTCCCTCTGGTTTCAGAGTGATGCTTCTGTGACCCATATCTTCAAAAGTGTACATTTCCTTCTGGACGATATCAGTTGTATCACCAACTCCTCTGTTAAAAAGCTCAGTTGACTCGAATGTCGGAGTTCTCATTTCCTTGAATCCGTATTCGCTGCAAATCTGATCCCACTTCTTCTCAATATACTGCCATTTGTACGAATCCTTCGGCAGTACATCCTTAGTGCCCTTAGGCGCCTTCATTGCCATAATGTGCCTCCATAGCTAAATAAAATATTTATCTTTTCGCTTGAGCATATCATCGATTCTGTCGATATATACTCTGTAATTTCCAACGTTAGGTATTCTTGTAAGACAGTTTCTTACAGGGTCATACACTTTACCGATGCCACCTGCACCTAGAGCGAGAATCGTCTGCTTCTCCTCCATAATTCTTATATTATAGAGAGAATGCTTATTCTCGAGACAGTATCCCACATTCTCAAGTGCGCCCATCTGATGCTTCTGTCTGTAAATATAATATGGATGATATCCATGAGACAGAAGATAATCATGAGCATCCTTAAGCATAGCATCGACTCTCTCAGTGTCCTTCCTGTAGAAATCCGGGTCGTTCTCACGAAGTCTTGAGCCTCTTTTAACAGAGAGCGTGTGAACCGTGATATTCTCAGCACCGAGATCAACTAGCTTTTCAAGAGAATAGTGAAAATCCTCCGGTGTCTCATCACTTAGTCCCGCAATTAAATCCGCATTTACACAGTCAAAATTATACTCATCGGCAAGTCTGAATGTCTCACAGATTGCTTCCGCACTGTGATTCCTTCCGATCTCAGCGAGCGTTCTATCGTGCATCGACTGCGGATTGATGCTGATTCTGGAAATCCCAGTCTCGCTTATAGTCTGAAGCTTAGCCTCATCGATAGTATCTGGCCTTCCAGCCTCCAGCGTAAATTCGGTCTCTCTTGGGTTAATGCCAAAAGCCTCATTAAGGTTCCCAAGGAGTCTCTTGAGCTGCGAGTCTGTCAGCACAGTCGGTGTTCCACCGCCGATATAAACGCTTTCGAACTTCATGCCATTCTTAGCTGCAAGCTCGGATGCATACTTAATTTCTCTATCAAGTGCATCAAGGTATTCATCTGTCTGTTTTGTGCCCTCACATTCAACAGATGCAAATGAACAGTATGAACACTTAGTAGGACAGAACGGAATATGCACATAAAGTGCCGCATTCTCATCTGGCTTGGAAATATGCGTGTCCTGGTAATCCATAATCTCTGTAAGGAGCTTTATCTTAGTTTCTGAAACAAGATACTCATCTCTCATAACAACTTCGAACTCTTCTCTGCTACTGCATCTTTGAAGCACATCATATGCAAGCTTCAGTGGCCTTACACCAGTAAGAATTCCCCATTCGGGTGTTATTCCTGTAAGCTCTCTTCCAAGATTATAGAGTTCAGTCTTGATAACATTCCTGCCTTCAGCCTTATCCTTGTTAACAAGGAATCTGTTCTCGCGAAGCGGAAGCTCTGTTCCGGCAGGAAGATCCAAAGTGATAACCTCGAACTCATCTTCACCAAAGAATACTCTCAGCATATCCCCGTAATGCTTATCATTAATTTTACTGTTTACATAAAATCTATACAAAAGGATTTGCCCTCTTTTCATAACCTATTGAAGTCTCAGGTCCATGCCCTGGATAAACTCTTACATCATCAGAAAGTGTGAACAGCTTATCCGTAATTGACTTCTTAAGTGCATCCCAGTCTCCTCCTACGAAGTGAGTAGCACCTACACTCATGTAAAAAAGCGTATCACCTGAGAAAAGTGTATTTCCTATCTTAATGCACTGCCCTCCCGGTGAGTGTCCCGGTGTGTCGATGAATTCAATAGTCTCATCACCAAGCTTAAGTGTCATGCTCGAATCAGTAAGAACGTCAGCATTGATATTAAGATCCTCCATCGGCATATGTGCTGTGCCATTAAGCTCAGCATTCTTAAGGAATTCCGCTTCATCCTTGTTAACACAAATCTGTGCTTCAGGGTAATGCTCCTTATACTTAAGAGTATCCTTAATATGATCGCCGTGTGAATGAGTCAGAAGAATATATCTGAGATTATGACCTTCAAGAATGCTTGCAGTCTCATCACTATAGATACCAGGATCAATTACAGCTGCGTCACCTGACTTATCATCTATGATGATATATGTATTCTCGTCTATAAAAGGCGAATGAAATCTATTTACTGAAATACTCATTTACTCTCCGATACGCTTTAGCTGATATATTAGCTCTTAACTCTGTATACCTTCTCAACGCTCTCAATCTGACGTAAAGAAATCAGTAGATGCTGCATCTGATGCATTGTTGAAAGTGATACAGTAACTGTCATGCTGAATGTATCTGATGCAGGATCCATATTGATACCGGCAAGTTTTACGTCACAGTCATCACATGTCTTAGAAATCTCAGAAAGAAGTCCTTTTCTGTCATAGCCCTCAATCTTAATATCAGCAAGGTAAGTTGTGCTCTCCTTAGGAGTATCCCACTCAACCTTGATAAGTCTTCCCTTATCAGCATCGCTCAGATTTCTGATATTAGGACAGTCTACTATATGAACAGAAATTCCTTTACCCTTGGTAATGTATCCGATAATAGGATCTCCAGGGATAGGTCTGCAGCAAGGAGCTCTCTTGATAAGGAGATTGTCAGCACCCTGGACAATAATACCAACATCTGATCCATCAACTCCCTTATTTACCTTCTTCTCTCGAATCTTGTTCTCGAGAATTTCGTCTGCATTCTCCTTCTGCTTATTATCTTCTTCAAAATAATCAATCAGCTTCTGTCCAACCTTAGAAGCAATGTTGCCTCCTCTGCTGATCTGAAGATATAGCTCGTTAACATTTGCAAAGTTAAATTCCTTTGAGGCTTTAAGAATGTATGCATTCTTAACAACCTGATGTGGCTCATAACCCTTGCGCTTTATATATGAATAGATGATGTCCTTACCCTTGTCTACATCATCATCCTTATTTGCTTTTCTTAGCCAGGCTTTAATCTTGTGCTTAGCCTGTGAGCTCTTAGCAATATTGACCCAGTCCATACTTGGTCCGGATGAATTAGCTGAGGTAACAATCTCGATAATGTCACCATTATTTAGCTCATAGTCAATAGATTGCATCTTACCGTTGACCTTTGCGCCTACACACTTGATTCCTACATCAGTGTGAATCTTAAACGCAAAATCCAGCGGAGTAGAACCGGCCGGAAGCTCTACAACATCTCCTTTAGGTGTAAATACAAACACCTGGTTATCGAAGAGATCCATCTTCATTGTTTCGAGGAACTGTACCGAATCCTCAGCTTCCTTCTGCCACTCCAGAGCCTGTCTTAGCCAGGCAAGCTTCTGCTCATCCTCGCTTCCGTCTGCACTCTTTCCTTCCTTATACTTCCAGTGTGCAGCGATACCATACTCTGCTACGCGGTGCATCTCGTACGTTCTGATCTGAATCTCGAAAGGCTCACCGCTCTCCCTGATTACTGTAGTATGCAGGGACTGGTACATGTTTGGTTTAGGCATAGCTATATAATCCTTGAATCTGCCTGGAATAGGCTTCCACTTAGAGTGGACAAGTCCAAGCACTGCATAGCAGTCCTTTACGCTTGGAACAAGAACTCTTACAGCCAGCAAGTCAAAAATCTCATCAAGAGCCTTATGCTGAACAACCATTTTCTTATAGATGCTGTACAGATGCTTTGATCTGCCCTTGATGTCATGTGGAATATTAGACTCATTAAGAAGAACATCTATTGACGAAATAAGATCATCTACATTCTTCTCATAGTTCTTAGTCTTCTCCTCTACAGCCTCCTTGAGGTTCTTATACTCAATAGGATGCAGATACTTGAGAGCAAGATTCTCAAGTTCAAATTTGATACTGTATATACCTAGTCTTCCTGCCAGAGGTGCATAAATCTCAAGAGTCTCGAGCGCCTTCTCCTCTCTCTTATGAGTTGGCATGTACTCCAGGGTTCTCATATTATGAAGTCTGTCGGCCAGCTTAATTATGAGAACCCTGATATCCTTTGACATTGCGAGAAACATCTTTCTGAAATTCTCAGCCTGCTGTTTCTCCTTGGAGTCATACTTGATATTGCCAAGCTTTGTAACTCCATCAACCAGCAGTGCAATCTTCTCATCGAAGTCCTGCACCAGCTGGTCTCTTGTATATTCAGTATCTTCAACTACGTCATGCAGTAGTCCTGCGATAATTGTTTCATTATCTAGACCAAAATTAGCAAGAATCTTGGACACAGCAATCGGGTGAATAATATATGGCTCACCGCTCTTACGGAGCTGTCCGTCATGAAGCTTATTTGCAATTTCAAATGCCTTCACTATAAGAGAGTCATCATATTTCGGATTGATAGCTGTTAGCTCAGCCATATACTGTTCTGTTGTAATAATTGAAACTTTACCTGACATAATAAACTACTACCTGAAAACAAAAATTCTTAAAACTACCTAATATAAAATCTGTAAATTACTTTACGATACCGTCATTCTTACGCTTTGCCTTGAGCGCCTTCTCTCTTTCAAGCTCATATCTTGAAAGACTCTCTTTTTTTGTGAGCTCATAGAATACAGGGCTGCACAGGAAGATTGATGAGTATGTTCCTACAAGTACACCAATCATAAGAGGGATAAGGAACTGTCTGATCTCGTGATTTGAAAGAATGAACAGAGGAACCATAACGATAAGTGTTGTAACTGATGTCATGATTGATCTTGAAAGAGTCTGATTGATTGATGAATCAATTAGCTCCGCATTCTGCTTACGCTTAAAGAATCTTGCGTTCTCTCTGATTCTATCAAATACTACGATAGTATCGTTGATTGAATATCCTACTACAGTAAGGATACCTGCAATGAACGGATTGTTGATTGAGAATCCGAAGATCGCATAAAGTGCAAGTGTTATAAGTACGTCATGAGCAAGTCCTGAGATTGCTGCTACACCGTACTTCCAAGTCTTAAATCTGAATCTGATGTAAATAAGCATGCAGAGTCCTGCAATGATGATCGACTTAAATGCGTTTCTTCTGAGGTCCTTACCTACTGTTGGTCCGAACTGCTCTGAAGCAAGAATTGACTTCTCTTCGTTGAGGTTGTACTTGTGCATAATCTTGTGCTCAATCTCTTCTCTCTTTGAAGAATCAAGATCCTTAATTGTTCTGATGATAATCTGTGTATTACCTTCACCAGCGTAAACGATAGTTGGGTCAAGATCATAATCCTTGATTACATTCTTAACTTCATCGATGTCTACCTTCTTACCCATCTCCATCTGGATCATTGTACCGCCAGTGAAGTCGATACCATAGTTAAAGCCCTTAAATACTCCAAATCCAAGACCAACGATAAGAACGCATGCACTGATTGCATAGAACTTCTTTCTATTCTTGATGAAGTTGAACTTCTTCTTAAGCTGAACCTTAGGTGTACCATCCTCATGCATACCAAAGAATGACATCTTAGCATTCTTTCTGTTAGCAAGAAGCTGGATAAAGAGCTGAGTAATAAATACCGCTGTAATGATACTGCAGATAGTACCGATCATAAGTGTAAGAGCGAAGCCCTTAACTGATGTAGTACCGATCAGATAAAGTACGACTGAAGCGATAAGAGTTGTTGTCTGAGCATCGATTACAGTAGCAAATGCTGAATCGAAACCTGTATCAACAGCAACCTTGATTGACTTACCCTTAGCAAGCTCTTCTCTGATTCTTGTGAAGATGATTACGTTAGAGTCTACTGCCATACCGATTGATAGGATAATACCGGCAATTCCAGGAAGTGTAAGTACAGTTCCCATTCCTGCCATTCCCCACAGAATAAGCTGGATGTAAATAAGTAGAGCAACGTCTGCTACAACACCGAGAGCTCCATAAGCAGCAATCATAATGATCATTACAATAGCAAGTCCGATAATACCAGCCTTCACGCTTTTAGTAAGAGCGTCTGCTCCGATTGTTGCAGTCTGTACTGATGAGTTGATCTCAGTAAGTGATGCAGGAAGAGCTCCTCCTCTGATAAGAGCTGAAGTTGAAGTTGCTTCTGCCTCAGAGAATCCCTTAGGTGAAGTGATCTCACAGCTTCTGCTTGCAATCTTCTCCTCTACTGTTGGAGCTGAAATGATCTCATCATCAAGCATGATAATGATTGCATTGTCGGCAATATGGCCTTCATTTGCAGACTTAACCTGTCCTGAAGCAGCCTTCTCTGTTGCAGCTGCGAAGAGATCCTGTCCCTCTGATGTGAAGTCGATAGTAATCTTGTAACCACCGTGATCACTGTCCTGTGCGATACCAGCATTCTTGATGGCGTTACCATCCATTACCTCTGTACCGTCAGCAAGGAGGAACTTAAGCTGTGCAGTCTTACCGATCTGCTGAATAGCTTCCTCAGCATCCTCTACACCAGGCATCTCTACTCTGAGTCTGTTGTCTCCCTCAAGAGTTACAGTAGCCTCAGAAATACCCATAGCGTTTACTCTGTTCTCTAGAACAGTCTTTGTCTGCTCCATGAGCTTTGTTCTTTCGGCGCCTTTCTTATCAGTATCAGCCTCAAGAAGTACGTATACTCCACCATTGATATCAAGACCGTACTTAAGCTGATCTGAAATCTTGTCAACCTTCTTACCGATTCCGAAGATTGAGATGTACCATCCAGCAACGAGTGCTAGGATGATAAACACCGCTAGAACGCTTTTGAATTTTGTCTTTTTCATTGAATAACACCTTTCTCAGAAATAACATTTTGAAATTTGAGCATAATAATACATCAAACAACATTACATTTTATTATACATAAAACTATATTTGATTACAATAAAAAAAGGCACCGCATTTACGGTGCCTCGGTACTCATACCAGTTATTCGGTTGATTACTCACCCTTCTTAGTAAGCTTCTTAGGAGTTACCTTCTTATCTCTTGAATGGTTTGCTTCAGCTGCATCTTCGTGATGCTGCTCCTTGTGCTCTTCTTCCTTCTTGCTGTTGTCCTTCTTAGAAATGTTAGCAACAGCACCCTTGATAAGCTCTACCTTAGTGTTAGGGTTTCCTGTCTGTATAGTAATTGTCTTCTCAGTAATCTTTGTAATCTTACCAACAAGTCCTCCGATTGTTACAATCTCGTCTCCAATCTTGAGTGACTCTCTCATCGCTTTGTTCTTCTTCTCCTGCTTCTGCTGTGGGCGAATCATAACAAAGTACATTACTCCGATAAGTACAACGATAAGAATGAGATTTGTTGATATCATATTATTCATTTGGTATACCTCCGTAAATTGTGGTACCGGTGATGGGGGTCGAACCCATAAGATATTTCTACCACAGGATTTTGAATCCCGCGCGTCTGCCAATTCCGCCACACCGGCAGATTATATTAGCGGCCCCGTTTCCATTTTTTTGTAAAAAAAATGGTGTGGATGGTGGGACTCGAACCCACACGGTCTCCCACATGGCCCTCAACCATGCGCGTCTGCCATTCCGCCACATCCACACGTGACTATTGTATTATATCAAATATCTTTCCAACAGTCAATACTTTATTTTATTTTCTTTAGATATCTTAGAAGCAGATTATCGACTCTTTCATAAAGAGATTCGAGCGAATCGTTATTCTCTAAGATGTCTGTGCTAAGCTTCGATTTCTCTCCGTCACTCAACTGCCTCTCCATTATAGCACTCACAGAATCTTTGTCAAGTGAATCTCGAAGAAAAATTCGATTAATTTTAATTTCTTCATCAGCGACTACCAGCCAGACTGCGTCATAGTCATCAGAAGAACCTCCCTGTTCAAAGAGAAGTGGTGCTGCTATAAATACTACAGGCTCATTTTCAGCTTCAAGCTTACCAAGAAGCTCATCGATATCTCGAATCACAACCTTAGTCGTGCATTCTTCGAGCTTCTTCATTGCAACCTCGTCATTATACACTAAAGAACGCATCTTGTCACGGTCCATACTGCCATCTTTTTTAATAAATTCGTCACCGAATAGTCTTCGGATTTCCGGAATCGCTTTACCACCACTTGCAGTCATAGCGCGGGATATCTTGTCAGCATCAATGACAGGATATCCTTTGCTTTCAAGATAGTCTGTAACAGCAGTCTTTCCGGATCCTATTCCACCTGTAACTGCAATTCTTAACATATCTTCCCTCTTCTATACAATAATCTACTTAAGATCAAACCAGTTCTTTGCAGTGCTCATCTCGCACTCAAGCTTTACGGCAAGATCAGCAGCACCTTCCATACACTCACCAAGAATAGTCTTCACTTTATCAAGCTCATCATCATACGCTTCAACTATAAGCTCGTCGTGAATCTGAAGAATAAGCTTGGATCTAAGTCCTTCTTCAGCTAATCTTCTATAAACACTATTCATAGCAATCTTAATAATATCAGCAGCAGTTCCCTGGATAGGAGTATTCATCGCAAGTCTCTTCGCAAGCTCTCTATCCATAAACTTTCTTGAAGCAAATTCAGGGATCTGTCTAACTCTACCGAATATTGTATGAACCTCGCGGTCCCTCTCTCCAATAGCAACCTGATTATCGAGATAATCCTTGACAGCCTGGTGCTTTGCAAAATAATCATTAATGTAGTTCTGAGCCGCATATCTTGAAACATTAAGATTCTCACTAAGACCAAAACCACTCATTCCGTATATGATTCCGAAGTTAACCGCTTTGGCTCTTGATCTGTCAAGCGGAGTAACTTCATCCATAGGAATATTGAACACTCTCGATGCTGTAGCTCTATGAATGTCAGCACCGCTTCTGAATGCCTCAATCATATTCTCATCGCCACTTAAAGCCGCCATGATTCTAAGCTCAATCTGTGAGTAGTCAGAACCGACGAAGGTTGTATTTTCAGACTTTGTAACAAAAGCCTTACGAATTTCCTTGCCATACTTATCCCTTACAGGAATGTTCTGAAGATTAGGCTCAGTACATGAAAGTCTTCCGGTAGCAGCTACCGTCTGCATGAAATGCGGATGAATACAACCATCCTCACCTTCAAGTGAAATTAAGCCTTCTACATATGTACTCTTAAGCTTCGAAAGTTTTCTGTACATTAGAACATTCTCTACGATAGGATAATCATCCTTAAGCTTGTCGAGGATGTCCTGTGCAGTCGAATATGACTTTGCTCTTGGCTTTGGATAAGGAATCTCAAGATCTTCAAAAAGAACCTTTGCAAGCTGCTTTGGCGAGTTGATGTTAAATTCCGTTCTAGCAGCATCGTGAATCTCGCTTTCAAGATCCTTAAGCTGGCCAGCAATATCTTCGCCTATTTCTGTAAGAATATCCTTCTTAAGGCGAATTCCTTCCTTCTCCATACCTGAGATTGTTTCAATCAGAGGAATCTCTACATCGTAGTAAAGCTTCTCTAGACCCATATCGCTTATTCTGCTCTTCTGAGCCTTAGCAATCTGTGATATGTAAAGAAGTCTTATCCCAATATCTTCATGCGATGCAGATGCTTCAAGTACAGAGTCGAATTCCTTAGCCTTATCTTCTCCGATATATACACCATAATAATTGTGAAGCATCTTGGTAAGAAGATATTTGCTTGAATTAGGGCTGATTAAATATTCAGCAACCTGAATATCACCGGAAACCTTAAATTCTACGTCGTATCCGGCAAGGCTGCTATATACAAGCCTCTTTATATCATTACCGATAAACTTGTAGTTCTTCTCGTTAATATGACCGAGAACGACACCAGCGTCCATTACAGTAATATCTCTTACAGCATAAATATGCTTGTCTTCGCTTAAAAGTGCTACCATTGTAATCTCAGGCTTTGATGTATGGCTGAAATCTGTCACGCAATCGATTACAACCTCGCTGCCAGAATCTACAGACGCAATAAACTTCTCAAAGCTGACTTCTTCGTAAGAACCGATATCCTCTATATCTGAAGAACCGGTCTCAAGTACTGCTTCATCTCCAACAGTCTTCTCAAGTCCCTTAAGAAGTGATCTGAACTCGAGCTTGGTGTAAATGTCTGCAAGCTTCGTATAATCTGGTTCAACGTACTTAAGCTCATCCCACTCCCATTCTATCGGAGCATGACGATTGATAGTTGCCAATTCTTTTGACAAAACAGCAACGTCGATAGATGCCCTGAAATTCTCTCCAAGCTTACCCTTAATCTCACCTGCATGCTCGATTATATTCTCAAGATTGCCATATTCTTTAAGGAGTGCAATTCCCTTCTTCTCACCTATTCCGCTAACTCCAGGAATATTATCCGACTTATCTCCCATAAGACCCTTAAGGTCAATAAACTGCGTTGGTGTAAGCTCGTATCTGTCAAACATCTCAGCCTCATCGTATATAGTGAACTCGCTCATTCCCTTCTTGTTAATAAGAACGTGAGTGTTCATATCGACAAGCTGAAGCTCATCCTTATCTCCTGATATTACAAGTGACTTTATGCCTTCTTCTGAAGCTCTAAGTGTAACAGTTCCGATAAGATCGTCTGCCTCATAGCGTGGCAACTCGAGAATCTTGATGTTCATTGCCTCGAGTACATCGTGAAGCAGAGGAATCTCGGCCAAAAGCTCTATCGGTGTCTGCTGACGTCCAGCCTTGTACTCAGGATACCTCTCATGTCTGAATGTCTTCTCCTTAAGATCAAAACACACAGCAATATAATCCGGAGCGTTCTCCCTTATGATTTTATTCAGCATATTAATAAATGCGTATATGCCCTGAGTATGTACTCCATCCGATGTTACCATCGGTCTCATGGCAAAATACGCTCTAAAAAGCAGACTGTTTCCGTCAATAATTACAAGTTTACTCATATATCTAAAACTCCGGTAATTTTATTAAACTAAAAACTCTTTGTACAAAAAAACCCAGAATACCGTTGACCGCATAATTGACGCCCTATCGTTTCTAGATAAGGTGGGTTAAACACCGCGATACACCGCTGAAGTCCCTCCTTCCGCTGTTAACGAGGGCTTGTCATTAATGCACCGGGATGAATCCCTTTAAGTAAGTGTAGGTTCAATTATTAGGCCAACCAATATCCCAGGAAATTTGATTAATGATTATGCAATCTGATTACTCAAGATCGAGATCGCAGTTGTAGTAAACGTTCTGAACGTCGTCGTTATCCTCAAGTGTTGTGATAAGCTTAGTAAGATTCTTAACAGCATCAGGATCAACAGTTGCCTCCATTGAAGGAACCATCTCGATCTCAGATACAACAATCTCATATCCAGCCTCTCTGATTACTCCAAGAACATCTACAAAGTCATTAGGCTCTGTACGAATCTCGTAGTTGTCGTCGTTAACGATTACGTCCTCAGCACCAGCATCTAGTGCCTCCATCATCACATCGTCATCATCGTGCTCGTCAGTCTTCTCGATTACGATAACACCCTTTCTATCGAACATATATGATACGCAACCAGGTGTTCCTAGATTACCGCCGCATTTATCGAAAATTGATCTTGCGAATGCAGCAGTTCTATTTCTGTTGTCTGTAAGAGCCTCAACGATTACAGCTACTCCTGAAGGACCATATCCCTCAAATGTTAGCTCCTCGTATGACTCTCCACCAAGCTCACCAGTACCCTTCTTGATCGCTCTGTTGATATTGTCGTTAGGCATTCCAATGCCCTTCGCCTTCTCAATCGCAACTCTTAGTGATGGATTAAATTCTGGATCTCCTCCATCCTTAGCTGCAACGATGATCTGTCTTGCATACTTAGTGAACATTGCAGCACGCTTCGCATCCTGTGCTGACTTTCTTCCTGCTATTGTGCCATGTCTACCCAAAGTGGCACCTCCTTCTTCATCCATTTAAATTCTGTTGTTATTATACTCTCAGATAATAAGCTATTCAAGGTTTTTGAAGGCTGTAGCCATCATCATCTTGATTCTGTTGAGCTGATTTACGTTACTTGCACCCGGATCATAGTCGATTGCAACGATGTTTGCCTTCTCATCGTAGTTACGTAGAGCCTTGATTACACCTTTACCAACTACGTGGTTAGGAAGGCATGCAAACGGCTGAAGACATAGAATATTCTTTACACCGGAATCAATCAGATCAACCATCTCTCCTGTTAGAAGCCATCCTTCTCCGCACTGGTTACCGACAGAAATAAACTCTTCGGCGTTCCATGCAGTCTTCTCTATATATTCGTCTGGTTCGAATCTGTTGCTCTCTCTTAAGACCTTTCTGACCTCTTCTCTATAGAACTCGATAGCCTTGATTGAGAACTGATTGATAATACTCTCTTTCTTGCTTCCTGAAAGATGCTTATAGTTAAACACCTTGTTAAGCATTGTGTATTCGAAGAAATCTGTAAATGATGGAACTACAGCCTCTCCACCCTCAGACTCGATAATCTTCACAAGATTATTGTTAGCATTAGGATGATATTTAACCAGGATCTCTCCTACGATGCCGACTCTTGGCTTCTTGATATCATTAATAGGAATATTATCGAATTCTTCTACGATCTTCTTAACATTCTTCTTAAAGCATGACTTACGCATATTCTGAATGTTCTCTACAATTCTGTCATACCAGCTGTCCATAAGAGCCTGAGCACTACCAGGAACCTTCTCGTAAGGTCTGGTTCTGTAAAGGCACTTCATCATAAGGTCACCATATAATGACGCAAGTACGAACTGAATCATCATCTTAGCAGACAGATTAAAGCCAGGGTTCTTCTCAAGTCCTACGATATTAAATGAAATTACTGGAACCTGCTCCATGCCAAGATCTTTAAGAGCCTTACGGAGAAGTGAAACGTAGTTACTTGCTCTGCAGCCACCGCCCGTCTGAGACATGAATACACCAGTCTTGTTCAGATCATATTCTCCAGACTTAAGAGCTGAAATAATCTGTCCGAGTGTAACGATTGTCGGATAGCACGCATCATTATTAATGTACTTAAGTCCCTCTTCCTCAGAATTCTTAGTTGATTCAGGAAGCAGAACAGCGTTGTATCCAGCCTTTCTCATGATAGGCACAAAATACTTGAAGTGGATTGGTGACATCTGAGGAACCAGAAGTGTATACCCTTCCTTCTTCATCTTCTTAGTGAACTTAACACGAGTATATGGTGCAAAAGTTTTAGTTGACTTAGGCAGATTCTCGTTTTTATCCCTTTCACTTACTGCAGCCTTAAGAGATCTGATTCTGATTCTCGCAGCGCCAAGGTTTGAACCCTCATCAATCTTAAGAACTGTATATAGCTTGTTGTTAGCTGTAAGAAGCTCGTCAACTTCATCAGTTGTTACGGCATCAAGTCCGCATCCGAATGAGTTAAGCTGAACAAGCTCAAGATCATCTCTCTGTCCAACAACAATCGCTGCCTTATATAGTCTTGAGTGATATACCCACTGGTCAAGAATTCTAATAGGTCTCGCATTATCAACCATCCAGCTTACTGAATCCTCTGTGAGAACAGCCATATCCTGCTGAATGATAACGTTATCAATGCCGTGATTAATCTCCGGATCCACGTGATATGGTCGGCCGCAGAGAACTACGCCCTTTTGCCCGTGGTCTTCGATATATGCAAGAGCTGCTCTACCCTGCCTCTTCATTTCGTCCTTGAAGCTGAAGTAGCTTGAACGACCGTCATTGATTGCCTTTCTGATCTCGCCTCTACTGATGTACATATGATAGAGACCGTAATTTCTCTTATCATCGCCGAGGTTGAAGTTCTTAACGATGTTCTCTGTGCTGGCAATGTCGATATTACGCGTGCCGGCGAAGAACTTAACGAACTCCTCAGCCATTCTCTCGTCATCATCATACGGAATGAACGGATGGTAGAATTCTACATTCTCATCGAAGAAAAAGTCTGCCATGTTCTTATCGATAAGCTCCGGATATGTAGCTACAACAGGACAGTTGTAGTGGTTAGGAGCTGTCTTATCCTCGATAACCTCGTAGTTTACAGACGGATAGAAAATTCTCTTGATTCCGTGTGAAACGAGCCACTTGATGTGACCGTGAACGAGCTTTGCAGGATAACATGCTGTATCTGAAGCAATTGTATCCATTCCTGATTCATACATTTCCTTCGAGCTTGGTGGCGTCAGAACAACTCTGAAGCCAAGGCTTGTGAAAAAAGCATGCCAGAACGGATAATCCTCATACATATTAAGAACTCTTGGAATTCCGATAGTGCCTCTTGGCGCATCCTCTTCGCTAAGCACAGGTCTGTCAAAAAGAAGCTGATTCTTTACTTCATATAGGTTAGGAAGACTGCTGATTGTCTTCTCAATTCCGGCACCCTTCTCACATCTGTTTCCGGTAATATATCTGCTGCCGTCACTGAACTTCGAAATTGTAAGAATGCAGCTGTTTCCGCAGCCGTGACATCTTCCGTTAGTTGTTGTAACTGCAAATGAATCAAGCTTATCTCTGTCAAGAATTGTTGAAACCTCGCCCTCTTCATAATCCTCATGAGCTATGACAGCACAGCCATAAGCACCCATAAGTCCGCTGATGTCAGGTCTTACAACATCCTTGCCAAGAATAATCTCGATGCTTCTAAGGACAGCCTCATTAAGGAAGGTTCCGCCCTGTACAACGACGTGGTCACCAGTCTCCTCAGGATTACGGAGCTTGATAACTTTATAAAGCGCATTTTTGATAACAGAGTACGAAAGACCAGCAGAAATGTCTGCAATAGTCGCACCTTCCTTCTGTGCCTGCTTAACCTTCGAGTTCATAAACACAGTACATCTTGTACCGAGATCTACAGGCTTGTCTGATTTTAATGCTTCGCGGGCAAAATCAGGGACACTCATGTCTACAGATTTCGCATAGGTCTCGATGAATGAGCCGCAGCCAGATGAGCACGCCTCGTTAAGCATGATGTTATTAATTGCACCATCCTTAATCTTCATGCACTTCATATCCTGTCCACCGATATCAAGGATAAACGTAACATCAGGCTGGAACTGTCTTGCTCCCTTGTAATGAGCCATTGTCTCAATCTCACCTGCATCAATCTTGAATGCAGCCTTAATAAGGCTCTCTCCGTAGCCCGTAACAACAGCTCTTCCAATAAATGCATCATCATTAAGCTTGGAATAAAGCTCTGATAAAATAAGCTTTACTACATCGAGAGGATCTCCCTCATTATTCTGATAATGCTCGAATATAATTTCTCTTTCGCTGTTAATAGCAACAGCCTTTGTTGTTGTAGATCCAGCGTCAAGTCCGAAAAACACAGGTCCGTGAGTCTCACTGATTGAACCTCTCTTCGCCTTGGCCTTGCCGTGTCTTGCTGTGAATTCCTTGTAGTCATCCTCATCTACGAACAGAGGCTGAAGATACTTCGTATCAGCAGTCTCATCAGGACTTGCATTGCTGATTCTCTCAACAAGAGATGAAAGTGAAACCTCATCGCTCTTCTCTGCAAGATATGCAGCGCCTAGTGCAACGAAGTACTTGGCGTTCTCAGGGAAGATAACATCCTCGTCTGAAAGCTCAAGAGTCTCAATAAATCTCTTACGAAGCTCTGACAGATATTCAAGTGGTCCACCAAGGAAAGCAACCTTACCCTTAATCGGATGTCCGCATGCAAGACCACTGATCATCTGGTTAACAACAGCCTGGAAAATTGATGCCGCAATATCACTTGTCTTGGCACCATCGTTAATAAGAGGCTGAATGTCAGTCTTTGCAAAAACTCCGCATCTTGAAGCAATCGGATAGATGATGGAGTAATCCTTGGCTGCCTCGTTAAGTCCCGAAGCATCCGTATTAAGGAGTACAGCCATCTGGTCGATAAACGCACCTGTACCACCTGCACATGTTCCGTTCATTCTCTGCTCTACAGTAGAACCATAGAATGTAATCTTGGCATCCTCTCCACCAAGCTCAATAGCAACATCAGTTTCAGGAATAAGCTTCTCTACTGCATTACTGCAGGTAATAACCTCCTGCTCGAACTTAATTCCGAGTAAATTAGCAAGAGACATACCGCCAGAACCTGTAATGACAGATTTCAGCTGCATGTCTCCATTTTCACAGTATAACTGCTTGAGAAGTTCAGTTACCTTCTCAAACACATTTGACATATGTCTTTCATATTTCTGAAAAATAATATTGTTATTCTCATCAAGTATTATGAGTTTAACTGTAGTTGAACCTACATCAATACCTAACTTAAATGACATGTATTAGTCCTCCAAATATTAATAAATAAAAAAGATATTGGGCAAACCGTAAGCCGGGTTCTGTATTTGACGATCATCCATCTAGTACTGCAATTGCTTGCAGCATCAAGCGACTTACCTACCGGACGGGGACGGGCAGCCCCCTTGGATGTCCAACTCAGTCTTGCTCCGGATGGGGTTTACACGGTCATCATGTCTCCATGATGCCAGTGAGCTCTTACCTCACTATTTCAACCTTACCACGGCATTACCCGTTTCGGCGGAATGTTTCTGTTGCACTTTCCCTACAGTTACCTGCGGCGGACGTTATCCGTCATCCTTGCCCTATGGAGCCCGGACTTTCCTCATACCATCAAGTGGCACGCGATCGTCTGGTTTACCCAACGCCTTATTATAACTGATTTAAATTCAATGTCAAAATCAGATTTTTATTTAACAAAGTTCTTTCGTACTTCATTTATAAAATTAATAGTAATTAGAATAAGGAATAAAATTCCTATATAACCCTGCGCCGGATACAGGTATTCAACCAGTGTCTTAAACCCTGTCAGGCCCAGTCCGAAGCCTGCAACAGCTCCGAAAACCAGCACTGGTTTCTTCGCACTGTTATCAGGAAGCTTAGTGCTGAAACCGTAATATGTTGATGCTGCTGTGGAGTAAACAGCTCCATAAAGCACCACCGCATAAACAGCATTCAGGACCTTAGATATTCTTCCTGAAAACGCCAGCATCGGAAGATCCATCACGCTTGCAAATGCCATATCTGAAAGAAGCGCTCTCAGAAGAATAAGTGTAAGTACTCCAAGACATGTTGCTCCAAGGATTGCACCGCCAAAAGCATTCTTCCTGTCAACCGCATTCTCCGCTGACGATCCAGCCATTGTAATCATTCCGATTGTATTGTATGCAAGAAATACAATTGCTGATATTACCCAGTTCGGAGTCATACTTCCAGGCTTATACCCTGTAACTGCGCCGCTCTGTGTAAAGTCAGCTTTTATCACAAGAACTATGGTAAGAACTGCAAGAGTAAACAGTATAGGTGTCAGAAGCTTAAATACTGCCGAAATTCGCTCGAAATCTCCAAGCACAGTCAAAACTACCAAAATAGCTATAATTGCACCACCAACAGCCTTATTTATGCCGAACTCCTGATTCAGAAGTGAACCTCCCGCAGCGGTCATCGCTATTATCATAGAATAGTAGATTGCTGCAGTTATTATTCCTACTGTATTAACTACAAAGCTGTTCTCTACAGGCGATATAAGCCTGCCAAGATCACTTGTATTCTTGCTTAGCGCTATGTAGCTTAACATGCAAGCTACAGCAATAAATCCGACAGTAGTTGCTGCAGCACCAAGATATCCTTTGCTTCCGAATACTCCAAAGAACTGCCATGCTTCCCTGCCTGATGCAAAGCCGGCACCCATAATTACACCAATGTAGAGCGCCGCTATATTTATCATCTTTAATTTCTTCATATTAAGATCGTGCTAATTGTTAGTTGCTCTGTTCTCTGCCAGAATCGACGTGAGGTATTCTCTGTCCTTCTGAAGTCTTGAGATGAGCTCAGTTCTATCGTGCTTGCTTCCTTTAAGATTTACAATCTCTTCATCAATGCTAGATACCTTCCAGCCGATCCGCTTCTCAACGAATTCATTAGGGAGCTTTGAATATTCTTTAGGATACTTCCACTCGATTGAATCTTCAGAGATTAACGCATCTCTGGATGTAACATCTGAAGGAACGGCTACGATAATCTCACACATGAACTTGCCCTCGGGAACAAGAATCTCTTCTTCTATATCGTATCCGTGCGTATAGAGATAATATCTCAGATTGCCGGAATGCTTACGGGGCTGGAGAATGAGCTTCTTAAAGGAGCGTGTTTTGGCCGGAGCCTCGTCGAGAATTGAGATGATAGTATGGCCACCAAGTCCTGCGATGATAATATCATCGACCTCACCGGCCTCGATTCCCTTAAGTCCGTCTCCGACTCTGAACGAGTCATCGCTTACCATAAGGCCTGCCTCGCCAAAAGAAGCAACTGCCTTGGAAAGCGAGTCTCCACTTATATCGCTCATTATTACTCTCGGAGAAATATTATGCTTTATCAAAAGCATAGGGACGTATCCATGATCCGTCCCTATGTCTGCTGCAGATTCTCCTTTGTTAACGCATTCATATAATGCATATATTCTTCTGCTTAGTCTCATTATTACTCCAGATAATCCTTAAGCTTCTTACTTCTGCTTGGGTGTCTGAGCTTTCTCAGTGCCTTCGCCTCAATCTGACGGATTCTCTCACGAGTTACGTTAAACTCCTTACCTACCTCTTCGAGTGTACGAGGACGTCCGTCGTCAAGACCGAATCTTAGAATAAGAACCTTCTTTTCTCTCTCTGACAGAGTATCGAGAACCTCACGGAGCTGCTTCTGAAGCATTGAATATGCTGCAGCCTCAACTGGTGATGGAATGTCTTCATCAGGAATGAAGTCACCAAGGTGTGAATCCTCTTCCTCGCCGATAGGTGTCTCAAGTGATACAGGATCCTGTGAAATCTTCTTGATCTCTCTAACCTTCTCTACAGAAATTCCCATTTCCTTAGCGATTTCCTCTGAAGTAGGTTCACGACCGTACTCCTGAAGTAGCTGTCTTGAAATTCGAATCAGCTTGTTGATAGTCTCAACCATGTGAACTGGAATTCTGATAGTTCTGGCCTGATCAGCGATAGATCTTGTGATAGCCTGTCTGATCCACCATGTAGCATAAGTTGAGAACTTGTATCCCTTAGTATAGTCAAACTTCTCTACAGCCTTAATAAGACCGAGGTTACCCTCCTGTATAAGGTCAAGGAATGAAAGTCCTCTGTTAAGATATCTTCTTGCGATACTTACTACGAGTCTGAGATTTGATTCGCAAAGCTTCTTCTTAGCTTCCTCGTCACCATTCTCGATTCTGATAGCAAGCTCTCTCTCTTCATCTGCTGTAAGTAGAGGAACTTTACCGATTTCTTTGAAATACATTCTTACAGGGTCATCTGTAGGAATGCTTCTTGACTCAGCAACTTCAATCTCGCCGGTCTTTGTAATTACAACACCGCTTCTTGAAGCTACCTCATCATCGTCATCATCATCGTCGTCATCTGAATCACCAAGGACATCATCTTCGAGGTAATCGTCTTCGAGCTCCTCATTTACCTCTTCGAGATCATAATCTGAAGGCTCTCTAGAATCTACAATGCTGATTCCCTCTGCTTCGAGCTTCTCATAAATCTCATTGATGACCTTATCGTTGACCTTGCTTTCCTGAAGAGCAATTCCGATCTCTGCAAGAGAAATCTCATTATCGCACTTCTTAGCCTTATCAATCAGTGACTGAGCGATCTGATCCATCTTTGTTTCTTTTGTTTCCTTAGGCATTGTTATCCTCCATTGTTTCTTTGATGAGGTTGTTGATTTCTACAAGCTGCATCCCAAGCTCTGCTGTTTCTTTACTGCTTCCCATCTTCTCACTGACAGATATCCTCTGCAGGAGCTCAAGCCTCTTATCCTTGAGAGCATTAATCTTGTAGGCGGTCCTGCATTCATGATAGAACGCCTCATCATCAGGGCCTATCTTTATAATCTTGGTGAATTTACGGAAGTATTCTTCATCATCTGGATCAAGCAGTGCAAAAATCTTGTTCAAATCTATGCTGTGAATCCCGTTCTCCGCGTCATCGCAAAGCTGATTCATTGCAGCCAGTATATTTCTTGACCTGCCTGATCTGAAGACGATGGAATCATCCTCAAAACACTTAAGATATCGTGTGTTGTTTACTGCAAGTATCAGGAGTGACATCTCAAGTCTTATGTCCCTATCATCACTTACAGTATCTCTCTTTCTGATATTATTAGCTGTAGTACTTGCAGTCTTTGGTCTTGCGCTCTGAACGCCACCTCCTGTATGCACCTCTGCAGTAATCGAACTCTCTGAAAGTCCGAATTCATCAGAAAGCTTCTTTATATATATGTTCTGTTCAACCGGATTAAGATCCCGTAAAACAGGCACAACCCTGTTAATATAGTCGAGCACATCAGTGTCGTTATCGAAGCTGTAACCAACCTTTAGAGCATTAAGCCTGAACTCTGTTCCGGGCACAGCCTTCTTAACAAGCCTCTCAAAAGCTTCCCTTCCGTGCTTCTTAACAAACTCGTCCGGATCCTTACCATCCTCTACAGTAAGAACCTTGACATTAAGATTCTGTCCCTTCATTATCGAAATTCCTCTAAGCGCAGCCTTGATGCCGGCATTGTCAGAATCGTATGAAAGAACCACATTCTTAGTGTATCTCGAAATAAGCTTAGCCTGATTATCGGTAAGTGCTGTACCAAGTGATGCAGCAACATTTCTTACGCCACTCTGAAACAGGCTTATAACATCCATATATCCCTCGACCATGATGACATGGTCTCTCTCCGAGATATCCTTCTTGGTGAAATTAAGAGCATAGAGATTATTCTTCTTAAGGAAAATCTCACTCTCTGGAGAATTGAGATACTTCGGCTTGACATCACCTATAGCACGACCGCCAAATCCGATAACCTTGCCGTTAGTGCTGAAGATAGGAAACATTACTCTGTCCCTGAACTTGTCATAAATGCCCTTCTTACCTTCAGATGCAAGACCGAGCTTAACCATATCGGCATCAGAAATACGTTCCTTGCGAAGATGATTTGTCAGAGCATTCCAGCTGTCCGGTGCATATCCAAGGCCAAAAGAAGCTATCGTGTGATCCGTAAGCCCTCTTCCCTTAAGATATGAATATCCTACGTTCGGACCTCCCGTAAGATTCTTGTAGAAGAACCTCGCTGCCTTGGCATTTATCTCATAATACTTGTCATAATCAATTCTCTTGCCACCTGAATAATCAGGTCTCTTGATTCCATATTCCTCGCACAGCTTGTCTACAGCATCCATAAAAGAAAGATTGTAGAACCTCTGCACGAATCTTATAACATCGCCCTTCTCTCCACAGCCAAAGCAGTTAAAAATCTGCTTCTCTTCATTAACCATGAATGAAGGTGTCTTCTCAGAATGAAATGGACACAGGCCCTTGTGATTACTGCCGGATTTCTTCAAAGAAACCTCCTTGCCGACAACATCTACGATATTAATGTTCATTTTAAGTTCATCGATAAACCTGTTGTCGAAAGCCATTTCACCCTCCTTATTCAAATATATCTAGCAGCATCTTGGAACAAACAGCTCAAGATACTTGTTTACTGCAAATCTGTCGGTCATTCCCGATATATAATCCTTCACAGCCTCTGAAGTACCATCCTCCGCTGCAACTTGTCTATAGAACTCAGGAAGCATGTCTGTATTGTCGTTATAGTACTCATATAAAGCTTTGATAACGACATCCACCTTGTTAAGGTTCGTATACTGCTGAACCTCTTCGCTGTTATACACTCTTGCAAACATAAACTTGCGAAGATCCATCAGAGCCTCAAAGTAATCTGGACTTAAAGCAATCTGATCCTTGCCTTCACTTGTGCTGCACAGATTGATGATCAGGTTATTGATCCTGTCACTATGCGTGAAGCCTAGAACCTCCAAATCATACTTGGGAAGATACTCCTGCGATATGATTCCGCTTCTGATCGCATCGTCTATATCGTGATTTACATAAGCAATTCTATCGCTCAGGCTTACGACCTGTCCTTCAAGAGTTGAAGGCTTGTCTATGCCTCTGTGATTAAGGATGCCATCTCTTACCTCGTATGTGAGATTAAGACCTGTCCTTCTGCTTGTAACTTCAAGCTTGTCAACAGTCCTAAGACTCTGCACATTGTGCATAAAGCCACCAGGGTGAATCTCGTTAAGAACTGACTCTCCGCTATGGCCAAAAGGTGTGTGTCCGAGGTCGTGTCCTAGCGCAATCGCTTCGGTAAGGTCTTCATTAAGCCTCAGAATGGATGCAATTGACCTTGAAATCTGAGACACCTCAATCGTGTGTGTAAGTCTCGTCCTGAAGTGATCATCCTCTGGTGCGAGAAATACCTGAGTCTTGTGCATAAGTCGTCTAAAGGCCTTCGAATGAATGATTCTGTCCCTGTCTCTCTGAAAATCAGTTCGAAATTCACACTTCTCTTCTGCCAAAAGTCTTCCCTTGCTATCCGAGGCGTGAGCCGCCTTCGGTGATAGTGACACCCATTCTCTGTCCTCAGCATCCTTCCTGTAAAGCATGGTTATACTCCTGTGTGACCGAAGCCTCCTTCACCTCTCTCGGTATCAGAAAGCTCTTCAATCTCTGAAATCTCTACCTTCTCGTATCTTGCGATAACTAGCTGTGCTATTCTGTCGCCATCATTAATGACAAAATCTTCCTCTCCAAAATTGATAAGAGGAATCATAAGCTCTCCTCTGTAGTCGGAATCAATAGTTCCGATGCTGTTAACGAGACCGATTCCTTTCTTGATTGCCAGGCCAGAACGTGCTCTAACCTGTCCCTCGAAGCCCTCAGGAATCTCTACAAAAAGACCTGTTGGAACAAGCATTCTCTGCATAGGCTTGATTGTCAGTGGCTCATTGGTATATGCACATAAATCCATTCCCGATGCGCCATCTGTTGCATATGCCGGAAGTCTTCCGGAGAGTGATTTAATCTTAAGTTTCATCTCTAAAGCTCCTTACCCTTCTTGTCATTAACGATAACTGATTATTGTAAATATATTATGCTTCAGGCTCCTCTTCAGTAAGATTTCCATCAATCATATCTGCAAATCTTACATCGTAGCCGTCAGTGTCATAGTTACATGCGAGTCTGAAATCATACTTCTTCTCACCGCCGATGTACTTAGTTGCGGCAATGTTATATATCGCATCTCTAACTGAAATCTCTTCACCAGTATTCATATCAAAAGCAAGAAGATCGTGAACGAACCACTTTCTCATCTTGATAAACTCATCTGCAAGAAGCGCAGCATCATCCGGGTTCATCTCAGGTGTGATAAGTCCGCAAAGTATTCTCTTGATTGATTCTACTGTGATATAAAGATCAGTCTCTTCATCAGGAAGCATCTTCAGAAGCTCCTCAAAGTATGAATCTGTAAGCTCCGCGAAGTTGTCAGGATCAACATCCTTAAGAAGATCCTTGATAAGATTGCTTTCTATATAGTCGTCTGCCTCTATCATGGCAGCAATGTTCTCGTAGTACTGAAATTCTTCTGCATTATCAATATCCAGAATTGTGTAGAATCCGGTTTTATCCATTACAGTCCCCTTTTGCACTCCAAATATGGTATAATCTTTAGCAAAATATTATACCACATAGGGGAGTAAAAATGAATACCGACACAATTAAAAATAGAAATGAGATCCCTGCTGAATATAAGTGGGATCTTGAGAAGATGTATGCATCAGATGATTTAGTACTCGAGGATTTAAATAAAGGAATTGCTCATGCCGAAGAGCTTGATGCTATGAAGGGACATCTTGCTGACAGTGCAGGTAATCTTCATAAAGCTGTCACTCTATACCTAGATGGTCTCAGACTTATCGAGAAGGCTATTACATATGCACATATGAGACATGACGAGGACAACAGCAATAGCGTATACACAGAGCTTAACGACAAGAGCATGTCTTTTGCCGCAAAGTTCTCTGCCCTCGTATCATTCTTCACACCTGAGCTTCTTGAGTCAGAGAAGTCTGTAATCGAAGGGTATATTGATTCAAAGCAAGAGCTTGAGGAATTCAGATTCCTTCTTATGGAGATTATGGACAAGAAGGAGCACACCCTCATCAAGGATCAGGAACATATCCTCGCATCACTCTCGGAAGTTCTCGACGCACCTGATGAAATTTTCTCAGCTCTTAACGACGTTGACCTAGAATTTGGTCAGATTGAGGATGAGAATGGCAAGATAGTAGCTCTCACACACGGTAACTTCAATAAGATGCTAGAAAGCGACGACAGAGAAGTAAGAAAGAACGCTTACTATACTTTCTATGAGAGATACCGTGACCACAACAACACTATCTCAACTGCATATAACTACAATGTTAAGAAGACTGCTATCGTTTCAAGACTCAGAAGCTACGGTTCATCACTTGAGGCAGCTCTGTCATCAGACAAGATTCCGGTTTCTGTATACGACAATCTTCTTGAAGCAGTTCACAAGTACCTCCCTGCTATGCATAAGTACTATAAGGTAAGAAAGCGCGTTCTCGGAATCGATGATATGAGAATGTATGATGTGCATAAGCCACTCGTTAATCCTGCTGGACTAAACTTTACTTTTGAGGAAGCTGTGGATCTCTGCATCATGGCACTTGAACCTATGGGAGAGGAATACACCTCAATTCTTAAGAAGGGTCTTCTTGAAGAGAAGTGGGCAGATGTATATGAGAACAAGAGCAAGACTTCAGGAGCTTACAGCTTTGGCTCATACGACAGCTACCCTTACATGCTCCTTAACTTCCACGGAGATTTAAGAGATGTGTTCACTATCATCCACGAAAGCGGACACTCAATGCATTCATATTACACTAGAAGAAATCAGCCATACGTTTACGGCAGCCACTCAATTTTTACTGCAGAGGTTGCAAGTACTGTAAATGAGACTCTTCTTATCAGATACCTCCTTGAGCACTGCGAGAGTGAAGAGATGAAGATTTACCTTATAAACTTCTATATTGATGAGTTTAAGTCAACACTTATCAGACAGACTATGTTTGCTGAATTTGAGAAATGGGCTCATGAGACAGTTGAGAATGGCGGAGCACTTACAGCTGAGCTTATGAACACCAAGTATGATGAGCTTAATACAGCTTACTTCGGTGATGCGTTCGGTCAGGACGATATGATAAAATATGAATGGTCAAGAATACCTCATTTCTATAGAGATTTCTACGTATATCAGTATGCAACAGGCTACTCAGCAGCTAATGCTATTGCTAACAGAATTCTTACTGAAGGAAAGCCTGCAGTAGATGATTATATGAAGTTCCTTGCAAGCGGAGACAGCGATTATCCTATTGAGCTTCTTAAGATTGCTGGCGTAGATATGAGCAGCACTGAGCCTGTTGAATCTGCACTCTCCACTCTTTCAGAGATGATTGATGAGCTTGACGAATTAATGAAATAAACAAGCACGAAACGGCGGACTACCTACTATGAAGAGAAAGAAAATAATCATTTATAAGAACAGAAATCCATATTCTGCAAAGACCGAGGAAGAGCTTCTTAAGATTCTGAAGTCTTATGATGCAGAGGTTCTTACAGATACAAGCGCCCAGCCTGATCTTTATATCTGTATCGGTGGAGATGGAAGCTTTCTGAATTTCGCACACAAGTTCAGATTTCCTAAGGCGCCTGTTCTTGGAATCAATACGGGACACCTCGGATTCTTCCAAGAATGCGATCCTACTAATATGAAGAAAGCAATCGCAGAGATTTTTGACGGTAATTATCAGATTCAGAAGATCAGGCCTATTGAAGCATCAATTTTCAACAGAAACAAGCTGATTTCAAGGAAATTCGGTATAAATGAAATTATGGTACGTGGTTCTTATGCTCACGTATCACAATTTGCTGTTTCTGTAGGCGATACTAAGATTCAGGACTTCTCAGGAGATGGAATTCTTATTTCAACACCGGTAGGTTCAACAGCATATAACTATTCTCTTGGAGGCAGCCTTGTTGCACCGGAGCTTGATGTTCTTCAGATCACACCGGTTGCTCCAATGAATACTGCCGCATATAGAGCATTTCACTCGAGCATGATTCTGCCGGCTGACCAGACCATCACAATAAATGGAATCGGCAGGACTAATAACAGAACGCTTATCATCTCTTTTGACGGTAAGACAAGCGAATTCTACGATATAGATAGAATTCTCATCAAGCAGTCGAATCTGCAGATCAATCTCATCAGATCTGTTACCTACGACTACTGGAAGAAGCTTGCAGATAAGCTTCTATAAATCATTTTTAGACAGGATTATTATATGGGTAAATACAATCATACAGTTACAGAAGAAGAATATGGACAGACAATTAATCAGATTCTGAGAGATAACTTTAATTTCTCGGCGCGTTTCAAGACGAAGATTAAGTTTCAGAATCTGATGGATCTGAACGGAGTGCCGGCCAAAGGTTTTATGAAGCCTGAGGTCGGTGATCTTATCAGTATAAGACTTCCCGAAGAGTCAAGTGACTTCCCTGCCGAAGACATCCCGCTCGACGTTCTCTATGAGGATGATGACCTTCTTGTAATTAACAAGCAGCCGGGCATTATCGTTCATCCGACGAAGGGTCATCCGACACATACGATTGCGAACGGAATTATGAAGTATATGGAAGATACAAATCAGAAGTTCAAGATCCGTTTTGCCAACAGAATAGATATGGATACATCAGGAATTGTTATCTGCGCGAAGAATGCCAATGCGCAGGATAGCATTTCCAACCAGATGAAGGCTCAGAGCACTGTTAAGAAATATATTGCAGTTGTACACGGTGTTATAAGTGAGGATTGCACAATCGAGGAGCCTGTAGGAAGACCTGACGAGGTCAGCATCAGAAGATGTGTTATGGAGGAAGGAAAGCCTGCAACAACGCTGGTGCATGTACTTAAGAATTATGACAACTACACCCTGCTTGAGCTTACTATCAAGACAGGTCGAACACATCAGATCAGAGTTCATCTTTCGCATATCGGCCACCCCATTATCGGTGACGCCCTATACGAAGGAGAAGCGCCAGGTCTGATGGACAGACAGGCGCTTCATGCTTATCATATTGAGTTTGATCACCCTATGACAGGTGAAAGAATGATTATTGATGCTCCATATCCTGAAGATATTGAGCATGCGCTTTCGCTTATTGCTTCTCACCAGGATAAGCAGACTGTCTAAATGCATCCTGACCGGCATATCTGAAGTTGGCAAAGCCGTGGTTCAGAAGAAGCTCGTAGAATACAGTCTGACCCATCAGCATAATTGACAGTGCGTAATATAGCGGAATTGAAATAATGAATCCTGCTACAACGTTCATAAGCGGCTGGTTATTGAATACATTAACCTGACCGTAGATCAAAACAGGAAGATATCCCATCAGAATAAGTGAAATATAGCTTATATCAAGTTTGAAGAGATTCATTCTGTTACCAAGCATTCTAGCCTTAGACTCCGCTAGGATTCTGAATACTCCCTTAGATGGATCATCTGCAAGAATGTAGTATGTCTGTCTGAAGTTATAGAATGCTATGATGCCAGGGAATATGAAGCACATTGTCCAGATTGAAATGATTGCAGTCTGTGCAAGACATACAAAGAATGCCTTGATGCCGATAGCTATTCCCTCTCCAAGCGCCTTGTATTCAACCTTTCGATTTCTGATAAATGTCAATGCGTACAGCGCCTTACCTGCCTGAAGCACTCCGTTGAAGAAGAATGCGTACAGGAAGATAATCATTGGTGTATCCTTAACCTTGCTAAGATCAACGACATTGGATGGAATGTTCTGAGCCTCAACGAGGATGTGCATATATCCCTTAGGGAAAGCAACTCCTAGAAGAGATGGAACAAGAGAGTCGAGTACGAAGAAAATCATCATTCCGATGAAGAACTTGGTGAACAGATTTCTGCTGTGAATCTGGCACTTCTTCTGTATAAGGAATGGATTCTCGTTTACAATATATAAATCTTCGGGTTTCAATTTAGTCTCCTTTTGTGTTAAATTCAAAAGGTAGTATAACACTTTTATATTATTTGTACAGTGAGGAATATATGAAATATTGTTTAATAGTCCTGCCATACATCGAATATATGGACGAAGCACAGCTAAAGGCAATGCATGATAAAGCTGATCTGACAATCTGTGCTGATGGAGGTCAGGATGTTGCATATAATCTCGGAATAAATCCCGATGTGGTAATCGGAGACTTTGATTCATCTGAATCAGAGACAGATCGCAAATTCGATTGCGAATACCTCTGCCACCCTGTCGAGAAGGACTTTACGGATGCAGAAGCATGTCTTCATTACGCAATGGATAACGGATGCACCAACATCGTGTTCTACGGCGGCATGGGCGGACGATTTGACCATACACTCGGAGCACTGACACTTCTCATCCAGGGATCCAAGTCTTTTGCCCGCGTAAGACTTGTCGACGGAAGGAATATTGTTGAGGTTATACGCAACACCTCCGTAACGCTTCATAAGAACAGCAATTACAGCAAGTTCGGAATTATGCCGCTTTATGAGGAGGCGCATGGCGTTTCGATTAATGGTGCGAAGTACAATGTTTCGAATATTGATATGTATAACGACAGAACGCTTGGCATCGGAAACGAGATTGTTGACGAGTCGGCGGTGATTTCTGTTAAGGATGGATCGCTATATATTGCAAGGTCAAGAGAGGGTTAGGTTAAGTGTAAATCGGACGGCTACCACAGAGTTTTGTGATAGCCGTCCTTCTTCATTTGATTAAATTACTTAGAGCTTGGAGATTACTCTTATGTAATAAGTCTTGCGACTTCTACATACATTAATAATTTCTGAAAGGCAATTTTGATTACAGTATTTATTTAATCTTTACTGTCTTAGCCTTTGAATCATAACTGTAAGCCTTGTATGTAGGGTCATTATACGTCTTGACTCTTACTGTTATTTTCCTTCCCTTTAAGCTTATAGGCATATCCCAGTTAAAGGACGCTTTGTAGGTATTCTTGTTACCCTTAAGTGTCTTGTATGAAGAGATGCCCTGTACACTTGAAGTAAGGTCAATACCCTTTGCTCCCTTAGCCTTCTTGCTTAGGGTTACAGTCATCTTGAATGTAGTCTTATATTTATATCTCCACTCGCTTGTATTGAAATATCTCTTTACCTTAACATTAGAAATCTTTACCGACTTGATTACAGGCTTAGTTGAAGGACCCATAGGTACTGTAGCTAATTTATAAACGTCAGAATTAACCTGATAGTTGTTAACCCTATCTATCTGACCCGCATATAAGTCATACTTCATACCAGGCTTCATTGTAGATGGAGTATTTGACACCTCCCACTCTCCCCAGCCATTCTTGATCATTGCACTAAATTTGTGCCCGTCAACCAGAACATTTGTATATTCACCGTGCTGGTCACGAGTCAGACGATCAGCATTAAACAGGATCTTATCAGGGTATGTGGTAATCATCATCTGTGTAGCCTTCTTGAAGTTTGCATAAAAGAAATTTACATCATAAGTGGTCCAATCAACGCCGTTACAATAAAGTGTATATACTCCCATTTTAAGATTACTGTCTTTAAGATTTAACACACCATACGCAACACGTTCTTCTTCGTTCTTATACCACTCCTGCCATTTAAAATCCTCATCGATGAAATAAGGGTAATCGCCAAATTGATCGCCTTCTGGAAGCTGAATTCTGCACTGAATGTAATCTTTAGCGACTGGTTCATTAATAAGATCCCTAGTAAATGATACAACAGTACCATTCTCAAACGTCTTGGAATACTTATAATCCGCATCATTCTTATTAATCGATTCAGCACATGCTATCACAGCCGAAACAGCAATTATTGTAACAGCAGTTCCTAGCACAAATAGCAATCTGGATAGTCTATAATTCTTCATCTCTAGCTCCTTTCAATAAAACAGTTCTAACTTATGCCAAAATATCTTCGAATTGTTATTCAAAGGGGTTGTCTATTAACTTATAAATAGTGCATTAACGGATTCTTAAATGAAAAACTGTAGCTTGATTATTATGAAGTGATATAACGTGTGAAAAGTAAATATATATGTTGAAGAAAAGATAAGTAATAATCTATGAACAGATTATTTTGTTTAAAATATTTTATACTACAACAGCTCTTATGTCCATTAAAACTATTAATTTTTTTACAAGTAAATGCCAAAAAATACATGTTTATACAACAAAACCTCCCCACTTAAAGGGAGGTTTTGCAATTCGAATACTATTCGATAGTTATTCTATTATTCGTCTCTCAAAACTGCATTGCACTTGTTCTTAAGATTCTTGAGTATTCCACCCATCTTCTTATCAATCTGCTTAGCAGTCATAGTGCTGTCATCGTTACCAATCTTAATCTTGATCATAAGTGACTTCATGCCCTCAGGAATCTGCTTACCTCTGTATTCCTCAACGAACTGAAGATCCTTAACCATGAACTTGATTGCCTCTCTGATCTGAGCAAAAGTAGTCTCCTCACTTACAAGAAGTGAAAGATCCTGCTCTACAAGAGGATAAGTTGGGAGATGAACGAACTCGTTATCTCTTGATGGCTTAACCTTAATCTTATCAAGATTCATCTGGAAGATTGCAGCATTAGCTCTCTTAACGCCAGCAGCATTCAGAGTCTGAACTGATGCAAGTCCGATTGCACCAACAACCTCCTTACCGCTCATGATGTTAAGGTAAACCTTTGAATCAGCCCATGTTGGCTGAACAACACCTTCCTTGAACTTAAGTGGCTCGCAGTGACAGTAAGCTGAAATTCCCTCAATTACACCCTTAACCTGGAAGAACAGATCAAGCGCATCCTTACCAACGATTGCACCACCGATAAGGTTCTTGTGCACAGGAAGAGTCTCTTCCTCACATGATTCATGATACTCACCCTTCTCGAAGCACTGAGCAGCCTCGAAGATCTTAAACTCGTCGAAGTATCTGAGGTTCTTCTCGATTGCCTCAAGACAGCCTGGAACAAGTGAAGTTCTGAGGTTAGCAGTCTCAGGTGAAGGTGGAGTTGCAAGTCTTACGCAAGTATCAAGATCAACACCTGCAGCAAGGTGATACTTCTCCTCTACCCATGGATATGTGAAAATCTCATTGAATCCGCATCTGAATGCGAGATACTCTCTGAGTCTGCGTGCAAAAGTTACCTCTGGCTGCTTTACAGCATTCTCGAAGCTTACAGGAAGTGGCTGTGCCTCGAAGCTCTCGTAGCAGAGAATTCTTGCGATATCACCGAGAATATCGTCCTTGATTGATACATCTCCTGTTGATCTCCATGTAGGAGCCTGACAGTGATATACGCTTCCATCGTAGCTGTACTCATAACCTAGGTTAGTAAGAATCTTATCTATAGTCTCATCATCGATTACCTTACCAAGTCTGCTATCGAGGAACTCTCTTTCAACATCAATTATAGCCTTCTCTGTTGCAGCTGGATATGTATCGCCAAAAGCAGTGAACTCACACTCAGGATAAATCTCCTTGAAGAGCTTCATTGAAAGTGCAAGGCCCTGATCTACTCTCTGAGTATCAATGCCCTTCTCATATCTGATACCAGCATCAGTCTTCTCATCGAATCTTCTGCCTGTCTTACGGATTGTACCGGCTGTGAAGTTAGCAACCTCAAGAAGTACAGAAGTAGTCTCAGGAAGGATTGAATCCTTGATTCCGCCTCTGATTCCGGCAAGTGCCATAGGCTCAACTGAGTCACAGATTACAAGATCATCAGTTGTAAGCTCGATATCAGCCTCATCAAGAAGAGTAAGCTTCTCGCCCTCTCTTGCATTTCTTACGATGATGTGGTCACCTTCAACATG
>Ga0129317_1000355_pt1 | contig 51171 bp, 47 predicted proteins | sample Cm1ome_FD_94430 | JGI IMG/M metagenome (GOLD analysis project Ga0129317, IMG submission 94430) | Eastern black-and-white colobus group fecal microbial communities from Wisconsin, USA - Cm1105 metagenome | ecosystem: Host-associated > Mammals > Digestive system > Large intestine > Fecal | place... | reverse complement strand
TAATTCACTTCCAAGGAAGATTCTGGGATATAAAACTCCAGATGAACTGTTTGACTTTGAGTTGGATAAGATCTATGCATCTTAATTTTCAAAAAGTGTGCAACTTCTTATTGCAATTTAGATATCAAATTAAAATATTTATGCAAGCAAAATACCATAATAAGTAAATTTTTAAGAGTATTTTGCTAAACAAAAAACGGCAAGAACGTAAATTTTCTTGCCGGTTTTGTTTTGGGAAGACAAATATAAAATTGTGTTATTCGTTTATCTTGTACCAAAAAGGACGCAGGAAGTGCAGATAGCATACTTCATCAGCTTCGGGACCGGGGTCGCGGCGACCGATTTGTACGCGTACCTCTTGTTCTCCAATCTTTACCAAGTAGTCGACGATTTCGCCCAAGAAGGCTTTGCGGACTACAAGACCGCGCACGCCGTTGGGGTCGTTGGCATTGGTAAAGCGGATTTCCGTCGGACGGCTGGCAAGGTTGAACATTTCCTCGGCCTTCATGCGCTCGGGCACAATCAAACCAGAAGGCAGCTTGTGCTCGGAGCCTTTAATATAAGCGTCTTTTCCTTTCCAAATAACGTCCGTAAAGCTGGAAACGCCAATGAAGCTGAAAACAAATTTATTCTTTGGATTATTGTAAACATCCAAGGGAGAATCAATCTGCTGCATTACGCCCAGTTTCATAACCAAAATACGGTCGGAAAGCGCCATAGCTTCGGACTGGTCATGAGTTACATAAATAATGGAGAAGCCGTATTTGCGCTGCAAATCTTTAATTTCAAAGCGCATTTCTTCACGCAGATGGGGATCCAAGCTGGAGAGGGGCTCGTCCAAAAGCATAACGTCGGGATTGATAGCTAGAGCGCGGGCTAAAGCTACACGCTGTTTGCCGCCGCCGGAAAGGTCGGCAGGGCTGTCGTTAGCCGCATTTAGCAGATTGGTAGCTGTCAGCGCGTCTTTGGTGCGTTGTTCGATTTCTGCGTTAGGCAGCTTGCGCAGGCGCAGAGGGAAAGCAACGTTTTCATAAACGCTCATGTGCGGCCAAACTGCGAAGGCCTGAAAAACCATACCGAAGTTGCGGTTTTCGGGGGGAGTATAGTGATGCTTGGCGGGGGAGGATAACAAACGGTCACCAACCCAAACCTCGCCGTCGGACAAATCCTCAAAGCCGGCAACCATACGCAGGGTAGTGGTTTTGCCGCAGCCGGAGGGTCCCAACATGGAGAAGCATTCGCCCTTGCCGATTTCGATATTCAGATTATCGACGGCTGTAACATCACCAAATCTTTTTGTAACATTTTTTAAGCGGATGTATGACATGACGATTACTCACTCGCTTTCTTGGTAAGATGATTGATGAGCATTTGACCCAAAACGATAATGATCAATGCAATGCCTGCCAAAGCAGTAGACATAACGGTTTCACCGTCTTCGTTCAGGGTGTAGATTGCTACGCCGATGGTTCTGGTAGTCGGAGCGTACAGCATAATAGATACGGTCAGCTCGCGCAGCGCCGGCAGGAAAATTAGGAAGAAGGCGCTGACCATACCGGGACGAACCAAAGGAATAACGATATCTTTCAAAGACTGCCACATGCTGGCGCCGCAGGAACGGGACGCCTCCATAAGCGAATCGTGTACCTGTTCCAAAGCCGCAGAGTTTGCTTTCAAAGAGAAAGCCATGTAGCGGGCAATGTAGGATACCAAAATAATCCAAACAGTGTTGTAAAGATTGATACCGAATTGGCCGCTCCATGCTAAGATCACGCCTAAGGCGATAACGGAACCGGGAACGGAGAACGGCAGCATGCCCAAAAATTCCAAAATGCCTTTGCCGCGAACTTTCATTTTTACGATAACATAGGAAATCATAACGCCGGCAAACATGGTGATGAAAGCGGCAGCTAAGCCTAAGGTTACAGAGTTGAAAATCGCATCGCGGGTAACGTCGTATTCAAATAGAATATATTTGTAGTTATCCAGGGACAGGTTTTCCCAAGTCAAGGGCAGACCATAGGTTTCAACACCGCCAACCATAAAGATAATTACTGTGGGCAGTAAAATGGTAAAGCCAATGTAAGCCAAGCAGAAGAACAGCAGCGGATAACGCAAGCCGCGCAGCTTGAGCTCCATAGGACGGAAGCTTTTACCGCCGATAATCTGATAGTGACCTTTGCTGAGCACCTTTTGCTGCGCCCAAATAATGCAGGCAGCAGAAACAATCAATACGGTCGCCAGTACGGTGCCTGTACGAATGGAAGCAAAGGAACCGGCGCTTTCGTGAATTTTTTCATAAATTAGCGTAGGAATATTATAAATACCCTGCTCGATACCCAATACGGCAACGGTACCAAAATGCGCCATAGAATACAGCATGATGAGCAGCGCGCCGCTCATGATGGAAGGCATAACAAGAGGAATGGTAATTTTGCGTGTAATGGTGAAAAGTCCGGCGCCGCTGATGCGGGCAGATTCCTCCAACGTGGGGTCCATGCGCTCTAACGCACCGCAAACCTGAATAAATACGAATGGGAAAAGATACATTACCTCTACGCAGCTGATGCCGTGATAGGTGTAAATATCGAAAATCGGCTCCGTAGTGTTAAAGGCAGCCATAAACCATTTGTTGATATAGCCGGAGTGAGGAGAAAGCAGCATTTTCCAAGCCAATGCGCCGATGAAAGAAGGCAGCATAAAGGGCACAAGGAAAAGGCTCTTCATAAAGGTTTTATAAGGAAGGTCGGTACGGGTTACCAGCCAGGCAAAGAACGTGCCGACGATAGTAGAACCAATAGTGGTCATGCTGGCGATAATCAGAGAGTTGATTAAAGCCTGGAAGGTTTCGGGTTCGGTAAGTACGTTGTAGAAGTCGACGCTGTTGAATTTGCCGTCTACAAAGAAAGCGTTAAATAAAATCAACAGTACGGGCCAGGCAACGAAAATTACCAAAATAGCAATGGAGATAAAGAGAATGACTTGCGCAATTCCGAAGCCACTATCCTTTTTAATGGTGCCGCCTGCCATTATTCTTCCACCTCCTTGAGCTGTTCTGCGTCAAACCAGTGCAATGCTTTGAAGGTGATGTAACATTCTTCGCCTTCTTGAAACATCAAATCGTTATTGATAGCAGTGTGAGTTTCGATTTCGGTGCGCAGAGATTCGTCGTCGATATCGATAGCATAATCCATGGTTGCGCCTAAGAAGTTGGCGCGATGGATAGTACCTTTGAGACCGGGGCCTTGACGGTGAATTTCTACGTCGGAAGGACGGAAGCCGGCTACCCAATTAGCTGCTGTGCCTTTAGGTCCTTCCCAGGGAATTTCCTGCTGACCGCTACCAACGTAAAACTTGCCGCCCTTTTCGTTGATGTGCAGGAAGTTGGCGATACCCATAAATTTGAATACGAACAAATCAGCCGGATTTTCAAAAATATCGTAAGGATTGCCAATCTGACGAATATTTCCCTTAGCGTCCATAATTGCCAGACGGTCGGAAATTGCCAGTGCAACCTCTTGGTCATGGGTTACGAATAAAACGGTGATGCCAAATTTGCGTTGCAAGGCTTTAATTTCAAAGCGCATTTCTTCACGCAGATTAGCGTCTAGGTTGGACAAGGGTTCGTCAAGAAGCATTACGCTGGGGTCTGCAACAAGAGCGCGGGCTAAAGCTACACGCTGCTGTTGACCGCCGGAAAGCTCGGAGGGCAGACGCTTATCCAAGCCTTTCATACCGACAACCTCAATCATTTTCATAACAAGCTCGTTGATTTCCTGCTTGGGGCGCTTTTCCATTTTTAAAGGATAAGCGATGTTTTCAAAAACAGTCATATGGGGCCATACGGCGTAATCCTGGAAAACAATGCCTAAGCCGCGGCGTTCGGGAGGAATATATTCGCCGGTTGCGCTGTCGGCAACTACCGTATCATCAATGATGATTTTGCCTTCGTCAGGCACTTCGTGACCGGCGATGAGGCGGATAAGAACAGTTTTGCCGCAGCCTGAAGGTCCCAAGAGAGTGAAGCATTCACCTTTTTTGATGGCGATATCTAAATTTTGCAGGACTTGGTGCTTGCCGTAACCTTTGGCCACACCTTCGACCTTAATAATATCTTCCATTAGGCTACCTCCTGTAAAAATTTTGAAATAGTTTGTAAAAATCACTTAAATCGCAAAAATGGCAGAACGGGATAAGCCCGTTCTGCCCTTGTTTGCGCAAGTGTTGTCTTAAGGATTATTTTTTAACTTGCATCAGGTCGGAGAACTCTTTAACAGTCTTTTCTTTGCTGTCGATGATCTCTAAATAGTTAACTTTGATACCTTTTTCCAAAGCAACTTTCGGAGAAGGCAGTTGGAATTTAGGATCAATTTTAACGTCTTCACGAACGGGGATAGTGCCTTGGTTAGCTACTAATTGTTGAGCTTCTTGACCCAGCAGGTAATCAACAAATTTTTTAGCAGCGTCCATTTTCTTGGAATCCTTGAAAATAGCAACCGGAGAGGGAACTACTAAGAGTTCAGGCGGATAGCACATTTTGATATGAGCGCCTTTAGCAATCTTAGCGTTGGTGATATAGTCAACTGCCAAGGATGCAGCCAATTCGCCGGAAGCTGTGTCGTCGATAACCTGACCGGAGCCTTTGCCTACGCGGGCGCCGTTAGCTTTCAGTTCTTTGAAGAAGTCGGGACCGAATTGTTTTTGCAGCAGAGCGATAGACATATAAGCGGTACCGGACAGTGCGGGGTTAGCAACTGCAAAACCGTTTTTGTATTCGGGTTTCTTCAGGTCAGCCCATTGAGTCGGCAGCGTTTTGATTTTATCGGTGTTAACGATGATACCTAAGGTGCCTAAACGAGCTGCATGGAAGGAGCCGTCATAGTCGTCGAAGGGGTTAACGATTTCTTTGAAAACAGGGCTTTTATAGGTAGCTAAGATTCCTTCTTTTTTCATTTTATAGAAGTCGGGAACTTCACTGGTCCAAATAACGTCAGCCAAAATTTTACCGCTTTGACGTTCGGCAGCGATTTTTGCCATCAGTTTGCCGGCACCGGCAGATTGATAGTCAACTTTGATATCAGGATATTTCTTTTCAAAGCCGGTAACAATACCTTTAATGAGGGATTCCTTCATAGAGGTATAGATGATCAATTTGTTGCCGTCAGCTTTCGGAGCTTCTTTCTTTTCGCCACCGCCGCCGCAGCCAGCCAAAAGCATGGTTACGATTACAACGAAAAGCATTGCTAAAACACTAGTCTTTTTTGCCATTGGTAAAAACCTCCTTGATTATACCGTCCACGTTACCCGGTCGGTCAGTATATTTGTCACTTTAAGCATGCTGTGAATGCCATTAAAGCAACATTTTTCACATATAAATTTAACACATATTTTACAAAGTTGCAAGTTAATTGGCGTATTTCGTATGTTTTTTTACTAAAGTAACTGTATACGCTAATCAAAGAAATTGTCGCGCAAAAATATTCGCTTAATCAAGTAGAGGCATACGTGTTTTAGGCATAATCTATTCAACTTGCAGAGATGAAAATTTTTAATGATTATTGTTGCGCACATAGGTCAGCGGCATGACATTTACAGCCATCAGTCCGTGCTTACCGCGGGCAATTTGATAACAAACGTGCTGACCGTCGCTGAGCGTGCGAAAGCCCTGCGTTTGAATGGCGGAAAAATGCACGAATACATCGGCGCCGTTTTTGCGTTCAATAAAGCCAAAGCCCTTGTTAGGGTCGAACCAACGAATTTTACCCATTAACATCATAATTAAGTCACTCCACTTTCAAATATATTTTTGACTACAGCGCTTTAGTCTTTAACTAAATTATAAACCAAATATTTTGAAAAGACAAGTATATTCTGAAAATTAAAATTAATAAATTTCCTTTACTCCGGAGAAAGTTTTCGTGCGTTAAGAGACGTTTGGTTGTATAATATAATATCGAAGAAATATTTTTTTAGTGAGGTTTACAACATGCGTTTAAGAAAAAAGCCCTGGATTGAAAAAGCAATGAAGGATGTGCAGGATGAGTATGTTTTTATGCATAATATTGAACAGTTTAAAGGCCATTGGCAGGAAATGTTTCCCGGCAAACGCTTGTGTTTAGAGATTGGCTGTGGCAAAGGTCGTTTTACTATTGGCATGGCAGAGCTCTATCCCGATAAGGCCTTTATCGGGATAGAAACCCAGCATGATATTGCCTATTTTCCGGCTAAGGCGGCCAAGGATAAAAAACTGGATAATGTGCGTATTCTCTGTGCCAATGCAGAAAATCTGTTGGATTGGTTTGAGCCGGGAGAGATAAAAGAACTGTACTTGAATTTCAGCGACCCTTGGCCTAAGGCTAGGCATGCTAAACGTCGTTTGACTCATCGTAATTTTTTAGCTAAATACGCTCAGCTTTTAGGCAAGGGCGGACATCTGCGCTTTAAAACCGATAACCGCGCTCTTTTTGATTTTTCTGTGGAAGAATTTAGGGAGTTTGGTCTGGAAATAATTGCTTTAAGCTACGATTTACACAACAGCGAATATGAAAATGCCGTGCAGACTGAATATGAGCAAAAATTCAGCGCGTTAGGAACTCCCATCAACTTTTGCGAAGTTGTGTTTTAATTTAGCTGCAAGCTTTAGCTAGAAGTTAATGGAAAATGTTTTTTAATTTAGGTATAGACTAATGAAAAAGAATTTTTTACTGCTTTGGAAAAATCCCTGCCAGCTTATTTATATGGTGATGGCGTTGCTGCTTTTAATTGGCGGTACTAATATATTCAGCGCCAGCTATGTAGAGGTTCAGTATCATTATCTGCTGCGTTATTTTGGCTTTGCCATCATAGGCTTTTTGTGTATGGCCTTTGTGCGGAAGGTGGGCTATAAGCTTTTCTTTAACAAGGGACTGCTTTGGGGCGCCTATGCTATAGTTTTATTTATGCTTGTGTTGGTAGAGCTAATCAGCGACCCCGTTAAGGGCGCCGCACGTTGGCTGTATCTTGGCCCTATTTCCATTCAGCCTTCAGAATTTGCCAAGCTGGTTATTATTATGCTGGCGGCTAAATATTTTGGAAACATGCTGCGTCAAGGAAAAAGAATATCTTTTTTGCGCTCCGGTGAGCATTGGCACGTGCTGGCGGCAACAACAGTGTATGCTGTTTTGGTTTATCTTCAGCCTGATTTAGGTACGGCAGCCATTATTTTTGCGCTGATGCTGGGCATGTATATTATTGCCGGCGTGCCTATGGCGCAGGTAATTGCAACTGTGGGCGCCGGCGGCTTGCTGGCTGTTATTGCTACCTTGGCGTCTCCTTATCGTTTAGCGCGCGTCAAGGTATGGTTTGACCCTTGGCTTGATCCTCGTGAAAAAGGCTATCAAATGGTGCAGTCATTATTGGCGATTGGCAGCGGCGGTCTGACAGGTACCGACTGGGGGCATGGAGCAGGTAAATTTTTCTATCTGCCGGAACGGCATACGGATTTTGCTTTTGCTATTTTCTGTCAGGAAAACGGCTTTATCGGCGCTATGTTCTTAATGCTGCTGTTTGGACTTTTAGCATATGCCTTTTGTACGATTACCGTTAACGCCAGGGATAAACGAGGTTTTCTGCTGGCAGGCGGCATTACCTTTTTGATTATTGGTCAGGCTGTTGCTAACATGGCTATGGTTTGCGGCATTTTGCCGGTTATTGGCGTGCCGTTAGTTTTTATCAGCTACGGCGGCAGCTCCATGTTCTTGTCCATGATCGCTATTGGTCTGTTGCTGTCGGTTTATGACGAAGAAGCTAGGCTTGCAGAACATGAAGCTCTGCCGCCGCAGGAAAGACGCGGCGCTCTGCGTATGACGCGGAATGAGAGGTGGCGCTCATGAGAAAGTTTACCTTACAGGACGGACGGCGGCGCTTTGCTGTTATCAGCTGTTTGCTGCTGCTGTTATTTGTGGGCGTAATTTTGCGTTTAGGCTGGATTCAAATTATTCGTGCTGATGATATGCGCAAAATGAACCAAGATCAGCTTAACGCGTACATGACGAGAAAGCAACCGCGTGGGCGCATTGTGGATAGGGATGGCGAAGAGCTTGCCGTCAGCATTATGACAGGCTCGTTGTATGTCGATCCGGAAGAAATGAATAAGGATGCTGTAAATCCTGACAAGCGGGGGCGGCGCAATGTGCAGCGTTTGGCTGCCGAGCTTTTAGCTCCTGTTTTAAAAATAGATACAGCAGAGTTATATGAAACCTTTTGTTTGAAAGGACGCTTTGTGTGGCTGAAACGCACTATGGAACCCAAGGATGTAGAGCGGGTACGCAAAATAATTAAGGATAACAAGCTGTCTGGACTGCATTTTATAGAGGAAAGCAAGCGTTATTATACAAAGAAACGTGCTGCTGCACAAATTTTAGGTTTTATAGGCACTGATGACGTGGGTCTCAGTGGTATTGAATATCAATTGGACAAGGTGCTCAAGGGCAAAGATATGGCATATTCCATGACCACGGATGCTCGCGGCAAGCAGATTTTGGGCGGACTTTTAGATGAAAACGCTCAGGATATGCAGAAAAAACAGGAACAGCTGCTTACGGTATATTTAACCTTGGACAGCAAGATGCAGTATGTGCTGGAGGACGCTATGGATGATGCCATTACCAGAACTCATGCTAAAGGCGCGGCTGCAATTATTATGGACCCCTATACGGGCGAAATTCTCGGCATGGCTTCCAGACCAACTTTTGACCCCAATAATTTTGGCGCTTACAGTCAGGAATCGTGGAGCAATAAAGCCATCTCTATGATTTACGAGCCGGGTTCGGTTTTTAAACCTCTGGTTGGCTGCATGGGACTGACGGAAGGAATTATTTCTCCCAATACTATTTTTCAGGATAACGGCAGTATTCGCATTGCTGACCGCATTATTCATAATTGGGACGGCGAAGGCTTAGGCCCCGTGCCTTTTTCAACGATTATAAAGTTTTCTATCAATACCGGTATGGTACAGTTGGGGATGTCCTTGGGTGCGGACCGGCTTATCAGTTATGCTAAAAAATTTGGCTTGGGTTCTCCTACCGGGATTGATCTTCCCGGCGAAGAGGAAGGTATTTTGTATGATCCCAAGATGATGTATGAGCCGGACGTAGCTACTATGGCTATCGGCCAAGGTATTGCAGTAACGCCTATTCAAGTGCTGCGGGCTATTTGCGCTATTGCCAATGGCGGCGAGCTTTTGCAGCCTTATATTATTAAGAAGATAGTTGCGCCGGACGGCACTGTTGTTAAAGAAGGACAAAAGCATGTTGTCCGCAACGTGCTTACTCCGGAAGTAGCGTCGCAGATGCGTAATATGATGGAGATGGTAGTTAAAGAAGGCGGCGGTAAAACTGCTGCTATTAAAGGCTACCGTATTGCCGGCAAAACCGGTACGGCAGAAAAATTAGCGGAAGGCGGCGGTTATGCTGCCGGTCAATATATTGCATCTTTTGTAGGTTTTGTGCCGGCGGATAAGCCGCAATATGCTATGCTGGTTATGCTGGATAGACCCCAGGGCGCTTTTTATGGCTCGCAGGTAAGCGCGCCAATTTTCCGCGATACCTTGCAGCAGATTCTTGTTGCCAAAGGTATTCAGCCCGGCAGCAACGAAGGCTTGCCTTCCCTTGAAGAAATGAATGCCGTGGCTGCTAAGGACAAGGCCAAGGATAAACCTAAAAAATTACCGCAAATGTTGCTTTTGCCTAATGGCAAGATAAAGCTGCCCGATTTTAAAGGCATTGATATGCGCTATACGGCAGAGCTTTTGCAGCAGGGACATTTGCGTTTGAAGCCTTACGGCAGCGGTATGGCTTATCAGCAAAAACCTGCTCCCGGAACGGAAGTAGATGAAGGGACTACGGTAGAAGTTTGGTTTAAATAAATTCTTTGGCTTGACAAAATTATTTTGCCGTATGGCAGGAAAAAAGCCGCTTTAAGAGGAATATTATAGGATAATCTTTTGTAAAACAATATTGTTCAAGAATATTTGAGGAGGTATATTATGTTATCTGATATTGAAATTGCTCAACGCGCGCAAATGGAAAAAATTACTGACGTGGCTGCTAAGCTGGGCATCAGCGAGGATGATATTGAATTATACGGCCGCTATAAAGCAAAACTGTCCATGGATTTAATTCGCCGTGTAGCAGCTAACCCTGCGGGTAAGCTGGTTCTGGTTACCGCTATTACGCCTACTCCCGCAGGCGAAGGCAAATCCACTACTACCGTTGGCTTGGCTCAAGGTCTGCATAAAATTGGTAAAAAAGTAATTGTAGCTTTGCGAGAGCCTTCTTTAGGGCCTTGCATGGGCATTAAGGGCGGTGCTGCCGGGGGCGGTTATTCTCAAGTAGTGCCTATGGAGGATATCAATCTGCATTTTACAGGCGATTTTCATGCGATTACTTCCGCGCATATGCTGCTCAGCGCTATGCTGGACAATCATATTCAGCAGGGCAACGCTTTGAATATTGACCCCCGCCGTATTGTGTGGAAACGTGTCGTTGATATGAATGACCGCGAGCTGCGCAACATTGTTGTAGGCCTAGGCGGCAAAGCTCATGGTGTACCGCGTCAGGACGGCTTTGATATTACCGTTGCTTCCGAGGTTATGGCAATTCTCTGTCTGGCCAACGATTTGCACGACCTGAAAGAGCGTTTGAGCAAAATTATTGTTGCTTATGATTACAGTGGCAAGCCGGTTACTGCCGGTCAAATAAAAGCTCACGGCGCAATGGCAGCTTTGTTAAAGGATGCTATTAAACCGAATTTAGTACAAACCTTAGAAAATGTTCCGGCCATTATTCATGGTGGACCTTTCGCCAATATTGCCCATGGCTGCAACAGCGTTATGGCAACCAAAACCTGCATGAAGCTGGCTGATTACACCATTACCGAGGCAGGCTTCGGCGCAGATTTGGGCGCAGAAAAATTCTTTGATATAAAATGCCGTTATGCAGGCTTAAAGCCTGACGCAGTAGTAATTGTCGCTACGGTGCGCGCTCTAAAGATGCACGGCGGCGTTCCTAAAACCGACTTGAAAACTCCTAATGTAGAAGCAGTTAAAAAAGGCCTGTGCAACTTAGAAAAGCATATTGAAAATGTTAAAAAATTTGGCGTTCCCGCCGTTGTTGCTATCAATATTTTCGCGCAGGATACTGCGGAGGAACTGGCAGCAGTACGCGAGCATTGCGCTAAGCATGGCGTAAATGTAGCCTTGTCCGACGTTTTTGCTAAAGGCGGCGAAGGAGGTATAGAGCTTGCTAACGAGGTTGTCGCTTTGGCTGAAAGCGGCAAGGCTGACTTTAAACCTATTTACGATTTAGATATGCCGTTGAAAGCGAAAATTGAAACTGTCGCTAAAGAAATTTACGGCGCTGACGGCGTAAATTATACAAAAGAAGCAGATAAAGCTTTGAAAGAATTTGAAGAGCTGGGCTACGGCAAGCTGCCTATCTGCATGGCTAAGACCCAGTATTCTTTCTCAGACGACCAAAATCTGCTGGGCCGTCCGACCGGCTTTAAGATTACCATTAAAAACTGCCGCATTGCTGCCGGTGCAGGCTTTGTAGTTGTGCTGACCGGAGATATTATGACCATGCCCGGTCTGCCTAAGGTTCCGGCTGCGGAAAAAATTGACGTTAGTGATGACGGCGTTATCAGCGGCTTGTTCTAAACTGTTTTGAGGTGAATTGTTATGGAAAGTATTGTTATGAGGGGTAAGCCTGTTGCTGATGTTTATCGTGAGGTTATTACAGAAAAAATAAACGCCGCTAAGCAGCGTGGTCTTTTGGTAACGTTGGCTATTGTGGTGGTAGGAGACGATCCTGCTTCTCACGTTTATAAGGGCAGGCTGGTAAAGCTTATTGAAAGCCTCGGCGGCGCTGCAAAAATTATCGAGTTGCCGGGAACTGCCAGTGAGGAAGAGGTTATTGGGGTTATCAAAAAGCTAAATCGTAATCGGTATGTTATGGGTATTCTGCCCATGATGCCCATGCCTAAGCATATTAACGGTGCCGCTGTAGGCGCTGCCGTTTCTGCCAATAAGGACGTAGACTGTCTTAATTTGCAGAACGCAGGCGACGTATTTATGGGACGCAGCAAATGGGCGGCTTGCACGCCGCGGGCCTGCATGGCTGCTTTGGCGCATTACGGTATTGAGCTGGACGGTAAAAACGTTGTAGTCGTAGGTCGCAGCAATGTGGTAGGCAAGCCTGTGGCGATGCTGCTGCTGGCAAAAAATGCTACGGTAACGGTTTGCCATTCCCATACGAAAAATTTAGACGAGCTTTTATTGGCTGCCGACGTTATTGTGGCGGCTGTGGGCAAGCCTTGCTTTGTTAAACCGGAAATGGTTAAGGAAGGCGCAGTTATTGTAGACGTTGGCATTAATTCTGTGGGCGATAAGCTGGTGGGCGACGTTGACCCGGCCGTTTATGCTAAGGCCGCAGCCTATACGCCTGTGCCCGGCGGTATTGGTGTCATCAGTAATATGATGGTTATGGAATGCTTGACCCGTAATTTATAAAAGGAGTATTATGAAATATTTTTGGCTTCTTTTAGCTTTAGTATTGACTTGTGTAATTTTTATCAATTCCTCGCTGCCCGCGTCAGAATCGGCCAGAATCAGCGGCTGGGCGGCACAGGTAATAGATAAATTTTGTGCTGTGCTGGGAATTTATTTGAGCGGCGATACAGAATATCTGCTGCGTAAGCTGGCGCATTTTTTAGAGTTTGCTTTTTTAGGCTTACTGTGGTGCAAAACCTTTGCCGGCTTTCATGTCAGTAACCGCGCTGCAACCGGCTATATTTTATTTCTTTGTCTTTTCACAGCTGTGGTGGATGAATATATTCAGCTGTTCAGTTTGGGGCGCAGCAGTTTAGTGCGTGATGTATTATTGGATTTCAGCGGCGCGTTCTGCGCTTGGCTTTGGTATCGTATTTGGCAATGGTGTGATTAAGCGGGAAGCTTTTGCCGAAACGCAGGCATAAAAATCTTTGGTTAGTGGAGTGATAGAACATGTCTTTGACAAAATTGCGTCAAGAAATTGATGCGGCGCTGCAAATGCCGGTGTTTGACTTGTCTAGAGAAGAACTGGTGCAGGAGGCCTTAGATAATCATGAAGGTATTTTAACTGCCAGCGGCGCTTTGCGGGTTGTTACCGGCAAGCGTACAGGACGTTCGCCGAAGGATAAATTTTTTGTAGATGACGCAGTAACTCATGACGAGCTTTGCTGGGATAATAATCAAGCGTGCAGTAAAGAAACCTTTGACCGTTTGTATAAAAAAATGCTGGCTTATGCTGCGGAACATAAAATGTATGTAACAGATGTGTATGCAGGCGCTGATCCGCGTTATCGCCTGCCGGTGCATTTTGTTACCGAGATGGCATGGCATCAGCTTTTTGTGCGCAATCTTTTTATCAGTGACGAAGCTGTACCTGCTGATGCAGAAGGCTTTACCGTGATGTGTATGCCCGGAGTATATGCTGAACCGGAAATTGACGGCGTGCATTCGGAAATGTTCGTTATTCTCAATTTAACGGCAAAGGTAGTGCTGATTGGCGGCGGCCAATATGCCGGTGAAATGAAAAAAGGCATTTTTACAGTTATGAATTACCTTTTGCCGCAGCACGGCGTATTTTCCATGCATTGCTCAGCTAATGTAGGACCTAAAGGCGATTCGGCTTTGTTCTTCGGACTTAGCGGCACAGGAAAAACCACGCTTTCTGCTGATGGAACCCGCGCTTTGGTAGGCGACGACGAGCATGGCTGGAGCAAGGACGGTATCTTTAATATAGAGGGCGGTTGTTACGCTAAATGTATTCATTTGAGCGAATATACTGAACCGCAGATTTTCCGCGCTATTCGTGAAAATACCGTGTTGGAAAATGTTATTTTAGATGAAAACGGCGAGCCTGATTATGACGATATTGCACTGACGGAAAATACTCGCGCCGCTTATCCGTTGCATTATATTGATAATGCGCTGCTGCCTAGCGTAGCGGATCATCCGAAAACGATAATCTTTTTAACGGCTGACGCTTTTGGCGTGCTGCCGCCGGTAGCTAAGCTGACGACGGAACAGGCCATGTATCACTATTTATCCGGCTATACCAGCAAGGTTGCAGGCACGGAGGATGGCATTATAGAACCGCAGGCAACTTTTTCCATTGGCTTTGGCGAACCGTTTTTGCCGCTGCCGCCTTTAACTTATGCTAAAATGTTGGGCGAGCGCATTAACAAATATGGAGTTTCTGTTTATTTGGTAAATACGGGTTGGAGCGCAGGTCCTTACGGCACAGGTCACCGCATTCGTTTAAAACACACCCGCCGTTTAGTTAATGCCGTTTTAGACGGCGAGCTGAATAATGCAGAATGGGAAACCTTCCCTGTTTTTGGGTTGGCTGTTCCTAAAGCTTGCGAGGGCGTGCCTGCGGAAATTCTCAATCCCCGCAATACTTGGGAGGATAAAGAAGAATATGATAAGCAGCTGCGTAAGCTGGCAGCGCTTTTCGGTAAAAATGTGGCTAAATTCCATGGACTGATTACAGAAGAAATTTTGCAGGCAGGCCCTAAGGCTTAAATAGTATTTTATTTTTACAATAGTGTTATAAAATTTTTAACGAAGGCGAAGAGGGCGCAAGCGAACGCCTTCGTTAATTTTTATTTAATTAGTCATCACTGTGGAAGAGGTAAATGATGGATTTAAAATTGTTCGACAGAAAATTTAAAATTTCTCTTTTCAGTATGGTTATTTTTGCTTTTTTTATTTTAGTTGCGGTAATTAGTCTGCATGTAGTACGAGAAAAAATTTTAGAGAACTCTCATATTATGGGAGAAGAAATTTCTGCGCGCTTTGCGATACGCGAAACTACGCGCATAAAATCGCAGGAAATGCTGCTGCGCAGCGCTGCTCAAAGCATGGGCGCTAGATTGTCGTTGAAAAGCGATTGGACGGACGCAGAAATTGAGCAGGCTTTGCAGCAGTTTACTGAATATATGGAAAGAAATACGGGAGTAATACGTTTTAATATGTGCGCCGTTATTAACGACCGTTTAATTGGCAGCCGTTTAGGAGAGCAAGATATTCAAACGGCTAATTTAAAATGGTATCAAGCAGCTTTGGCTCGCAACGGCGATGTAGCCTATACTAATTTGTATCAATATGGTTCGCGTAAGGAATATGTATTGACTATGGCTGTGCGTATTGGTCACAGTGACGATGTGCTGGCGATGAATTTATATCCGGAGCAGCTTAATTCACTGCTGGCAGATAACCGTCTGCCGCGACAGAGCTATTATTATTTGTGCGACCCTAACGGAAACATTATGTTTGCCATTAACGACCGCAATTTGAGCTTGGAAAAGCAGCAGCCTTATGTAGACCATATTTTCAACGAAATTCGTCGTAAAAACGACAGATATATTGTCGATTTGGAAGGTAATAGGCGCGGTGTATATTACACTGTGTCCGACAAGGGCTGGATTTCTGTAGTTACCATTCCCTATGATTTTCTTTTGGGCGATTATCAAAACCTTTTGCAGTGGTTGGTCTTGCTGTTAGGCATTTTTGCCGTTATGGTACTGCTGCTTAGCATGCGCGAGTATGCCTTGAATAAGCAGGTGCGGGTTATCAATGACGTAGTTCAGGTTATGAGTAAATCATTTCTGGCTGTGTTCAAGGTAAATTTGCGTACAGGACGTTACACAGTGGTAAAATCTGATAATAAAAGCTTTGATCTGCTGCCGGAAGGTCAGTACGAGGATTTGCTGCAAAAGCTTATACCCATGGTTGAGCCGGAAACGGCGGAGGAATTTGCCGAAACCTTTTCCTTGGCCAACATTAACGAGCTGATTAAAAAGCAGATTAACGATTTTGGCGGCGAATTTCGTCAGCGTTTTGGCAACGAATATAAATGGATGAATGTGCGCCTGCTGTGGGACAAGCTTTTAGGTGAGGACGAAGCAATATTTTTCTTCCGTGAGGTAGAGGCTGAAAAGCTTAAAGAGCTGGAGCACATGCAGCTGACAGAGCATGCGTTAAAGGCAGCAAGAGAAAATGCTAAGTCGCGCAATATGTTCTTTTCTGCCATGTCTCACGATATGCGTGCGCCTTTAAATGGTATTATCGGCATGGCAGAGCTGGCTGATCTGCATAAAAATGATACGGCTTTAGTGGAAAGCTATATTCAAAAAATTAAGTCTTCGGGTAAGCAGCTTTTAACCTTAATTAACGATATTTTGGAGATGGCACGGCTGGATGAGGGCAAAGTAGAGCATTTGCAGAAAACTTTTGATATGGTAGAGGCCGTTAAGGAAATTGGCGAAGTGTTTGCGGCGCAGGCAGAGCTGGAGCATAAATATTTTGAGCAGGAGTTTTTGTTGGAATCTGAATTTGTTAACGGCGATTTACAGGGGTTACAGCAAATTTTAAATAACGTGTTGTCTAACGCTTTAAAATATACGCAGCCTAATGGCAAAATTAGTTTTATGGTACGACGTGAGCAAAATTTAAAAAATAGGCGCGGCGTATTTAGCTTTATTGTCCAAAATACCGGTTGCGGTATGTCAGAAAAATTCTTAGAAAAAATTTATGAGCCATTTGAACGTGACAGTCGCTTTGGCGTACCGCATGTTATCGGTACAGGTTTGGGCATGACCATAGTAAAAAGCTTGGTGGAACGTTTTGAAGGAACTATTAACATTAGCAGTAAAGTGGATAAAGGAACCTGCGTAATTATTTCTCTGCCTTTTCAGCTGGCCGCGGAGCAGTCCGACCACAGAAGAAAGGATGTGCCTAAGCTAAAGGATTTTGCAGGCTGTCAAGTTTTAGTAGCAGACGATAATGATATCAGCATGGAAATTATTACAGAGCTTTTAACCATGAACGGCTTAAAGGTGCTTGCTGCTGCTAATGGACGCGAGGCGGTGGAAAAATTTGCCGCAGCGCCTGTGGGCAGCGTAAGTATGATATTGATGGATATGCAGATGCCGGAAATGGACGGCTGTGAAGCTTCGCGCCAAATTCGCCGCCTGATGCGCAGGGATGCGGAAAACGTACCTATTGTTGCACTGACAGGCAACAGCTCCAGCGAGGATGTGGAAGCGGCAATGCAGGCGGGCATGAATAATTATATGGTGAAGCCTGTGCAGATGAAGCTGCTTGCCAAGATGCTGGATGAACATATTCATCGGTGAAATCTGCTACAATAATAAAATTAAATTTTTAGCGGAAGGAAGATTCGCAATGAAATTACGGGAACTGCAAAAATTTATTAATATAGCTATCGCCGAAAGCTTAGAGGAGCGTTTTATGGACAGTGAGGAGCTTTATGTGCGCTTTTTGCATAAGCTGGATGCTGCCGACGAGCTAGCGGCGGTGGAGCAGCTTATCAAGCAGGAAAATTGGCAAGAAGCATTGCGTCGCGCTCACAATTTAAAGGGCGTCTGCGGCAGCTTAGGCTTAGTAACCTTGCAGGAAAAATTAGCAGAGCTGGTAAAATTGCTGCGCAGCGAAGGCTTCACTAAAGCGCAGGCGCAGGCCATGCTGGCTGCAATTAAACCTGAATGGGAAAAAACGCTGGCGTGCATTAGAGGCCTAGAGTAAATGAATTTATTATTTATTGCACTAGGCGGAGCTTTGGGCGCAGTGAGCCGGTTTTTGTTGGGTAACGCTGTGAGCAGATATGTGAGCGGCGCTTTTCCTTATGGCACTTTTGTGATAAATGTTATCGGTTGCTTTGCTATGGGATTTTTAATGACGCTGATTATTGAACGGGAAATGCTGTCCGTGGCTTGGCGTTTATTTTTGTGCGTAGGTTTTTTAGGCGGCTTTACAACCTTTTCTTCTTTTGGTTATGAAGCGTTGAGTTTGTTTATCGAAGGCAAGCTGCTGGCTGTTTTTGCTTATGCAGGCGGCAGCGTCTGCTTAGGTTTATTGGCAGCAGGCATGGGAGTATGGTGTGCTAAAGCAGTTTAGTAAAAATTTTAAAAATATGCTATAAAATTAGCTAATTTAATAAATAAAAAAGAGCGGTACTTTAGTTTAATGCTAAAGTATCGCTCTTAGTTTTTATTTTAGCGCTTCATGAAAGTTATTCGTAAGCTTGGCAAAATCTTCTAAGCTTAAGGTTTCGGCGCGGCGTTTGCCGTCAATGCCTGCTAATCCCAGCCATTTTGCCGTTTGCTCGCTGTTGATGCCCATATTTTTTAAGGAATTGCTGAGCATTTTGCGGCGCAGGGAAAAGGCTGCTTTGACAATGCGGAAGAACAGCGCTTCGTCGCAGATTTCCACAGGCGGTTTTTCTCTGCGTCTGCATACGATAACTGCCGAATCTACTGCCGGCGCCGGAATAAAGGATGTAGGCGGAACGATAAAAGCGATTTGCGGCTCTGTGTAATATTGAATGGCAACAGAGAGCGCGCCGTAGTCTTTGCCGCCCGGTTTGGCAGCCATACGTTCTGCTACTTCTTTTTGCACCATGGCTACCAAACGTTCCATGGGCAGGCGTTTTTCCAGCAGTGCAAAAATTATCGGTGTGGTAATGTAATAGGGCAGATTGGCGCAGACCTTAAAGCTGGGAGCTGCTACTTCTTTCATAATATTAACCTTTAAGATATCGCCATGCACTACGCGGACATTGTCGTAGCCTTCGAGCGTGGTTGCTAAAACGGGCAGCAGTCTGTTGTCCAGCTCTACGGCAGTAACCTTGGCTCCGCTTTCTGCTAAGCCTTGGGTAAGCGTGCCAATGCCGGGGCCAACCTCTAAAACTGTGTCGTCAGGCGAAAGATCGGCGGCGGCAACAATTTGACGCACTACATTTTCATCAATCAAAAAATTTTGGCCCAGTTTTTTATCTGCCCGCAGTTTAAAGCGATTTAAGATATGCTGCGTTACCTGCGGTGATGCAATAACAGGTTTATCCAACTTTTCACTCTCCTATTTTGGCTAAGGCTGTTAAAAATTCTTCGCGGCTGACGTCATAGTGGTTTAAACGTTCTAAAAAGCGTTTAGCATTGCCGTAGCCTATGCCAAGCTCTGCTCCCAGAGCGTCGCGTCTTTTGGCGGCATTAGGGCTGCCGTTTAATTCATATTTAAATAAATCTATGTGATTGAACTCTGCTTGAGGACGATATTCGTGGTGACGAACTTTGGCCAAAGCTGCTAAAATCGCTTCCGGCTGCGCCTGCTCTACACCTACGTCATTATTGGCGGTAGCTTGAATTTTAGGGATAAAGGCTTGCCCTGCCTCCGGGAACCGCTGCGTTAAAAAACGGCGGATACGCTCTCCGGCTCCGTCTGGATCGGTCAAGATAATAATACCGCGCTTTTTGTAAGCTGCTTCTATTTGGCGTAAGGTGTAAGGCGCCAGCGTAAAGCCGCCTGTTTCAATAGTGTCGGCATCCAAGGCTTTGCGAATGGCTACCGTATCCATTTTACCTTCTACTACCAATACTTCTTTTAACATCAATAATACCTCATTCAGCTAAAATATAAACGTCTACATTGCGTCTGCCCCAGTTGATAGCGCGATGATAATCATTAAAAAATAAATCAATTCTGTGGCCTACCATATCGCCGCCGGTATCTCCAGCCATGGCAATACCGTAGCCGGGAATATACATTTTTGTGTAATAAGGAATCATACGGGGATCTACGGCTACGATACCTTCATAGGGAACAATGCCAATGGAAGTAAGATTGCCGGTTGCCACGTAAGCAGTAGCTTGAGCAGTAATTTTTTTGGTATAACGCTTGTAGCCTTCGGGTGTATAGACACTCATAGCCATACCTTTGCGGATAATTTTAGTTTCCGGTTCTACGGTAACGCGGCGGGTCAGCTCCTGCATGGAATGGCTGCCGTCTTTATTTTTGACTTTTTTAGAAACAACAGTCTGCTTGCCGGGCTTGCCGGGATGGGTAACGCTTTCAAAACCGAAATTCATACTGTGGTCTTCTTCATATTTTACAGGAATATCCACATTTGCTTCGCTGAAGGCCAGTTCTTCGCCTTTGCCCAGTACATAAATCTGCATTCCTGCCTGCAAAGGATCTTTAGTGTCGGGATAAACTCTTTCTTTGTTGTGGCGGATGCCGACGTCTTTTAAAGCAGCGCCTACAGTTTCTTTGGAACTTCTGTATTCCGTAGCTTTTTCGCCGCGGATAACGGTAAAGGGAACGCCGCGAATAACTTGAATGACGCTGCCGTCCTGAACTGCTTTATTGTGACCTTTCAGTTTCCAGCTGTCGCCGGGAAGCAGTGTGATACCGGCTTCTTGTAAAATAACTTGGGGATTGTTGGTGTTAGTACGCAGTTCTTTTGTCTGACCGTCTGCTTCCACCGTAATACGTCGAGTAATGTCAAAGCCTGTCAAAAACGGTACCATTATAATTAAAAAAACGGCTGCCATAAGACAGTGTAAATGTAGCTTGCTTTTATTATTCAGCATATACTTCCTCCTTTAAGCTGTTATTATTTTAACATATTAGGAGTAAGAACGTCAAATTTGCAAGCTTTACCGCTGGTTGAGTCTATTTGCAAACATAATTTGTATGCACAAAAAGAAAATTTTTACCGTTGCTTTTTATGCTGCGCTGAAGAAAAAACTCGCCTGCGTTTTAAAAGCAGACGAGTTTCTTATAATTACTTAAGCTTTGGCTCATAAAATTTTTGTACTTGCTTAGTATAGCTGCCGTCCTTTTCGTACATAATCAGCGGCGGCAGAACTTCCAGACCGTAACTGCCGCCCTTGACCATTTCCATAAGAAATATCCAGGCAGGCTTGTCAATGTGAGCGTGTACCCATTGCAGGCGTTTTGGCTGCAAGCCGTATTTAAAAGCTAGCTGCATACTTTCGGCAAAACGTTCGGGCAGCTGTACTAAAGCAAACCGTCCGCGATAACGTACTGCGAAAGCTGCCGCTTTAAAAAAATCTTCCAGTGTGGATCTTACCTCGTGACAGGCGGCCGTGCCGATTTTCCTTTGATTGCCGCTGGTGCGATAGGGCGGATTTGCTGCTACCAAATCCATGCTTTCCGATTGCAGCAAGGTTTTGTAATTGCGGATATCGCCGTCAATGACGGTAAATTTTTCTGTTAAAGCATTGTCGGCAATACTGCGGCGTAAAAGCTTGGTAATATTGGGATTGCAGTCCACTGCGGTTATCTGCTGCGCGCCGCGGCTTTCGAGAAGCATACTGATAGCGCCGGTGCCGCAGCCCAGCTCCAGCACTTTAGCCTTATTGACTACATGCGGAAAATTTCCTAAAAAAACGGCGTCGGTTGTAAAGCAAAACTCTTGGGCATCCTGCCAGATTTTATACCAGCAGCCGGGCACGTAATCACAGCGCAGGCTGCTTTTTTCCTCACACATTGTCGGCTTGGGACGCGTCAACAATTTCGTCCCATTCTACTTGAATAATATTATCGGGAGCCAGCTTAATAGAAGCAGTGTGCTGACTGCGGTTAATGCCCACAACTTTGCCTTCGCCTAAGGGCGTGGCAACTAAAGCACCCATTTTAGGAATTTCTACACGCTCGCGTCTGCCGTTATTACCATTGCCTTTGCAGTACATGTGGTTTTCGTATTTCAGGCAGCACATTAAGCGGCCGCAGATACCGGAAATTTTTGTGGGATTTAGAGATAAATTCTGATCCTTGGCCATGCGGATAGAAACAGGCTCAAAATCGCCTAAGAAAGTAGCGCAGCACAGGGGGCGACCGCAGCTGCCGATGCCGCCCAGCATTTTTGCTTCATCACGCACGCCGATTTGACGCAGTTCAATACGGGTACGGAATACGGCAGCCAAATCCTTGACCAGCTCGCGGAAATCAATTCGTCCGTCAGCGGTAAAATAAAAAATAATTTTGTTGACATCAAAAGTAAATTCTACGTCGATTAAGCGCATGGGCAGATCGTGGTTTTTGATTTTGCGCAAGCAGATATTAAAGGCTTCTTTTTCGCGTACCCTGTTTTCTGCCAGTTTTTCGTTGTCTTCTTCTGTTGCTTTGCGCATTACCGGCTTTAAGGGGGAAACGATACTGCTTTCGTCTACCTCGCGGGGACCGATGACTACTTCGCCGTATTCTACGCCTCTAGCGGTTTCTACAATAGCGTGATCGCCTTTGACTACGCCGGAATCTGCCGGTTCGAAATAATATATTTTACATGCCTTTTTAAATCTAATACCTACAACTGTCGGCATAATTATCACTCCTTATATGCTTGATCTATTTTTAAGGCCATTGCTTCCAGCGTCAGGCGCACGCTTACGCTGTTTTCCAAAGCTGCATAGGCTTCCTGCACCGTGGTCAGCGCCAGCTTTAAGCCGTTGACGCGCCAACCGCCTGCCAATGCTGCAAGCTGAGCCGTTAAATCGCAATTATAAATTTTATTTTCTAAATGTAAATGACACATGAGCAAATCGCGCAAAAGCAGCTGCCATAATTTTGTCAGCAGCAGCGCTTGCGGACGCTCAAAATTTTTTTGCTGCCAAATTCGGCCTGCTAAATAATTCATAGGTGTATGCAGGGGCAATGCTTCTAAAAAAGCCAAAGCCTGCTGCCGAAGCTCAAAAACCTCCTGTTCCGCTAAATTTAAGGCTGTGCCGATAGAGCCTTCGCTGATACGCGCCAGCACAGCCGCTTGTTGCACATAGATGCCTTTGGCTTCCAATAGCTTCTGCACTTGTTCCACCGGTACGGGCTGAAACCGCAGGCACACTACGCGTGACAAAATTGTAGTCAAAAGCTTGCTTTCGTCAGCGGCCAACAAAATTATGACCCAGCCCGCAGGTGGTTCTTCTAAAAGCTTTAAAAAACTGTTGGCGGCTACCGGCGTCATGCGGTCGGCGTCCTCAATCAGACAAACCTTGGTGCTTGACATGACGGGCGCAAAGGCTGATTTGCCGATTAAGCCCAAAATTTGTTCCTTGCTGATATCCTTATAACGTCCGTTTTTTTCGTCCTGTTCTCTTTGTACGCAAAGAAAATCGGGATGACTTAAATTTCCGTCTACCAAATTCATTAAACGGCAGGCTTCACAGTTGTCGCTGCCGCTATGATTGGCGCATAAAAGCGTTTTGGCAAATTCTAAAGCCAGCTGCTTTTTGCCCAAGCCTTCTGCGCCTATAAAAAGCAGCGCGTGAGGTCGCTCCTGCGCGTTAAGATAACGTTGTAAAAATTTTTTCTGCTGTGCGTGTCCTAAAATATTATCCCACATTTAATCTGCCTCTTGCAAGAGCATTTCTAACAAGGATGCGATTTTCTGGGCAATCTGCTCCTTGTTCGCTTCGGCATTGATAATTTTAATTCTGGCAGGCTCTTGCTGCGCCAGCTGCAAAAAGCCTTGACGCAGCTTGCGCTGCAGCTCTAAGCCTTGCTCCTCATAACGGTCGGTAACGCCGCGTTGACTTCTGCGCAAGGCCAGTACGTCGGTATCGCCGTCCAAAAGTATGGTTAAATCGGGCGTTAAGCCGTCGCAGGCATACGCGTTAAATTGTTTGATTTCCTGCAAAGCAGCGGGCTCTTTGTCCATGGCAAGACCTTGATAAACTAAAGTTGAATCACTGAACCTGTCGCATAAAACTATTTTTCCGGCTGTCAGCGCAGGCTTGATAAGCTTTTCGACATGCTCGCTGCGAGCGGCCAGGTAGAGCAGTGTTTGCGTGGTATTATTCAGCGGCAGTTGAGGGTCGAGCACAATAGTACGTACTTGTTCGGCTAAAATTGTTCCGCCCGGCTCCCTCGTTTCTACTACCTCATAATTTTTGGCACGCAGAAAAGCTGCGGCTAATTGCAGCTGTGTGCTTTTGCCGCCGCCGTCGGCGCCTTCAAATGTAATAAATTTACCTTGCATAATATTTTCCTCGATGATTTTGACTTTTGTAACAATATTTTATGCTTCAAGCTGTTTGGATAACTCTAATATTTTGCAGGCTGCTGTCGGCAGGGCCGCTGACGGGCAGGCCTAAAGCTTTCATAGCCGTGCAATAAGCAATCAGTTCGGCAGTAATTTCTTCGCCGGGCAGCAATGCCGGAATTCCCGGCGGATAAAAGCTAATCTGTTCGCCGCAGATACAACCGCCAGCCTGCGCTAAAGGAACAGATTTTTTGCTGGCATAAAATACCTCGCGCAAAGGCAGAACAGTTTTCGTAGAGGGAACGGGCTGCGCTGCCGGATTTTTTTGCGGCGTTTTTTTATGCTGCTCCAGGTATTTTAATACTGTGTCAATGCGTTCAAGAGCTTGGTCATAGTCGTTGCCGGTATCGGCATAAGTGACTAAAAAAAGTACGTTCTGTGCGTCCACCAGCTCCACGGCTATTTTAGCTTGACGCAGCAGCTCGCCCGCTTCTACGCCGGTATAACCCCAGGCAGCAAAATTTACGGTTACTTTGGTGCTGTCCAAAAGCAGACCGTGGCAATCGTTTGCTTCTAAAACCTTTAGGCCGGCATATTTTTTGCACAGAGTACGCAGCTTAGCCGCTGCCGCAACTGCCGCTTCTGCCATTTTTCTGCCGTGTGCCTGCACTTGTGCCCGCGCCGCATCCAAGCTGGCCATCAGCAGATAATTAGGACTTGTGGTAGTCAGAATGCTCATAACGTCTGCTGCTTTTTGTAAATCAAGACGTTGGCCTTGTACATGCAGCATACTGCACTGGGTCATAGCTCCTAAGATTTTATGAGTGCTTTGCGCGCAGGCATCGGCGCCGCTTTGCAGGGCGGAGGGCGGCAACAGCTGACTGAAACCTAAATGCGGACCGTGAGCTTCGTCTACTAAAAGTACTGCTCCGTGTGCATGGCAAATTTCTGCAATACTTTGTACATCGGCAGCAATGCCGTAATAATTGGGACTGGTCAAAAGCACGGCTTTAATATTTTTATCTGCTGCTAAAGCTTTGGCAACAGCCTGAGGAGAAATTTGCATCTGTAAGCCAAACTCTTCATTATATTCCGGCTGTAAATATACTGCTTCAATGCCGCCTAAAATAAGGCCGCCTGCCACACTGCGGTGAGCGTTGCGCGGCAAAAGCAATTTTTTACCGGGCTTTAAGGCGGTCATAAGCATGGCGTGAATAGCCTGACTGGTACCGTTAACTGCCCAAAAGCAGGCGTCGCTGCCGTAAGTTGCAGCGGCTAAGGCTTGAGCGGTTTTTATGCAGCTTTCCGGTTCGTGAATATCGTCCAGCTCGCTCATAAGCGAAACGTCCATGAGAATACTGTCGCCCAGCTCCTGCCGCAGCAGCGGCTCCATGCCGCGGCCGCCCTTATGACCGGGGGTGTGCAGCGGATAGACCGATTCATTTTTATATTGCAGCATGGCTTCTGCCAAAGGCATAGTCACGCTTTGTTCAGCAAATTTCATTGATAGCCTCCGAGATAATATAATATACCATTATATCTTTTATATTTTATCATAGTACGGAAATTCCTACAAATAAAATAACGTAAAAAAGACGGTACGCATGTGCATACCGTCAGTATATTTAAAAATGCGGTTATTTGTCTGTTAAAGCTAAGGATTGCTTCACGTTTTCCCAAATGATAAATTTAGCTTTGCTAAAACCGTTGAAGGTTGTTGCGGAAGCGGAAGTATATGCGCCGCAGGCAGGAACCAGCAGTAAATCGCCTACTTCTAAGGGAGCAGTCAAGCGGCCGCGAAACATAATATCCAAACTGTCGCAGCTGGGACCGGCAAAGGTAGCGGCTACTTTTTCGTCGCTTTCCTTAAAGCTGATAAGCTTAAAGTCCCATTGGTCAAACAGTACGCCGGAGAAAGTGCCGTAAAGGCCTTCGTCTAAAAAATACCAGGGCTGGCCGCCTCGTTCGGTAACACCCACAACGCCGGTGATTAAATTAACGGCTGTGCCGCAGATATAGCGCCCGGGTTCTGCCCAAATTTCCGTTGCAGCAAAATCTTCATCCAAGCGGGCAGCAATTTGTTTAAGCATTTCCGGCAGATTGAATTTAACCTTAGGCTCGGGAATAGGAAACCCGCCGCCAATATCCAAAATCCGCAGAGACAGTCCGGCGGCTTCTGCCTGATCAAATAGCTCGCGGGTGATATCCAGCGCCTGCAAATAAGGCTCGGCGCTGACGGTTTGGCTGCCGACGTGAAAAGCAATGCCTGCCATGTCAAGACCGGCTGCTTTGGCTTTGAGCATTAAAGCTAAAGCGTTTTCACGGCCTGCGCCAAATTTTTTGTTCAAATCAACGTGTGCCGAAGAATTATCGATACGCAGACGCAACAGCACCGTTGCCTGAGGGAGCTCTTTTTTGATCTTTTCTATTTCGCTGACGCTGTCAAAGGTCATTTTGGTAACGCCGCAGTCACGGCAGGCAGTAAAGCCTGCGCCCAGTTTTACCGGATTCGCGTAAATCATTCTGCTGCCGGCAACGCCCATATCGTGCAGTAGGCGGATTTCGCCGTCGGAAGCTACGTCAAAGCACGAACCAAGCTGCGCCATCACTCTTAAAATTTCGGGATGGGGATTAGCTTTAATGGCGTAGTGCACTTTTACGCGCGGCAGATATTTTTTTAAAATATTATAGCTTTTTTTTACTTCCTCTAAGGAAAGTACTAAAAGAGGCGTACCATATTCGGCAGCTAATTTTTCTACAGCTTCCTGCTCAATTTGAAAGTGTTTGTTTCTTTTCATGTATATCTTTCCTTACACTGTATTTATTGTCTCTTTGATTGTACCACAATCGCCACAAAGTACAATAGCAAAACTAAAGAAAAGAGAAAATTTTTGAGGAAAAGAAACTTCTTGAGCTTTAATCAATTTATATGACTTTGGCTGGCTTAAAAAGGGTGATTTTTTATACTGCTTTCATAATAAAAATGCAGAAAAGCTTGCGTTTTACAGTATATTTATGCTAAAATATGTCTATTATAATTTTAGGGGTGTTGTTTATGTATTTTGGTGTTCTTAGTCTGCTGCCGTCACTGATGGCTATCGGACTGGCGATTAAAACAAAAAATGTAATTTTTTCTTTGTTTTGCGGCTGCTTATCGGGCGTTTTGCTGCTGTGCAACGGCCATCCGTTTTTGGCTGCTAAATCTTTGATTGGAGATTATTTCTTCAAGCAGGTCATGGATAGTTATAACGCAGGCAATATCGTTTTGATTTTGTTTATCGGCGGCTTTATTAAGCTGTTGGAAAATGCCGGCGGCGCGCAATCCTTTGCTAAATATGTGCATAAGATAGTTGATACACCTTTAAAAGCGCAGCTTGGTGCTTGGCTTGGCGGCGTAGTTATTTTCTTTACAGATTTAGGCACGGCGCTGTTGGTCGGGCCTGTATTCCGTCCACTGTTTGACAAACTTAAATTATCCCGCGAAAAGCTGGCGTGGGTGCTTGATTCTACTTCTTCTCCGGTAGCAGTACTAATTCCTTTTATCGGCTGGGGTGTGTATATCATGGGCTTGGTAGAAGCGCAGTTTAAAAATCTGCACGTAGATGTTTCCGATTATGAAACCTTTATGCAGGCGATTCCTTTCCAAATTTATACAATTTTGGCTGTTATCATGATTCCCTTGGTAGCGATTACCAAAAAAGATTTTTCTGCTATGAAACAAGCAGAGGATGCCATGGTTGATAAACCTATTCCTGAAGAAATGGAAGATACCTATGTGGCTCCTGTGGACGAAGACGGTTATTCTTTGGGTAATTCTAATCCTTTTATGCTGATTCTGCCGATTTTGATGGTTTTCGCTACTTTACTGATGGATTTGGCTCCTTTGGGTTTTCCCTTTGCTAAAATTCCCGGCAACGCTTTTCGTATTGCTTTGACTACTGGTTATTTTTTGGCAGGCGTTCTCTTAATGGCGATGATTTATTTCTTTAAAGTAAAAAAACCAAAGGAAACCTTCAGCATTTATGTTAAGGGTATGGTCAGCATGACGGAGGTAGCCATTATTCTGTTGTTGGCTTGGTCCTTGAGCGCTATGATTAGTAAGCTTGGTACTGCAAAATATATTATTGGTATTCTGCAAAGCATTAACTTTACGCCGGTTTTAATTCCCACCAGCATTTTCCTCTTTGGCGCTTTGATTTCTTTTTCTACCGGCAGCTCTTGGGGAACCTTTGCTATGCTGATGCCTTTAGCAATTCCTATGGGCAATGCTTTTGGTATTTCCTATGCTATTTGCTTGGGCGCAGTATTATCCGGCGGTTTGTTCGGCGACCATTGCTCACCCTTGAGCGATACCACGATTTTGTCGTCCATGGGTGCAGAATGTAATTTGGCTGACCATGTGCGTACACAGCTGCCTTATGCTTCCATCAACGGCGCTATTGCTTTTGTAGGTTTTGTGATTGCCGGCATTACCGGTTCTGTTATCAGCACGGCGATTTCCGTAGGCCTTTTGCTGGTAATTATTTTCTGTTGGAACTATTACGATAAAAAGCACACTGCTTAAAATTGCAGATCTTGTCTCCGTAGTTGCACTGCGGAGACTTTTTTATTTGACACTTTTTAGCTGGCAGAGTAAACTAATTTGTAAGTAAAGAAAAACGAGGTGTTAGCATGAAAATTATTTGCATGGAGCCGTTAGGTGTTTCGTCGGCAAAGATTGATAGTTTGGCTGCGCCCTTACAAGCGGCAGGTCATGAATTTATTTATTATATAACCAAGGAAACAGACCAAGAAAAGCTTTTGGCCCGCATTAAAGACGCAGATATTCTGCTATTGGCCAATCAGCCTTTGAGTGCAGAGCTTATTGAGCAATGTCCTAATTTAAAGCTTATTGATATTGCTTTTACGGGCGTCGACCATGTTGGACTGGACGCTGCTCGCTCCCGCGGCATTACTGCCTGCAATGCGGCAGGCTATTCCACTAACGCTGTTGCGGAATTGACCTTTGGTTTGGCTATCAGCGCTATCCGCAATATTGTTGCTGTTGATGAACGCTGTCGTCATATAGGAACGAAGGACGGCTTGGTAGGCTTTGAGCTTTTTGGTAAAACCTTTGGCGTTATCGGTACCGGAGCTATTGGCTGTCGCGTGGCAAAAATTGCCCAAGCCTTTGGCTGCCAGGTTTTGGCTTACAGCCGTACTGTGAAACCGGAGCTGGTAAACATGGGCGTAAAATATGTTGCGTTAGACGAATTATTAGCAGCTTCCGATTTTGTATCGCTGCACGTACCCATGAGTTCAGCAACCGCTAAAATGATAAATGCCGATTCCATTGCCAAAATGAAAACTGGCGCGGTCTTGATAAATTGTGCTCGTGGCGGCGTGGTGGACAGCGAAGCCTTGGCAGAAGCTTTGAACAGCGGAAAGCTGGCTGCGGCTGGAATTGATGTTTTTGAGCAGGAGCCGCCTCTGGCAGAAAATCATCCTTTGCTGCACGCAAAAAATACCGTAGTTACTCCTCATGTGGCTTTCGCCAGCAGGGAAGCGTTGGAGGCGAGAGCGGATATTGTTTTTGCTAATATAGACGCTTTTTTAGCAGGCAGGCCGCAAAACGTAGTTAAATAAAACATTCCGAATCACAAAAAAAGACGTAAATGCACAGATAATTTTCTGCACATTTACGCCTTTACTTTTTTATTATGGTTACAATACCTTTTGCAGCAAGTTCAAAACATTTTGATGAGTAATTTTGGCGATAGTGGTATCGCTGTATTTGCCGCAGAGATATTCTAAGAGAGGTTTGTAATCCTGCACGCCTTGAATATTGTAGGGAGGATGGCTGATGCCGTCAAAATCACTGCCGAAGCCAATGTGGTCGTCGTTACCCATTAAATTCAGCATGTAATCGATATGGCGGTATACGCTTTCAATGCAGGCATCATGGTAATCGTTTTCTAAAAATTGTCCGGCAAAAGTAATACCGATAAGACCGTCGTTGTCGTTAATCGCTAAAATCTGCTTATCGTCTAAGTTACGGGGATGCTGGCACAAAGACAAAGCGTTGGAATGAGTAGCGATAATAGGTTTAGTGCTGGTTTCAATAACATTCCAAAAGCCTGCGGGAGCAATGTGGGACACGTCTACCAGCATACCTAAACTATTCATTTCAGCAACGACCTTACGCCCGAAAACAGTTAAACCGCCGCCGCTGCTTTTTTCGTTGACACCGTCGGCAATATCGTTGCGGTTGCTCCAAGTTAACGTCATGGCGCGCACGCCCAATTCGTACAAAACGCGCAAAGCTTCTAAGCTGCCGTCAATAGCGCCGCCTTCTTCGATAGCCAACAGGCTGGCGCATTGATGATTGAGTACGTCAGCAGCGTCTTTTTTAGTGCGTACTAAAAGTATATCAATTCCCTGTTCCTGTACTTTGCGCATTTGACGCAGATAGGTATCCAACAGGTTCATAGTGTAGCGCAGACCGCCTCCATAACGAAATTCCGGCGTAGGTATAAACATAGCGTAAAATTGCAGCATACCTCCCAGCGCCAGCTGGCGCTTAATATCTATATGCTGGTCATTGCTGTATAAATTCACATTTTTTTTATATAATTCGGTTAAAGTGTCGCAGTGACAGTCGCAAATAAACATCTATATACCTCCATAAAAAGAGAGACTCCCCCTTATAAGGGGAGCTCTTTTGGCTTAATAACCAGTGTAGTAGAAGAAGAAGGTCATACCGATAGTAACAATCATAGCGCCCATCATGGGGATAAAGGTGCGTTTTACCAAATCGAAGCTGGAAACGCCGCCCATGCCGGAAGATACTACGATAACCGCGGTAATAGGAGAGCAGTTACGCATGATGGAAGCTGCAAAGTGCATCGGCAGCAGCATAAGTACAGGATGCAGACCAGTGGCAGCCGCAACAGCAGGAGTTAAAGCAGCAAACGCAAAGAACGGCGCGTTGCCGGAACCCATAACAATAGCGGAACCGGCAATAATAGCTACCATTACCAGCATCATAGCCATCGGGCCGAAGCCTAAGCCCTTACTGCCGTCAATCATAGCATTGATGGTGCCTAAGCAGAGCAAGCCTTTAGCAAAGGTTTGACCGGCAAGAATCAGGGTGATTACGTTAGCCATCTGCATACCTAAGCCGTCGAAGAAGGTTTGAATATCGTCAAAAACCTTTTTGGCGTCGCGCCAGCGAATATACTCACAGCAAACGCCAATAAACAGACCGATGAACATTGCCATAACAATGTTCATTTTAATCCAGGTGATCCACAGGGAGCTGAAGCTCAAAATCAACGCCAAAGGAATAACCGGCAGAATAGCATAAAAAGCCGGAGCGGTATCTGCTTCGTCTTTGGTTGTCTCTACTTCAATAGGTTTTACTACATGACCGTCGCGTTTATCCATATATTTTTGGGTTAAATAGTGCAGAATACCTACGACTACAAAAGCAACGGCAACGATAGGAACTTGATAATGGCTCCAGTAGAATACAGGGTCAAGACCTGCGGTTTCGGCGGACAAAATAGTGCCGGTGTCACTGGGGCTCCAGTCGAAGCACAGAGTAGTAGCAACGGCGGCGGTTGCGGACAGGCGGCTCACGCCTAAGCCAACCAAAATGGGGAACATGGTTACCATCAGCAGCATTGCTAGTCCGGAAGCACTGTTGATGCACAGACCGATAAGCATACCAACAATCCAAGTACCGCTCATAACAATATAGGGAGATTTGAGTGCTAACAGCGGTCTAATGGTTAAGCGAACCAAAGCGCGTGAAGCGCCAATTTTATCCATATACTTAGCGAAAGCGCCTACGGACATAATATTCAGACCAAGCTTACCGGCAGTAGAGCTTAATGTAGCGCGCATAAATTCAAATGCGTCAAAGAATATGGAGCCGGTAGAAGCCTTAGCTCCTAAAATTTGGCTATAGCCTAAAATAGCAGCCAGCCACATCATAATCATACCGCCCATAAAAAGCACAGGCTGTGGTTTGTACTTTTTGTAGATTAAGTAAGCTACCCAAAAAGTTATTACAGCAGAAATAACAACACCCATTTGCAACATCCTTTCTTAAATAATTTTTTACGCAAATTCTAGGTGTTTTAATTATAACATAAGCGAGGCTATGGGGGCAACATAAATCCCTGCCCAATGTGTGTAAGCAAAATACAGAGAGGAAGGGGTTAAGATGATTTGAAATTATTTGCTTAACGCAGTGAGAACATGCTGCACGTACAGTGCTTGAATGGAAGTGAAACGACCGATGCCGTTCAGATGGCCGGTAGTAGTGATGCCAAGAGCTTCAATTTGCGATTTCCAGCTGTCAGGCTCGTTGCCATACATATCATTATTAGCGTGGTCGCCTGCAACTACCATTAAAGGGCAAAGATGCACATGCTTGTAGCCGCGTTGCTGTAGTTTGCTCAAAACTGCTGCCAAATTAGGAATATCTTCGTCTTCTACTGTACCGACTAAAACAGGCACGCTTAGTTCGTCAAAAATTTTCTGTAATTTTACATAGGTATAGCCATAAGCAGAGTTGTTGGCACGAGGAGTGCCATGCCCCATAAAGATAACGCATTCGTTAGGCTGCAAAGCGGGTAGGTGGCCGAGCAAAGCGACAGCTACCCGCTTAAAATCTTCATCGCTTACGATTAAGGGTTGACTGATAATAAATTTTTGGAAAAGAGATAAAAATTTATCACGTAAAGCTAAAACCTTCTGCTCAAATTCTTCACCGTGGAGCAGATGAGTAGGTTGGAGAATAACTTCCTTATAGCCTGCAACAGCTAGCTTGGTTAAGAGGGTTTCGATATCGTCAACAAAAATATTTCTGGCAGCCAAACGCTTGCGAATAATTTTGGAGGTAAAAGCGCGGTACTGGTCATATGCGGGAAACGCTGCCGCTAACGCGCATTCAATGCCGCCGATATCTTGTTTGCGGGTTTCATCAAAGGTGGAGCCAAAGCTGATGACTACTAAGGCCTTTTTATTTGTTGTATCCATAAAGCAACCTCGTTTCGTTTTTTATCATAGTATAAGATAAATCATAAAGAAAATACTCTCTGCTCGCAAGGGGGCAAAGAGTATTTTACAGAAAAAAGGAAATGTAAAAATTATTTAGCTTGTAAAGCGTCCCATGCTTGCTCTGCTTTATCAACAAAAAGCTGGCGGACTGCTTCGTTTTCACCTAAGCCATGAATATAAGCGTTTACCTTGAAGCCTTCGTTTTCCAAAATAGATTTGAAGGAATCAGGTTCGTCACCGGCCATATCATTATTAGCGTGGTCCCCTGCAACCATCATCAACGGCATAAGAGTAACATTTTTAATCCCTTTAGCTTTCAGTTGCGGAATAACAGTTTCCAAATGCGGCCAGCCTTCAACGGAAAAAATTAAGACATTATTTAAGCCCATTTCGTTTAAACGATCCTGCATTACAGCGTAGTAAGCGTTTGCCGGATGGGGAGTACCATGGGCCATTACCAAAACAGCGTCTTTTTTGCCCAGCTTAGGGAATTGGGTAGAGACTGCTTTCATGGTTGCGGTAATATCGTCAGCTTGCCCCTCTTGTCCCTGCCAGTACATGAGCGGAGTGCCAAAGGTTGCTTTTTTGAAATCATTTTTATGCAGTTGGAAAACAGCGTCTTTATAAGCATATTCCATACCGGGGATAATATCCAAAGAAGTCATTGCTACACGAGTGTAGCCTCCTGCCTTCAATTGGGCAATTGCTTCTTCAGGAGTAGGATAGGAAATACCTTCGTTGGCTTTAATACGGTCAATAATAATATGAGAAGTAAAAGCAGTAACCACTTTTACGCCGGGATGAGCTGCTTTAATAGCGTTGACAGTAGCATCAATGGTTTTTTCGCGGGTATCCTTAAAAGTGGTGCCAAAGCTCATAACCAAAATAGCGTCTTTATCCGGCAGATTAGCCAAAGCAGTGTTTTCATTGGTTTTGATGCCGATTTGTGTAGCCATTAAAAGCGCCGGAGTAGCAGTTTTGACCTCGTCGCTTAATTGGTAAGCAGCGTGAGAAGTAGCGGCAAAGCCTACAAGTGCAGCGCAGGCCATAGCAACGGCAGCATATTTTTTCAAGGATTTCATAACATAACACTCCTTTTACATGATAATAAACTTGGTTTTCAATAAAAACAGCAATAATAATTTGCTTGCTTTACTTCTTAAGATTATATCATATTCAAATGAGATGTCAAGAATAATAAGAATAATTTTTATTAAGATTAGAAAAATGGTTAATACTCTTTCGTGCGGCTTTTACGGCTAAGAGATGCCAAGCACTATATCATTTATATGATGTAAATATAAGAAAAAATCCCGAATACATTTTGATATGTACTCGGGATTTCAGCATATTATTTTTTTGTTAAAGCTTTAAGAAAATCTTTGGTAGAGCGTTTAAGCATGCCGGAAGTATCCTCTTCATATTGACGCTCGCGTCTGTCCATGACGTTGGCAATAACCGTGGCGGTTTCTAAATCATAGACATTATAAATTACGTCTAGAAGAGAATCGCTGCGGTAAGCGTCAGGTACCCAAACCTTAGTGGTAATGGGAATTTCTACGTATTGCTCTTGACCGCGTGAATTTTTGTGCTTTTCTTTAATATATTCTGTTTTTTGTTCATAGTGACCAGGAACAAGATTGCTGCGATAGCCTAAATAATTGATGCTGACGCGCACTTCCACGGTTTTGGGAGCTTTTTTGTTGGGAGTAAAAAGACTTTCAGGTTCGCCGGTAGGCGCAAGAGGGCCGTTGGCTCGTTCATCCGTAAGGATTAGCTTTTGATTTCCTGCTGCGCTGTATAAAGCAGAAAGCATTTTTTCTTCTGCCATAACTTCTGCATAAAAATTATCTTTATTCTGTGGGTTAGTGTTGGTGATGACAGTTACTTTTACATTGCGAATATTAGAAAAATCGTAGGCGGGATGGTGATAAAGCTTAGGGCTGGCTGCGGCAGTAACGCAGAAAAGGCAAAAAGCCATTAAAAATAAAAGAATTTTTTTCATGTAATATCCCCCTTTCATTTCTGTAAATACGTAAAAACGGTTTTGCGTTTATTTCTTTTTTGCAGCAAGATGTGCCTTAATGCCGGCAAAGGTTTCTGGGCTGATAATATGCTCAATGCGGCAGGCATCCTTTTCGGCAATTTTTTCATCTACTCCGAGAATATCGGTAATAAATTGAGTCAGAGTAACATGACGGTCATAAACGGCAGCAGCTTTTTTCTGGCCTTCCTTGGTCAAAACAATAGAACCGTCAGGATTCATAATAATATAATTATCGCGTTTTAAAATGCTCATAGCTCTGCTGACGCTGGCTTTAGTAAATTGCAAAGATTCTGCTACGTCAATGGAGCGGACAGAGCCGTTCTTTTTTGTGAGTACGAGTATAGTTTCCAAGTAGTTTTCGCCTGATTCCAGTAGTGGCATAAGTGTTGCCTCCTTAATAGGTTGGTGTTGTGAAAATATTAAACAGTCTTTAATTAATTTTAGCATATTTAGGTACATCAGTCACTACTATATGGTGTATAATGTAATAAATAATTGGGAGGTTTGTTGATGTTAGATTTTATTATAGAAAAAGAAAGCGTATGGGAGCTTTTGCAGAAAACAAAAAAGCCCATTGTGCTTTATGGTATGGGTAATGGCGCCGATAAAATTTTAGATTGGTGCGAAGCCAACGGCGTTAAGGTGCAAGGCGTTTTTGCCAGTGATGAATTTGTGCGCGGCCAAAGCTTTCGCGGTTTTATGGTGGAGCGATATGCTGCGATTAAAGAGCGCTTAGGCAAGGAGCTTTTGGTAGTCATTGCTTTTGCCAGCGAAAGGCCGGAGGTTTTAGCACGCTTTAAAGAGCTGGCGGCGGAGCAGCAGGTGGTAGCGCCTCATTTGCCGCTTTTTACAGAAGCGGAAACTGTCAGTGTGCTGTGGCTAAAAAAATACGCAAGCGAATTACAGCAGGTTTATGATAATTTGGCAGATGATTTGTCGCGCAAGGTTTTTGCCGCGACTTTAAATTATAAATTGAGCGGTAAGATTAATTATATATTTGCGTGTGAAACAGTGCGGGAAAATGATTTGCGGCAGCTTATACAGCCTGCGCCGAATGAAGTATATATGGATTTGGGAGCTTATAACGGCGATACGCTGGATGAATGGGGACGCTTGACAAATTGGCAGTGGGAGCGGGTGCTGGCGGTGGAGCCTGACAGGCGTAACTGCCGTAAGCTGCGGCTATTGGCAGAGCAGCTGGCAGAAAAACATTTAGAAGTAGAGGTTTATGAAAGCGGTATTTGGGATACAGCAGGCGAATTAGCTTTTAGCGATAGCGGTGGACGTCAGTCTACCTTTGTAGATGCAGAAAAACGCTTGGTGCCCGTTACTACTATTGATAAAATAGCGGCAGGCCGTAGAGTTTCTTATATAAAAATGGATGTTGAGGGTGCGGAAAAGCAGGCTGTTAACGGCGGACGTGATACTATTATGCATGGCAGACCGAAGCTGTTTGTCGCAGCCTATCATTATGACGAGGATTTGTTCCGACTGCCTTTACTATTGTGGGAGCTGGTGCCGGATTATAAAATTTATTTAAGAAAGCATCCGTATATTCCCGCCTGGGAATTGAATTTTATCTGCGTATAAAACAGAGGGACATAAAAAGTCCATGCAGGACAAAAATGAGCATATGTAAATATATGATGGAATGTATACTGTATAAACGTAAAAGTGACATAAAAAGTGAAAAATATATTAAAATAGTGTAAAGTGTAAGCAGGAAAAAATAATAAGGCGACGAAATTTTTAATAAAGGTGTAGAAGGTCTTTACACTAGTAATTTTGATATTTTTAAAATTAAGGAAAAAGGAGTGTTTGTGAATGAAAAAATCTAAATGGATGCTTGGTGCAGCAGCAATTTTGGCATTGTCCGTAGCATTGGCAGGCTGCGGTGGCGGCGACAAAAAGGATGATAAGAAAGCTGCCGGAACCAAAGGCGAGCTCATGGTATATACCTCTATTTACCCTGATATTATCGACAACATGTGCAAACCTAACGTTGCCAAAGCTTTCCCCGACATGAAAGTTAACTGGTTCCAAGGCGGCACCGAAAAAGTTGTAACTAAAATTACCGGCGAAATCAAAGCTAAAAAGGTTGCTGCCGACGTATTGATGGTTGCTGATCCTTCCTACTATCTGAAATTGGCTGACCAAAAATTGCTGCTTCCTTATAAATCCAAAGAAGAAGCTAACCTGATCAATGATAAAGCTGAAGACGGCTCTTGGTATGCAGTTCGCGTTTGCAACATGATTATTGCTTACAATGGCGACAAACTGAAAGCTGAAGATGCTCCGAAAACTTGGAAAGATTTGACCGATCCGAAATGGAAAGGCAAAATCGCTATGCCTAACCCCATGCTGAGCGGCACCGCTTATGTAGCAGTTGGCGCATTGGCTGACAAATATGGTTGGGAATATTTTGACCAACTGAAAGCTAACGGCATCCGCGTTGAAGAAGGCAACTCTGCTATTCAAAATAAATTGTTGACCGGCGAATATGCTGCTGCAATGATTTTGGAAGAAAACATCCTGAAACTGGCTAACACCAAGAAAGAGCCCTTGAAGGTTTCCTATCCGACTGACGGCGTAATCCAAGTTCCGTCCCCGATTGCTATTTTCAACACCACTAAGAATCCTGAAGGCGCAAAAGCTATTGTTGATTGGTGGCTGAGCAAAGAAGGTCAGGAAGCAGTTGTTAAAGGCTGGATGCACTCCGTTCGCGGCGACGTAAAGGGTCCCATCGGCGCTCCTGAAACTAAGAAACTGACCGAAGGCAAGATGAACGTTGATTGGAGAAAATTGGCCGACAACAACGCTAAGATCAAAGAAGAATTCCGTAAGAGAGTTATGGATAAATAATTAGTCTATCAAGCAAACAAGGTAAATTAATAAACAAAACAGGGACGCTTATGTGCTCCCTGTTTTGTGTGCTTTAATATTGAATTGGTAAATGTCTTTTATTTTGTAAAATTTTGAGGGAAGGAGAAACATTACTTTCCATGCTATCACGTATTAACAGCAAAACAATCGTTATTTCACTGTCCGTTTTGTTGCTGCTCTATTTTGTAATTTTCCCTATGGGCATTTTGCTTTTTGACAGTATTATAAAGGACGGTGCTATCAATCTTGAAAACTACCGCAATGTTTACAGTGCAGATGTCAACTGGAAAGCCTTGACTAATACTGTAGAGCTGTCATTGATGGTTATGATTGCCAGCGTTATTATTACTTTTCCGCTGGCGTGGCTGGTTGGTCGTACTGACATGCCGGGCAAAAAAGGCTTCCGTACTTTGCTGGTTTCCAGCTACATGATTCCGCCTTATGTTGGTGCAATTGCCTGGGTACAGCTTTTAAACCCCAGCGTTGGTTATCTGAATAACATTTTTAAGTGGATGTTTGGCCTTGAAACTGCTCCTTTTGATATTTATACTTTTTGGGGCTTGGCTTGGGTACTGATGCTGTTCTATTCCCCGTTTGCTTTTATCACTATTTCTCGTGCTATGGAGAAAATGGATCCAACCTTAGAGGAAGCAGCTCGTGTCAGCGGTGCGTCTCCGCTGCGTACGGTTATTGACGTAACTTTGCCCTTGATGGCTCCGTCAATTTTAGCCGGTGGTCTGCTGGTATTTATTGCCGCAGGTTCCTGCTTCGGTATTCCTTCTATTGTTGGTATGCCTGGTAATATCGAGGTTATGACCACTCGTATCGTAACCTATATTTACATGGGCGATGATGCCGGTGTTCGTGATGCTACTGCTTTAGCTGCCTCCTTGATGTTTATTGCCAACTTCCTGTTAATGGGCATGACTTGGATGATGGGACGCAAGGATTATACCACTATTTCCGGTAAATCCACTCGTCCAAACATAGTAGAGCTTGGCAAATGGAAGTGGCCTGCTGTTTGTGCAGTCAGCCTTTATGGCGCAATTGCCGTAGTTATTCCTTTAGGCTCTATCGTATTGACTTCTTTCTTGAAATCCATGTCTAAACCGATAGCATTATCTAATATCGGCATTGATCCTTGGATTCCTGTAATTACCAGCGCTCAGTATATGGAAAGCGTATGGGACTCTGTAATTTACGGCGTTATTGCTGCAACGATTGGTACGCTGCTCAGCTTGTTTGTGGCCTATCTTGCTGTAAAAACTCAAATTAAAGGCCGCAGCATTCCTGACCTTTTGGTAGTTATCGGCGGTTCTACTCCGTCCATCGTTATCGCTTTGGCTTTGATTATTACTTTCAGCGGCAATTATGGCTTGAATATGTATTCTACCATGTGGATTATTATCGTCAGCTACCTTGTTAAGTACATGACTATGTCCGTGCGTACTATTGCTGCGGCTTTAAGCCAGGTACACATTTCTTTGGAAGAGGCTGCTCTGAACTCAGGTGCTAACTGGCTGCGCTGCTGCAAGGATATCATTATTCCGCTGATTGCACCTTCCGTAATCGCTGGTTGGTTTTTGATTTTTATGCCATCATTCTATGAATTGACTATGTCTCTGCTGCTCTATGGCAGCGATACTAAAACCATTGGCGTATTGCTTTACGAACTGCAAACCTATGCCGATACTCAGAATGCTTCTGTACTTTCCGTTATCATTCTGATGATTGTCTTAATCGGCAACTTGATTTTGAACAAAGTTTCCAAAGGTAACGTTGGTATTTAAACAAGGAGTGAAGAAATAAATGTCTGAGGTAAGAATTGAGCATGTATTTAAGCGTTTCGGCAGCGTAACTGCTGTAAACGATTTTAACTTAGTTGTAAAAGATGGTGAATTCGTTTCCATCTTAGGCCCTTCCGGCTGCGGTAAAACTACTACTTTGCGTATGATTGCAGGCTTTGAACGCGCTACCGAAGGTGAAATTTATATTGGCGAGCAATGCGTAAGTTCTTCTTTAAAAGGCTCGTTTGCTCCGCCGGAAAAACGCGATATCGGCATGGTATTCCAATCTTATGCTGTATGGCCGCACATGACTGTGGCAGAAAATGTTGGCTATCCCTTGAAAATCAAAAAGGTAGAAAAATCCGAGCGTGACCGCCGCGTGCAGGAAATGCTGGAATTGGTGCATCTTGGCGAATATGGTAAACGCTATCCTAACCAATTATCCGGCGGTCAACAGCAGCGTGTTGCTTTAGCGCGTGCGCTGGTGGCAGAGCCTGGCCTGCTGCTGCTGGACGAGCCTTTGTCTAACTTGGACGCTAAGTTGCGCGAATCTATGCGTTTTGAAATTTTGGAAATTCAGAAGAAAACCGGCATTACCGTTGTCTATGTAACTCATGACCAAAGCGAAGCAATGGCTATGAGTGACCGCGTAGTTGTTATGAGTATGGGCGTTGTGCAGCAAATAGGTGCTCCTCATGAAATTTATACTCAGCCTGCCAATAAAATGGTTGCTGACTTTATCGGCTTGGTTAACTTCATGGACGGCGAGGCTAAAGGCGACCGCGTATTTCTCAAAGGCACCAACGTTTCCTTCCCCAATACCAATAATATTGTTGGCGAAGCAACCGTTGCCGTGCGTCCGGAAAATATTACCATGTCTTTGAATGGTGGGCAAATTGAAGGCCAGCTGACTCACCGTTTCTACTTGGGCGACGCTATTGATTATCGCGTACAGGTTGGCGAACACATTGTGCGTGTAATTGTTAAAGGTGCAGATATTGACGCGATTCCTGATGGTTCCAAAGTATATCTGGACTTTGATAGAGTTATGGTTTTTGAAAAATAAAATACCAAGCTTTCTATACCGTGTCTATATTTCAGACACGGTATTTTTATGTCGAAGTAAAAGCAAGATTATGCTATACTGATGATAACAGAAATTTCAGTGATGTTGGAAGTGAAAAAAATGCTTTACTATGGTTTGGAACAATACACTTTAGATAGGAAAAAAGCGCTGGCCTTTGGCTTTAGGCAGCAGGGCGGGCAGCTTATGTTAGTGACAGATATTGCCGGTACGGAATTTTATGCCAAAATTATCATTAACGTGCAAAATTTTGAAGTAAATGTGTTTGATAAAGATACGGACGAAGAATATCTGCCTTTTAACGTTGCGGATAACATCAGTGGTTATGTTACTCATATCAGAGAAAAAGTAGAGCAGCTGTTACAGAAAATAAAAACAGGCTGCTTTTATAATACTAATGTCAAAGATTTATTGATGCGGTATTGCAGGAAAGCATTTGGCACTGTTCCGGAAGCTCCGTGGGAGGATACACCGGACGCTTTTACTTTCAAAACCAGCAGAAGAAATAAATGGTATGCCGTATTTATGACTATTCCCTATAAAAGCATTGGCTTACAAATCAATGGCAGAGTTGATATTGTAAATTTTAAACTGCCGCCGGAAAAGGTGACCGCTTTAATTGATAAAAAGCATTTTTATCCTGCGTATCACATGAATAAAAAGCATTGGCTGACAGCAGTTTTGAGTAAAAATTTAGATATAGAGCTGGTTAAGCAATTGCTTGCGGAAAGTTATCATTTGGTTGAAAGATAGAAAATTTAGCGGAGATATGCTTGTAAAAAATTTATCAGTCAAAATATAAAAATTCTTTGAATGCTGACGTATAAAAAAGATGCTGGACTAAATTAATCAGCATCTTTTTATAATTAGATTTATTCTTCTAAATAAAATTCCCAGGCGCAGCCGTCGGGGCTTTCGGTGCAATCGGGATAACAGCTCAAGCAACGGCATTTGATGCGTTCGTCAATAGCGGCGGCAAAGCCTGTATACTCATATATTCCAACCGATTTGCACGGATGATAAGGCATTCCTTTGCGGCTGCGCGCCGTCTGTACGCGGCAGTTGTAGTTGCGATATATAAGCTTATTGCCTTTTCTTAAGCATTCATGTTCGTTTAAATTACCATAAAAACGATAATGCAAAGCTTGCTCCAAACCTTCAAGTCCGGGGTGCTTCGGTAATTGTAAAAATTCTTTAATGCGTTTGGCTTCAATAACGGTAAAGCGTTTCCAGGCTTCTTCGTCGTGATATACGGCTTCGTACATACCAAATTTGCGCTCTATGGATTGAAACCAAACACCGTCATGTGCCAGCCAGTTTTTAGCATATATTTCAATTAATTCCAGTAATTGTTCTTTACTTAATTTTGCAAGATGTTCATTTTTCATCAGTATTCACCTCGTTTTAAAAATCTTTGTAGACACTTATATTATACAATATCTGAAGGTTTTTATATAGTCTACAAGGATAAACGAGAATTTACACAATGAAAAACTTTTTAAATCTGCTATGGAAGTGCTTACTGTGCAGAAGAAATTTTAGCGCTGGTTGACCGTACCGAAAAAAAATTGATTTTATCCGTATGCAGGAAAAAGAACGCTGGATTGTTTTAATGCGTCCGGATGATCCGCTGGCGCAAAAAGGCTTGGGTTATTCTTTGGTAATTGAATATCTGTACCTTTTTGGGATAAGGAAAAGATAGTTTATCGTCCTTTTGTTCCTGAATTAAAAGCTAACAGTGCTTTTGCCTGGAAAAACAGCAGCTCTTTAGCTTGGCTGCAACTAAAAAGTCTATCTGCATTATGTGGATTGACTTTTTTATGCGGCAAAAGGGTAGTGCTTAAGTGTGATATTATCACAGAAAAAAATCTCTGTTTTAGTTATAATATATAAAACGGAGGTGTTGGCGTATGGAAAAATAAAAAGAAAGCCGCGTAAGGCTCATGTAGCAGAAAATGATTGTGTAGCCTGCGGCTGTTGTGCCAAGGTGTGTCCGATGCAAGCCATTTCTGTTTATAAAGGTGTTAAAGCAGTTGTAGATTGGAAAAAATGCGTTGGCTGCGGCAAATGTGCTAAGGAATGTCCGGCATCGGTAATTGAGCTTCGGGAGATAGAGCTATGAAGAAAAAATGGTACGATTATCTTTGGCTTCTTTCCCTTACCTATCTTATTTTGGGGTTTTTTAATATCCTTTTTGCTTGGTTGGGACTTTTATGCTTTTTTATTCCATTGATTATTGCGTTTGTGTACGGAACTAAAAGTTATTGCAATCGTTATTGCGGACGAGGACAGCTTTTCAGTTTGCTTGGCGGACGCTTTGGACTTTCGCGCAGACATGATATTCCCCAATGGATGAAAAGCAAAGCTTTTCGTTACGGCTTTTTAATTTTTTTCTGTGTTATGTTTTTGCAAATGTTGTGGAATACCTATCTTGTGTTTGCAGGCACGGCAGATTTACAGCAGGCTGTTACGCTGCTGTGGACTTTTAAGCTGCCGTGGCATTGGGCGTATCTTGGCAATGCCGTGAATCCCGGCGCTGCGCAGTTTGCCTTTGGCTTTTACAGCGTTATGCTGACTTCTACGGTGCTTGGCTTAATCACCATGGTTTTATTTAAGCCGCGCAGCTGGTGCGTGTACTGCCCGATGGGTACAGTAACGCAACTTATCTGTAAAGTAAAAAATAAAGAGTAACAGGAATTTTAATAGCAGTACAAAAAGCAGCAGTTAATAAAAATTTTGCACGCAGAAAATTAAAGTTAAAGTTTAGCAATGCTGTCAAGCTTTTTAAATACTACAAGGGCGCCGCTTGTGAGCGGCGCCCTTGCTGTTATTGTAGCATAGACTGTAATTTTTCTTTATTTTTAATTTCAATAGTTCCTCTGCTGAGATTAACTAGACCTTCGTTTTGAAAATACCGCAGCATGCGCGTGACAACCTCGCGAGGATTGCCTAAGTGATTACCAATAGCTTCGTGAGTGATTTTTAAAATTGTGGCAGCTTCGAGCTCTGATTCTGTCAGCAAAAATTCTGCTAAACGTTTGTCAAAGCTTTTCCAAAGCACTTGTTCCATAAGCCACATAACATCAGAAAAACGAGAAGCCATAATTTCGTTAGTGTAATTAGCAACTGCTGTAGATTCGGCCATCAGCTTTTTATAAATGTCTGCGGGAATTATCCAAAGCTGCGTATCTTTTTCAGCTTCAATGGTAATTTCAAATTGAATACTGTTCATCATGCAGGAAGCAGAAAATAAACACATATCGCGTGCCAATAAACGGTAAAGCGTTATTTCACGGCCGTCTTCTGAAAGCATATAAGCGCGCAGCTGACCGCTGGCGACTAATAAAAGTCCGGTGCAATGAACGCTGCCGTTATGAATAATACTGCCTTTTTCTATTTTGCGAAACACAGCGCTTTTTTCTAAAAGCTGCTGCGCAGGAGTTAGTTTATGCCAAATAGGAAAATAAAAGGAAAAATCCATACGCTTCACCTCCGCGGTTGTTTCTAGTATAAAATGCTTTGCCATAGATGTCAACAAAAGAGCTGGCAGCAGGCTTATGCAACAGGCTAAAATATTACGAAAGCTACAGAATTGTTTTATAGACAAAAAAATAACGAGGATGTATAATTATAAAGAAAAGAAAAGAAAAGAAAAGAAAAGAAAAGAAAAGATTGTTAGAAAATATAAAATTAGGAGTAAGCCGGTAAATGAAATATGCGTTAATAGGCTGCGGAAGAATTGCTATTCATCATATTGAAGCTGCTAAAAATAATAAGCTGGATATTGTTGCTGTTTGTGATATAGCTTCTTATAAAATGGATGAAAAGACAATGCATCTGAGTCATGTCAACAAATATATTGATTATAAAGAAATGTTGGAGAAAGAGCAGCCTGAACTTGTAGCCATAGCGACGGAAAGCGGCAGACATGCTGCTATTGCTTGCGACTGTGTTCAGGCCGGCTGTCATGTTATTATTGAAAAGCCTCTTGCTTTGTCCATAGCAGATGCCGATAAAATTATAAAATTGGCTCAGGAAAAAAATGTACTTGTCTGTACTTGCCACCAAAACAGATTTAACAAATCAATTCAATATTTGCATGCAGCTATAGAACAAGAAAGATTTGGCAGACTTCTTTATGGCAATGCGCATGTTTATTGGAACAGAAATCGAGAATATTATGAACAAGCCCCATGGCGCGGTACTTGGCAGCAGGATGGGGGAGTAATGATGAACCAAAGCATACATAATATTGATTTATTATGTTGGCTGATGGGAAGCGAAATAGAAGAGGTTTTTGCGTACACGGATAATCTGCTGCATCCGTTTATAGAGGCAGAAGATTTAGGAATTGCCTTAGTAAAATTTACTAACGGAGCCTATGGCGTTATTGAAGGCACAACGAATGTTTATCCCAAGAATTTAGAGGAGAGCTTGTGTTTGTTGGGTGAACGGGCAACGGCTAAAGTTGGAGGAAAATCTGTAAATAAAATTATTGAGTGGAGTTTTGCTGACGGACTTGATGAGGCGGATTATGTAAAGAAGGAATTTAGCGAAACGCCGCCGAGTATTTATGGTTATGGGCATACTCCTCTTTATGCTGATATGATTGAAGCAATTTATAATGGAAGGCAGCCCTATGTAAATGGAGAAGCCGGGAAAAAGGCAATGGAAGTTATTTTAGCCATTTATCAATCATCAGCCACGAAAAAGCCGGTGAAATTGCCGCTCTTAAAAGGGGCAACTATAGATTTTAAGGATAAATTTAAAAATGAGTGAAAAATATTTTGTGCATAAAAGCAGTTTTGTTGATGACAATGTAATAATCGGCGAGGGAACTAAAATTTGGCACTTCTGCCATATTCAAAAAGGAACAATAATTGGCAGGCAATGTACTTTGGGCCAAAATGTAAATGTAAGTCAAAATGTAAAAATTGGCAATGGCGTTAAATTACAGAATAATGTTTCGGTTTATAGTGGTGTTGAACTTGAGGACTATGTGTTTTGCGGCCCCTCCTGTGTTTTTACCAATGATCTTACGCCAAGAGCTAAATATCCTAAGGGTGATATATCAAAGTTTTATAAAACTCTTGTTAAAACCGGAGCAAGCATAGGGGCAAATGCTACTATACTTTGCAATCATACAATTGGTTGTTGGGCTTTGATTGGAGCAGGAGCAGTGGTGGTAGCGGATGTTCCCGCGCACGCTATTATGATTGGAGTGCCCGCTAAAAAAATTGGCTGGGCATGCGAGTGTGGAAAAACTCTTGGCGATAATTTAAAATGTGCTGCTTGTGGTCGGCATTATCAAAAAGGTGATTTTGGTCTAGAGGAAATAAAATGCAATTCAAAGATTTGAAGGCACAGTATCAAGCGTTGAAACCGCAGATTGATTGTGCTATACAATCGGTGCTGGATTCTTCTAATTTTATATTGGGCAGACAAGTTGAGAAGTTGGAAAAAGTACTTGCTGATTATGTAGGTTGTAAATATTGTGTTACTTGTGCTAATGGAACCGATGCGTTGATGTTGTCTTTAATGGCAATGGGAATTGGCCGTGGCGATGCTGTTTTTACCTCTGATTTTACCTACATTGCTTCGGCGGGAGCAGCTGCGTTGCTTAATGCCGAGGTAATATTTGTTGATATTGATAAACGGACCTTTAATATTTCTCCACAGTCATTGGAAAAGGCTATTGCAAAGGTTATAGCTGAAGGTAAATTTGTACCTAAAGCTGTTATTCCGGTTGACCTTTTTGGTTTGCCGGCAGATTATCCGCAAATTAAAGCAATAGCGCAAAAATATAATTTGAAAATAATAGAAGATGGCGCACAAGGCTTTGGTGGCAGAATTGGTGAAGAAAAGGCTTGCTCTTTTGGCGATTTAGCAATAACTTCTTTTTTCCCTGCGAAGCCTTTAGGCTGTTACGGCGACGGCGGCGCTGTTTTTACAGATGATGCTAAGCTTGCAGAGCGGTTATTTTCGTTGCGTTCACAGGGAAGTTTGAAAAATAATAAGTATGAATATTGTGAGCTGGGAATAAATTCGCGTTTAGATACGCTGCAGGCAGCGATTCTTTTGGAAAAATTTCAAGCATTTGTAAAATATGAATTGGCTGCCGTTAATGAAATAGCAAATTGGTATACGGAGCGTTTAGCCAATGTGGTAACAACGCCTTATATTCCTTCCGGATATTATTCAAGCTGGGCGCAGTATACGATTATGCTCAAAGATGCTGCAACAAGATGTAGAGTGCAGAAAGCGTTAAGTGAAAAAGATATTCCTTCTATGATTTATTATCCTCTGCCGCTGCATCAACAAAAAGCATTTGCAAAAAGCGGTTTTGCAGATATAGAATATCCCCATACTTTGCAGACAGTAAAAAATGTACTAAGCTTGCCAATACATCCATATTTATCAAAAAATGATGTGGCTAGAATTAGCAGAATAATTATAGAGAATAACTAAGTAATAGGAGAAACAATGCGCTTTAATAATATTTATCAAGAATTGCTTTCAGGAAAAACAAAGCTGGCACTGGTGGGACTCGGTTATGTGGGGCTGCCTGTTGCCATAGAATTTGCCAAATATGTGCAGGTTATAGGCTTTGATGTCAATCGAAAACGTATTGATGAGTGTAAAAACGGTGCTGATATAAATAAAGAAATAAAGGAAGAAATTGATAATCCTAAGATAGAATTTACTTCAGCTCCTACAAAGCTTAAAGAAGCAAAATTTATTATTGTTGCTGTTCCTACTCCGGTAAAAAGTGACCATACTCCTGACCTTACGTTAATTAAGCAAGCAGCGCAAATGGTAGGCGAAAATTTATCTAAAGGAACGATTGTTGTTTTTGAGTCAACCGTATATCCCGGTGTAACAGAAACATTATGTGCGCCAATAATTGAGCAAGCTTCTAATTTGCAATGTGGCATTGATTGGAAAATCGGTTATAGTCCTGAACGTATAAATCCGGGTGATACGCTTCATACTTTTGCTAATGTTTGTAAAATAATATCGGGTATGGATGAGGAAACGGCAACGGAAATTCAAAATGTTTATAATATCGCAGTGAAGGCAGGGACCTATTTGGTTTCTGATATCAAAACGGCAGAAGCTGTAAAATTGATTGAAAACAGTCAGCGTGACGTTAATATTGCTTTTATGAATGAAGTTGCTAAGCTGTGCAATAAATTAAATATTGATACTCATGAAGTGGTTGCAGGAATGAATACCAAATGGAATTCATTAGGTTTTGTTCCCGGCTTGGTTGGCGGACACTGCATAGGTGTGGATTCTTATTATTTACTGGAGCTTGCCAATAAACTAAAATGCGACAGCTCCATATTACAATGCTGTAGAAAAACTAACGAAAGCATGGCTGCTTATATAGCTGATATGGCTGTTCGCGAAATGCTGAATGCCGGAACAGATGTAAGAAAAGCCAAAGTTGTAATTTTAGGGATAACCTTTAAAGAGAATTGTTCGGATATTAGAACCAGTAAGGTTATAGATTTAATTAACAGATTTAAAGCTTATAACATTGAGCCTGTTATTAGCGATGAGTTTGCCAATGCAGAACTTGTGCAGAAAATGTATGGTGTAAATTTAGTTCCGTTTGATAAACTGCCTTTAGCAGATTGTGTTATTGTTGCCGTAGCGCATAATTCGTATAGGTTACTGACCATAGAAAAAATTTTACATATGTATAAAAAAGAATTGGCCAATGATAAGAAAATATTGATTGATGTGAAAAGCATCTATCGTTTAGATGAATTAAAAGCCGCAGGAATACGTTTTTGGAGATTATAAAAGCTTACTTAAATAGAAGGATGAACATTTGGAATGTCTGCTCAGTCTGCTTTCATAAAACAAAATTTGTATATAATTTGGCAACAGCTTAAAAAGGGAATTTTGCAGATTTTTACGGCTAATGTTGTTAATAAGTTTGTTTTAATGTTAAGCAATATGCTTGTGACAAGAATGCTTGCACAGTACGAATACGGCATTTTAAGCTATGCCGGAAACATATATTCTTATGCCGCACTGATTATGGGTTTTGGACTTGCAGCGGGAGCGTTGCAATTTGGTATAGAAAATAGAGGCAGCGTTAAAGAAAATAGTTTTTATCGTTATTGCGCCAGCGCCGGCATGATGGCTAATTTATTGATTATAGTTGTTTTTGCAACAGTAATTTTTTGGGTGGATTTGCCGATTAGGCAAACGAAAAGATACATTCAATTTTATCTTCCGCTGCTGCTCATTGAATATTTTATTCAGCTTATATTGATTATTCTTCGAAGTCAAAACCGGTTTAATAGTTATGCCAAATTAATAACAATGCATACAATTTTCGTCGCCGGCGGTACCTGCATAGGCGCAATTTGGGGAATTGGCGGGGTTATTGCTGCTAAATACATTGCTTCGCTAGGTGTATTGCTTATTATGCTGTGGCAGATACGAGAAAATATTTTAGCTATTTTTCGTGCGGAACAATTGGAGAGCAGTGAGAAAAAGCGGCTTTGGCATTATTCAATTTTTAATGGCGTCAGCAGTACGCTTAATACGCTTCTATTTTTAATAGACATTACTATGGTCGGCATTTTAAGCGCTTCGGCGCAAATGGTAGCTATTTATAAAGTAGCTACGCTTATACCAACGGCAATAAAATTCATTCCGCAGAGTGTTGTTATATGTATAGTGCCGGATGTAGTAGCGCACAATCAAAATGTAACTTGGTTGAAAAAAGCATTATCAAAAGTTTTTACCAATATGTTTATTTTCAATTTGGTGCTTAGCCTAGCGCTTATTGTATGTGCTCCCTGGATTATTCAGCTTGTTGCAGGAAAGCAATATCTCGCAGCAGTGCAGCCGTTTAGAATTTTGGTTGCCGGATATTGTGTTGCAGGAACATTTCGTTCTTTGAGCGTGAATTTTCTTGCGGCGTTAAAGGTAGTAAAATTTAATGCTGCTTGCGCTTTTATATCGTGTGCTGCCAATATAATATTTAACCTTTATATGATTCCCAGATTTGGCATACTGGGAGCTGCCTATGCCACCTTTAGCGCTGAAGTAGTTGCAAGCGTATTGACCTTTGGCGGGCTGGTGTATGCGTTAAAAATACTTAATGAGCAAAATAAATTGAGGATGAAAGAATAAAGGTTTTGTTAAAAATTTCGTACAGAATTCTTCTTAACTATATGGAGGAGCATTATGGGGATTGTATTTGTATTTGGGGCTAAAGATTCTTTTGGTGGAGCGGAAAGAAGGCTTACTAGAATATATAATGAAATTTGCGCAGAAAACGATGACTTAAAATGTGATATTGTTGTTCGCGGCTGCGATTTAGATATGGCTTTAGCATTGTTTAGACAGGCAGATTGTGATGTATCAAAAATCAATCATATATATGCATTCAAAAGTCGATTGAAGTGTTTGTTGTATGTCTTGTTTGCGCGTAAATATAAGGCAATACATTTTTTCGGCGCAGGTAAATTCAACATAATAATGCAATTGGCTTGTAAACTAATAAATAAAAAAACTATATATACTATTTGTAGTTATAATGAAGCATATAATTATCTTTCTAAGATTGTTAGAAGAGTGGTAAAATTACAACTTTGTCTAGCAAATCACGTCGATTTGCTATATCCTGCTGGAGCTGATTTTATTTCTCAATATGTCAAAAAAGAAAATCTAAGTATTACGCCGGGAACATTTACAGATTTGGATGTTTTTAAGCCTCAAAAAAAGAATAAGACAATAGTGTACGCTGCAGCAAGATTGGAAGATGCAAAAAATCCCATACTGTTTATTGAAAGTATCAATGAATGTAGGGATGAAATTCGTACAGCAGGGTATAAGGTTGTATTTTTGGGGCAGGGGAAATACGAGGGGTACCTTCATAACTATGTAAAGGAGAAGGAATTGACTGATATTGTTTGCTTGACAGGGTATGATAGAACGAGTAAGTTTATGCCAACAGCAAGTGTCTTTTTTTCGACACAGAAGCTAGAAAATTATCCATCTCAAAGCTTGGCAGAGGCGGCGGCATGTGGCTGCTACCTTATCATTACGGATGTCGGAGATAGTAGAAGGTGTGCCGATAAATCTTTTGCTGCTTTTGTTAAGGCTGAACCTAAGGCATTATCTCAAGCGCTAGTTAAATATATAGATTTTAGCCAAGAAGAAAAGGAAGCAATTATAGCGAACGCAAGAGCGTTTGCCGAAGAAAATTATTCAATAGAAAAAAGTAAAAAATATTATGCGGAGATACTAAAAAAATATAAAAGAATTGGAGTATGATATAAAATGCTCAAAAAAATATTACTAACATTTTTAATTATGGTTTGTCTATGTGCTTCTGCCTGTGCAGAAGAATATAAAGTGCGTGCTGGCGATGTTATTGATATAAATGTGTTGAATTATGACGAGCTGACT
>Ga0129317_1000354_pt1 | contig 51251 bp, 39 predicted proteins | sample Cm1ome_FD_94430 | JGI IMG/M metagenome (GOLD analysis project Ga0129317, IMG submission 94430) | Eastern black-and-white colobus group fecal microbial communities from Wisconsin, USA - Cm1105 metagenome | ecosystem: Host-associated > Mammals > Digestive system > Large intestine > Fecal | place... | reverse complement strand
ATATCTGGATGATTATCTGCCTTGGAATCCTCTTGTAAAAGAATTCTGTCGATAACCGTTGACCTTTTAGTATAAAAGGCTGACGGTTATTTTTCTATACACTGTTTTATTTGACGCTTACGTTGTACACAAGACCAGTTTTGTGTACAGCACCCTTTTATTTGTGTCATTATTACGGAGTTTCTGTTATGCCTAACCTATGATGTCCTGTTCCTCCTCCGGAAGGTTCGTCGCTTTCCCGTATGCCTCCAGAATGGTATTCTGAATCACTTCCCGGGTCTGCGAATTAATCGGATGTGCAATATCACGATATTCTCCATCTGCCGTCTTTCGACTCGGCATTGCGATAAAAAGCCCCTTCTCTCCTTCTATCACTTTAATATCATGTACTACAAACATATCATCCATTGTGATGGATACAACTGCCTTCATTTTTCCATCCTTCGCAACTTTCCTAACTCTAACGTCGGTTATCGTCATACATCTTTCCCCCGTGGTGTTTTATTCTTACAGTAATCCTTTCTCTTTCCGGAACGCGGCAGCCATCGGCCGCCGCATCCGTCCCCCCGTTTTCCCCAATCAGACCATACCGTCCGATTTATAAAACGTATCTTTCATTTGATTCCAGTACGATCCGGATTCCATCCTCCCCTACATAACGGGAATTTGCCCGAATGGTATCCCGGCTCTCCACGATACAGTTTTCAAGATATACATTATCCCCAAGATATACATCATTTAAAACGATTGAGTTCTTTATGACGCAGTTTTCACCGACAAAAACCTTCTTAAAAATTACAGAATTCTCTATATAGCCATTTACGATGGTTCCGTTTGCCACCAGAGAATTTTTCACCTGACAGCCCGGATTGTACTTCGCAGGCGGATTGTCATCTACCTTTGAATGAACATCCGGATACTCACGGAAAAAGTAATCCCTCACCTCCCGCTTCAGGAAATCCATATTTGTCTTATAATAGGACTCTACAGATGCAATATTGCTCCAGTAGCTGTCCAGCTGATAACCATAAATGCGTTTCACATCCTTGTAGCGAACCAGCACATCTCTTACAAAGTCATGCCTGCCCTCTTCGATCGACTTTTCAATCAGTTCAATCAGCTGACGTCTGCGGATCACATAAATGCCACAGGAAATCGTGTGCGATGCAGCCGCCATCGGTTTCTCATCAAACTGTACGATCCGGTTGTCACTGTTCATTTTCAAAATACCGAATCTCGTCAGATCCTCTGAAGCCGGAACATCCTTACATACTACCGTAATATCCGCCTTCTTTGCGATATGATACTCCAGTACCTTCGCATAATCCAGCTTATAGATGCCGTCACCGGATGCAATTACCACATACGGTTCATGGCACTGCTTTAAGAAATCAAGATTCTGATGAATGGCATCCGCTGTGCCGCGATACCAGTAATCATTATCTGACGTGACCATCGGCGGAAATACAAAAAGTCCGCCCTGCTTTCTTCCGAAGTCCCACCATTTTGAGGAACTCAGATGCTGATTCAGAGATCTTGAATTGTACTGTGTCAGCACCGCCACCTTCTGAATTCCTGAATTCGACATGCTGCTCAACGCAAAATCAATACTTCGGAAGCTTCCGGCGATGGGCATTGCCGCAATCGCACGCTTATTAGAAAGCTCTTTCATCCGGTAGCTGTTGCCTCCGGCCAGAATCATACCTACTGCTCTCATTCCACGTCACCTGCCTTATCTAAGATCTCACCGCCTGCAAGCAGGCCGTCCGGATAATCCTCCGGCACCGTCACTCCCGTAACTGCTGTATTTTTACCAATCTTCACATCAGGCGGCACGACTGCCTTTTCTCCGATCACCGTAAGACCAAAGGAATAAATTGCCGGTTTTACTTTATTTGGTACCTCCTCGCCGACACCAAGCTGAGCATGCTCACCAATCTCCGCATACTCGGCAATGATTGCCTTGTCAATCACTGCTCCCGCATGGATCACTGCATTCTCCATGATAATAGAATCACGTACGATCGCACCTTCTTCAATCATGACTCCACAGCCGATAATGGAATTGTGTACCTCTCCGTAAATTTCCGTCCCATCTCCGATCAGGCAACGGTCAAGCACCGCATCCTCCGAAACATACTGTGGCGGAAGAATATCATTTTTCGTATAAATCTTCCAGAATTCTTCGTACAGATTAAACTCAGGAATGATATCGATCAGCTCCATATTTGCTTCCCAGTAGGAGCCAAGTGTTCCGACATCCTTCCAGTAGCCATTGTACTCATACGCAACCAGCCGCTCGCCCTTTTCATGGCAATACGGAATGATATGCTTTCCAAAGTCACAGTTGCTCTGCTCAGAAAGCGTCACAAGCGCTTCCTTAAGCGCTTTCCAGCTGAATATGTAGATCCCCATCGATGCAAGATTGCTCTTTGGCTGTTTCGGCTTCTCCTGAAATTCTGTGATACGTCCATTCCCATCCGTTACCACAATACCAAAACGGCTCGCTTCCTCCTGCGGAACCGGCATTACGGCAATGCTCACATCTGCATTGTGTGCCTTATGGTAATCCAGCATAACCTCATAATCCATCTTGTAAATATGGTCGCCTGAAAGAATCAGTACATAATCCGGATGAAAGGATTCCATATATGCAAGATTCTGATAAATGGCATTTGCCGTACCCGTGTACCATTCTGTCTTTCCAACCTTCTCATAAGGCGGAAGCACCGTAACGCCGCCGACATTTTTATCCAAATCCCATGGAATTCCGATTCCGATATGTGTATTCAGACGAAGCGGCTGATACTGTGTCAGTACCCCGACTGTATCAATTCCGGAATTGATACAGTTGCTAAGCGGAAAATCAATAATCCGATACTTGCCGCCGAACGCAACCGCCGGTTTTGCAACCTTCGAAGTCAGAACACCAAGCCGGCTTCCCTGGCCTCCGGCCAAAAGCATTGCTATCATCTCTTTTTTTATCACATGATCACCTCTTTATTCATTCTGAAGCAGCCTTTTTTTAAAAATATGCACTTTCACTTTGCTGTACCGCCCTTGTACAGCTATCCGGCCACTGAATCGTCCTCAGATTTGATTTTATCTCTGAATTTTATTACGATTTTAAGTATTATATCACATGTTCTGTAAATAGTGAACATATTTTACAATTTTTTCTCCTCTTTAGAAGTGTTTTTACTATAAATAGCTCAACTTCCGGAATTTGTCGAAAATTAGCGCTATCATTTCTGTTCGATTCTTTTGCTGTATTTCCTATGTTTTTTGTGAATTTTTACTATTCCTTCCTTTTACTTCTGTGCATACAGACGGGAAAACGCTTGCATTTATACAGTTCCTTTCACACTTCTGCACGAATAATCACAGGTTGTCTGATAATTCATTCCTCTTCTCTTTTGCTGCTTTTTCTTTGAAAAACAAGTTTTTTTTCTTATTTGATTCTGTATATTTAACAGGTTGGCAATCTTCCTGCGAAAGTGTATAATGAAAACGAAAATCAGTAATTCTGACAGTCAGGCGGATATTCGCGATCCGCTTTGCTATCTGTTCCTAACCAATCGGCTGCTTTTCCGCCCTGGTTAAATCTAACAAAGGAGTTTTCTAAAATGTATCAGATAAAATATGATCAACCCGTACATATTCACTTTATCGGAATCGGTGGTATCAGCATGAGTGGTCTTGCTGCAGTTCTGCTGCGCCGCGGCTTTACCGTATCCGGTTCTGACGCACACCAGTCCGAGCTGACCCGCTGGCTGACCAACCTCGGTGCCACGATCCATTATCCGCAGGCTGCGGCAAACATCACGGACGATATTGATGTCGTTGTCTATACCGCCGCCATTCATCCGGACAACCCTGAATTTGCGGCTGTAAAAGAAAAAAACATTCCGATGCTGACCCGTGCCGAACTGCTTGGAGAACTCATGACCAACTATGAAATGCCGATCGCAGTTTCCGGCACCCACGGAAAAACCACAACAACCTCCATGCTCTCTCATATCCTCATGCACGCAGACATGGATCCCACCATCTCGGTAGGCGGTATCCTGCCTTCCATCGGCGGAAACGTACGTATCGGCCATTCCGAAAACTTTATCACGGAAGCCTGTGAATACACCAACAGCTTTCTTTCCCTGTATCCGAAGATTGCGATTATTCTGAATATCGACGCAGATCATCTTGACTTCTTCAAGGATCTCGATGACATCCGCCATTCCTTCCATCTGTTCGCAAAACGCCTCCCATCTGACGGCACCCTGATCTTAAATGCTGCGATCCCGAATCTCACTGAGATCACAGAGGATCTGAACTGCCGCATTGTCACCTTCGGTGTCGGAAACGGCGACTATCAGGCAGCTGCGGTCACCTATGATTCCATCGGCTGCGGCAGCTTTGATCTGACGAAAAACGGCACGGTCATCGGCCACTTCTCTCTTTCCGTTCCGGGCGAACACAACGTGGCAAACGCCGTCTCCGCACTGGCTGCCGGCGATCTCCTCGGCATTCCAGCCGATGTCATGGCAGAAGGACTGCTCAGCTTCCACGGCACTGATCGCCGTTTCCAGAAAAAGGGCGAGATCGGCAGTGTGACGATCATCGATGATTATGCGCATCATCCGACCGAGATCCGGGCAACTCTTCAGGCGGCGCGGAAGATCCCGGCCAAAAATCTCTGGTGCGTCTTCCAGCCGCATACCTATACACGTACTAAGGCGCTCCTCGATGAATTCGTGGAAGCACTCTCCCATGCGGACAAAATCGTTCTTGCTCCCATTTATGCCGCAAGAGAAACGGATACGCTCGGCATCAGCTCCGATAACATCCGCGAAAAGCTTGAAGCAATGGGAAAAGAAGCCTATTATTTCCCGACCTTTGATGAAATTGAAAATTTTCTTCTTGAACACTGTATCCCCGGAGACCTGTTGATAACTATGGGTGCCGGAGATGTAGTAAAAATAGGCGAAAATCTGCTTGGCATGTAGTTATCCACATTATCCACACGGTTATGCACATTTTTTCTGCACATCCGTGTGGATTTTTTTGTGGATACTCCGTTTTACATAACATCTCCCTTAATTCTCTGTTTTTCGCTATCTTTCGCAGATACATCTCGTTATTGTCAACCATTTATCCACACTGTCCACATTATCCACAATTTTTATCCACTTTAAGATGTCCTAAGTTTTGCCTGTTCTATTTTTATGCGGGATATGATATCATAGTCTCAGACAGACTGCACTGCTGATACGCCTGCAAACTGCCGTCTGAGACGTTACCTTGTCATCGCAAAAATATAAAGAGAGTGGAATCTGATTATGAAAATCTATACCGATACCCCTGAGGGTGTCACAGTTGTAAAAAATGCTTTTATTGACCAGTATATGCCGCAGGCAAACGGAGAATTTGTCAAAGTGTATTTATATCTGCTCCGATGCGCCAATACCGGACGTGATCTGTCCCTGTCCTCCATTGCAGACGCACTTGACCATACGGATAAAGATATCCAGAGAGCGCTTTCCTATTGGGAAAAGCAGGATCTCATCCATATCAAGGCATCCTCCGGAGGCGTGATCCATTCGATCACCTTTTCGGATCTTCCCTCTGCCACGGACGATCCGGAATCGTCCGTTTCCGTTTTTACCGACTTTTCTGGTTCTTCAAAGCAGCCGGAAAACGATGCCGGTATGGATACCTCTGGTTCTTCCAAGGATTCTTCCACCGATCCGTCTGCTGCGGTCACCCGTGACCGCGTTGCCGCTCTTGCCGGTCAGGAGGATGTCCGTCAGATGTTTTTCGTTGCCGAGCAGTATCTGCAGCGTCCGCTGACCTCCACCGAGCAGTCTGATTTTGTATATTATTATGATACCCTGAAATTTTCCTCTGACCTGATCATCTATCTTCTGGAATACTGTATTTCAAAGGGTTCCTTCAGCCGCCACTATATGCGCCGTGTGGCGCTTTCCTGGGCCGAGGCAGGGATCACCAACGTTGCACAGGCCAGACAGGAATCAAATCTTTACAACAAAAATTACTTCACGATTCTGAATACCTTCGGAATCAAAGGGCGCAGTCCGGCGGCACCGGAAATTGAAATCATGTCGCGCTGGTTCAAGGAATATGATTTTACCCTTGATATCATCATTGAAGCCTGCAACCGCACGATCCGCCAGATTCACCAGCCAAGCTTTGAATATGCAAATAAGATCCTGCGGCAATGGAACAAAAACGGTGTTTCTTCCCTCGATGATATCAAACGCCTCGACCAGATCCGCACCGAAGAACAGCAGCGCCGCGCCGATCAGAAAAAAAATGATCCGCAGCCTGCAAAAGCCTCTGGAAACCGTTTCAACAACTTTACACAGCGTGAATATGATTACAGTCAGCTGGAAAAGCAGCTGCTCGGTCATTCATAAGGAGATACTATGGGACTGACCAACACACAATACAATACCATCATGCGTGATTATCAGCGCCAGCAGTCCAGAAACCACGAAGAGCATGCCAGAAGACAGACAGAGGTTTACGAAAAAATCCCGGAATTTGCGCAGATCGATGCGCAGATTGCTTCTGCCAGCACCGCCTGTGCAAAACGCATACTCCTGTACGGAGACGCTGAAGCCGCCGGCAAAAGCAGCAGTGTTCTCAAACAGCTGCGCCAGACGATCGAGCTGCTCTCCAGGCGCCGCACCGTTCTTTTACAGGAGGCCGGCTTTCCGGTCAACTACCTTGATCCCGTCTGTCGCTGTCCTGACTGCCATGACACCGGCTACATCGGCAATGAAAAATGTCACTGCTTCCGTCAGGCCATCATTGACCTGCTCTACATGCAGTCAAATCTGCGGGAAATATTAAAATCAGAAAATTTTTCTGCATTTTCCCTCGATTACTATCCGGATCTTACACCGGATCCGCTCACCGGACTGACTGCGCGACAGACCGCAGAGCATGCCCTGGAAACAAGCCTTGCCTTCGTCCGGAATTTTGACAGTCAGTTTGAAAATCTCTTTCTCTACGGAGACACCGGCCTTGGAAAAACCTTTCTCTCGCACTGCATTGCGAAAGAACTGATTGAAAGCACACATTCTGTCATCTATTTTTCTGCCTTCCGACTGTTTGAGCTTTTTGCAGACAGCACCTTCGGCCGCAGTGATACCGCCTCCCAGCAGGAACTGGAGCAGCATATTTTTGAATGCGATCTTCTGATCATTGACGATCTTGGTACGGAGCTCGTCAATTCATTCGTTTCCTCTCAGCTTTTTCTCGTTTTAAACGAACGGATTTTGCGCCGCAAAAGTACGCTGATCTCAACCAACCTGTCGCTTGGCACCTTTGCAGATACGTATTCCGAACGAATCTTCTCCCGCATTTCCAGCTCATACACAATGCTGCGTCTGATCGGCGATGATATTCGTATTCAGAAAAAATTATCAGGGGGCAGGGGTTGACCGATTATTTTTTTATGGTAAAATGTAAGCGCAGCATCTGCTGCCGCGTCAGGTTGCAGACATACTCTGTAAAATTCCGCATCACGCGGACACATCCTGCAGTCTGATGCTGTTTTTGGCAACTTACCACCCATATACACCATATAATCAGATGCCGCCTCCTTCGGAATATTTTCTTATTTTTCCGAAAGAAGCCGTATCTGCTACTTTTGGAGGATTATTACACTATGGAATTCCAATCTGGCTATGAACGCAATGTGGAAACAATTCCAGTCGGGAAGCTTGGCATTATTGCATTGAAAAGCTGTGAAGCACTCGGCAAAAAAATTGACGCACACATCGTCGAATGGCGAAAAGATCGCGAACACGAACATCTTGGCACACCGGAGCTCCGCACCTATGCGAGAGATTCCTATCTGATCGATGCCAGTGTACCGCGTTTCGGTTCAGGAGAAGCAAAGGGCATCATCAACGATACCGTTCGCGGAGACGACCTGTACCTGCTGGTCGATGTCTGCAATTACAGCCTGACTTATTCTCTGTGCGGTCATACGAATCACATGTCACCAGATGATCACTTCCAGGATCTGAAACGTATCATTGCTGCCGTAGGCGGAAAGGCAAGACGAATCAATGTCATCATGCCGTTTCTCTATGAAAGCCGCCAGCATAAGCGCAACGGCCGCGAATCCCTGGACTGCGCACTGGCTCTTCAGGAACTCGTAGCAATGGGAGTTGATAATATCATCACCTTTGACGCTCATGACCCACGTGTACAGAATGCGATTCCGCTCCATGGCTTTGAGACAATCCAGCCTGTATACCAGTTCATCAAGGGACTCTTCCGTGCTGCTCCTGACCTGAAGCGTGATCCTGAGCATCTGATGATCATCAGTCCGGACGAGGGCGCTGCAAGCCGTGCGATCTATATGGCAAACATTCTCGGCGTAGATATGGGTATGTTCTATAAAAGACGTGATTACGCACACATCGTAAACGGCGCAAACCCGATCGTTGCCCACGAATTCCTCGGCGCCGACTTAAGCGGCAAGGATGTCGTAATCATCGACGATATGATCTCCTCCGGAGACAGCATGATCGATGTCGCACGTGAACTGAAAAAGCGCAAGGCCGGCCGGATTTTTATCTGCGCAACGTTTGGTCTGTTCACCAACGGTCTCGAGCGCTTCGACCGCGCTTATGAGGAAGGTCTTTTCTACTCCATGCTGACCACCAACCTCATCTATCAGCCGCCTCAGCTTCTCGAGAAGCCGTACTACACAAGCTGCGACTTAAGCAAGTACATCGCACTCGTGATCGATACGTTAAACCATGACGGTTCCATCAGCGATCTGCTGAATCCGTCCGACCGTATCAACAACTTCCTGGCAAAGCATCAGAACAATTAATCTGATTACTTCTTTTTGCTTTGCAGAAACGTAATTTTCGGCAAAAAAATCGTCGGTCCTTTTCGTGACCGACGATTTTTTGTTGGTTTTATTCCGGAACAAAATCTGATATCTGTTTTTCTCCAAATGTCTCTTTCCATGCTTTTCGGAAGCCTTCCATGGAAGCATCCGTTGATGCATGTCCAATCAGAAGATCAAACATTTCCGGTGTGATCGTCACTGCCTGACAGCCGACGGTCGCAAGACGGCGAATCTGGTCTGCTGTACGAAAGCTTGCTCCGAGTACCTTGCACGGATATCCACCGTTTTCAAATGCCATTACCATTTCTTCCACAGCAGTAACTCCGTCTGCACCGATATTATCGATATGCGAAATATACGGTGCCACAAAATCCGCTCCCGCCTTCGCTGCTAAAAGTGCCTGCGTCATGGAATGAACAACTGTTACACATACACAAATTCCCTCTGCCTTGCAAAGACGAACCGCCTTATAGCCTTCCTTTACTGCCGGAAGCTTCACAACCAGATATTTGCCGTAATAAGCTTTCAGCTTCTTTGCCTGCTCCAGCATATTTTCTGCCTTTTCCGCTGTCACCTGGAAAAATACTTTTACATCATTTTCTTCCGCAAACTTACGGTACTGCGGAATCAGCCCTTCCACTTTCCCAGCTTCTTTTGTCAGAATCTTCGGATTTGTTGTGAATCCATCGATTGGGTAGTACTCCGCAACTTTTTTTATACTCTCAAGATCTGCGATATCTACATAAAATTCCATTTCTGTTTCCTCCAATCCACAGAGCCTACAATTACTTTGCCTTCTTGGTCCTTGTATCCATAAGTACCGATACAACAATGATAACGCCCTTGATAACCTGCTGCCAATAAGAGTTCACATCAATCAGCGTCATTCCGTTTACCAGAACGGTCAGGAGAAGTACACCAACAATCGTTCCTGAAATCTTACCTTTGCCGCCTGCCATTGAAGTACCGCCAACAACTGCCGCCGTGATACAATCCATCTCAAAGCTCTGTCCTGCCGACGGCTGTCCAGAACCAAGACGTGCTGCCACGATGATACCTGCTACAGATGTAAGAACACCCATGAATACGTAAACCAGAATTTTTACCTTGTCAACATTCAGACCGGACCACTTACTCGTTTCTGCATTTCCGCCGACTGCATAAACGTAACGGCCAAAACGTGTCTTATTCATAATGAAAGAACCAATGATAATACAGATTACCATGATAATAACCGGAATCGGAATGACACCGAGATAACCGGTGCCAAGCGCAGTAAATGTCTTATCCATCACAGAGATCGGATCGCCACCTGTAATGATATAACCAAGTGCACGAAGAATTGTCATACTCGCCAAGGTCGCAATAAATCCAGGCAGCTTTCCTTTTGCACAGAGCACACCATTGAACAATCCAACCAACACACCACTTAAGATTGCTGCTGCAAATGCCAGCACAATGTTTCCGGTGCTTTTGTAAACTGCCGCTGCGATCATACCACTCGCCGCAATCAGGGAACCGGCAGAAAGATCGATCTCTCCTATAATAATAACCATCGTCATACCTACAGATGCAATTGCTGTGTACGATGCTTGCCTTACTACATTCATGAGATTGTTCATGGTCAGGAAATTCGGTGACATAATTGCCCATACAGCACACATCGCAATCAAAATAATCACAAGAACCATCTGACGGAACGTATCAAATTTAATCTTTTTCATATCTTTGCTCCATTTCTTTCGTGTTATGTTACTTTAGTTTTCCATACCGATTGCCGCATTCATGATTGTTGCCTGCGTTGCCTCGTCAACAGACATCTCGCCTGTCACACTACCTTCATGCATAACAATAACCCGGTCGCTGACCTTTTGAATTTCTGCCATTTCAGAGGAAATCATGATGATACTCATTCCCTCTTCTGTAAGTTTTCTCATAATTGCATAAATTTCACTCTTTGCACCGATATCAATACCACGCGTTGGCTCATCCATAATCAAAATTTTGGGATTCATCGCCATCCACTTTGCGATAACAACCTTCTGCTGATTTCCGCCACTTAAATTTTTTACTTCTTCCTCTTCACTGGCAAGTGCAATGCTTAAATCCTGGATGTAAGTGCCGGTGATATTGCTAATATCTTTTTTATTTAAAACAGGGCTCGTAAATGTTCCGAGTTTCGGAAGGAGCATATTGTCCTTTACACTCATCCCTAAAATCAGCCCCAGATCCTTTCGATCCTCCGGAACAAGCGCAATCCCTGCCTTGATTGCATCCAATGGACGAGTAATTTTTATTTCTTTTCCATCCACCAGTATCCTGCCGTCTCCGACCGGATCAATGCCAAAAATCACTCTGCTAAGCTCCGTTCTTCCTGCTCCAACCAATCCAAACATGCCAAGAATTTCCCCTTTGCGCAGTTTCAGATTTACCGGAGTGGAATTTTTATATACTTTTATATTCTGAACTTCGAGGGCTATCTCATCACTGCCCCCTTTAATAGCTCTTGCCGATACGTCCTCCTGAAGTTCCCGCCCGATCATCATTTTGATAATCTCGTCTTCTTTAAAATTTTTTCGTTCTACTGTATCAATATAGGTACCGTCCCGAAATACCGTAATTCGGTCTGCCAGATTAAATACCTCTTCCATTCTATGGGAAATATATACGATACTGATATTATTTCTCTTTAATTCATCAATAATTGAAAATAATGTCTCCGATTCTCTGTCTGTAAGACTGGCCGTTGGCTCATCGAGAATAATGATCCTTGCATTGAAGGATAAACACTTTGCAATCTCAAGCAGTTGCTTGAAACCAACGCTTAAATCGCTCACTTTCGATTTCGGATCTATATCCAGATGTACTTTATCCAGCCATTTTTTTGCATCCGCATACATTTTCTTTTTATCGATGCAATGTTTTCTATCTACTGGTTCTCTTCCCAGAAAAATATTTTCCGCAATATCCATATTGTCCAGAAGATTAAACTCCTGAAACACCATGCTAATACCTAAATGCTGTGCCTGAAGTGGTGTCTTTATTTCTACTTCCTTCAGACTTCCATCCTCACTTGCCAGTTTTATCGTGCCGCTGTCTTTGCTGTAAACACCCGTCAGGATTTTCATAAGAGTGGATTTTCCCGCACCATTCTCTCCCATAAGAGCATGCAACTCTCCTTCTCTTAAGTCAAGATGTACATCATTCAGCGCTTTAATTCCGGCAAACGATTTCACAATATTATCCATCTCAACAATCGTTCTATTCACTTTTTCTACCTCACTTCAGAGAAGAGTGTTGCTGATCATCCTTTTTACGATCCGTATCTCTGTGAAAAAGAGATACGGATCGCATCAATTTCTATGACAGCCTCTTCCTTATTTTCAGATTGCCGCATGTCATTCAGTCATCCACAACTGATTTTTATTCCTGTTTTCGTCATGGACATTCCCGCTTTATTCATTGTAAGCAGCTTCACGCTCAATATAGTAATCGATATTATCTGCCGTCATGTACTCGCAGTCAAGCTGGATGACAGGATCTACTTCCACGCCGTTGTAAACCTTGATCGCATCCTGTACAGACATATAACCCATCTGGTAAGGATTCTGAGCTACGCCGTATGCAATATAACCATCCTTGATTCCATTCATAACATCCTCTGTAGAGTCAACACCTGTTACAATGATTCCCTGATCAGAAAGTCCTGCGGACTGGATTGCACTTGCAATACCCATTGCCGAGTTCTCATTGATTCCTACAAATGCCTGAATATCAGAGTGTGCCTGAAGTACTGTCTCGGCTGCTTCCAGTGCATCGGTTCTCTCGATTGCGCCGAGCTGCTCTGCTACGATTTCGATGCCCGTATTGTCCTTGATGTAGCCCTCAAAGCCCGCCTGTCTGTCCTTCAGAGAAGATACAGATGGCTCAACCAGGATTGCAATCTTTCCTTCTCCGCCAAGTTCCTCATTCAGTCTCTGTGCGAGCAGTTCGCCGATCTTCTTATTGTCAGATGCGACATGGTAGGTCGGTTCTGCACCGGAAATGCTGATATCCATGGAGAATACGTTCACGCCTGCGTTGATTGCATCCTGTACTGCAACAGAAACGCCCTCGGAATCATACGGGTTTACCAGAAGGGAGGTAATTCCGCTGGTGGTCAGGTTCTCAATCTGTGTTACCTGCTTCTCAAGGGAACTGTCTGCAGACTGAATGGATATCTTCTCGATGCCATAATCTGCGCATGCATCCTCGATACCCTTCTGCATTGCCTTGAAGAACGGATGCACATTCTGTCCGAAAGAAACGCCAATTGACATGCCGTCTACTTTATATGCAGACATATCTTCGTCTTTATATGCGTCCGTATTTTCTGCTGCTGCCTCGGTTGCTGCTTCTGTTGCTTCTTCTGCATATGCCATTCCTGAAATCATACTAACTGCAAGTGCTGCACTCATAGCTGCTGCGATCATTTTTTTCATTGTAAAGCCCCCGCTTTCTTATATAGTCTGTATTTTGTATTCCGGTTCTGCGTCATGCCACACAGAACCTTCTGTTTTCCTTCTTTCTTCTCAATCGATCAGTTTCTTATCAATATTTCTCGGTGCAAGTGCGATCTTGCCAAGGATTGCATACTGGGATGCATGGCCTGCTGCCGGAATATTTCCCGGTACGTGATGCATTGTCGAGTAAGCGATCGTTGCAAACTTCACTGCCTCTTTGTATGCCGGTGGGATTCCGATGTCATCGGAGGTTGTCAGCTTAATGTTTTGCGGGATCCGCTTCTGGATCTCTCGCATGATCGTAGGATTTCTTACTCCGCCACCACTTGCATACAGATACTTGGTCTGATCAATCAGCTCCTTTGGAATATTGTCAACCATCGATCTTGCCACTGCTGCGCCTGTAAATGCATCTGCGGTTGCAATGATATCTTCCTTCGGCAGATAGCTGAATTTTGCAAGTACGCTGTCGATGTATTCCGGACTGTAATCTGCGATCCATCCTGATCTCGGAACCGGACGGTCAAAGAATGGATGATGCATAAAGAAATCAAGAAGTCCTTCGTCTACCTTTCCGCTTGCGCCGATCTCGCCATCCTTATCGTAATCTTTTCCGTACAGTTTCTTTGTCATATAGTTGGAAATTACGTTACCTGGACCAGTATCGAAGCCGAACATCTGTCTTCTGTCCTTGCATGCCAGATGCAGGTTTGCGATGCCGCCGATATTTAATGTCATTGCCGGATGATCTTCCTTACGGAAAAGAATGAAGTCCAGATACGGCATCAGCGGAGCTGCACTTCCGCCGAAGGTGTGGTCTGCTGCGCGGAAATGGGTCACGGTATCAATGTTTAACAGGTTTGCGATAACGGACGTATTTCCCATCTGAAGACCTGCCGGATATGCTTTTGACAGCCATCTGCCTACCCAGTCATCCTTCTGCTCGTCAGTCATCTCTTCAATTGCTTTGTGATCCGGCTGTTCCTGATAGATTGTCTGTGTATCAAGACCGAGTACATAGATATCCTCTGACTTGATGTTGTTCTCCTGCATGAACTGTCTAGCCTTTGATGCAAATACTGCACCACACAGATAGTCCAGTCTGTTCAATCCAATCATATCTACCTTATTTACAAAGGAATCACGTACGATAGAAGCGACCTCTTCCGGCCATTCATAAGAGCCTCCTGCGATAAATTTCGGAGCGGTCGGGAATCCGTCCTCATCCATGTTGATCTCGCACAGAACAACGTCAATACCATCAAACGAGGAACCGCTGTTCATACCTAAAACAAGTGCCATAGAAATTATCCTCCTTTAATTTTCTTACGTAATTCTCACTGTTTTGTGAGAACGTTTTCTTTACTTGGATAATACTACATACTCTATATATTGTCAATACGCTTATTTATAATCGTTGTTTTCACCATTTTATTGTGTCTATTTTTGTCGAATTTAGACAATAACTATTTTTCGTTACTATTTGCGTGACTAATTATCTCCATAATTAAGCGAACGTTTTCTTCTTTGTTTTATCTATTATTTTCCATATTGCCAACCACTTTTTCATACAAAAAAAAGAACGATACTTCTATATCGTTCTTTTTATCTTTTTGAATCATACATTTTTATTAATAAACTCTGCAGATTTTACACGACTCTCTTTTTACAAGTGTCTGGTTCAACGTAATCGTCAGTTCTTCCTGATGCAGATCCTCGGATTCGATCTGTTCAATCAGACTGGTGGCCGCCAATTCTCCCATTTTCTTGCACGGCTGACGCACCGATGTCATTTTCATAAACACATTATGTTCCTCATCATCCCATGTAACCACTGAAATCTGATCCGGAAAACGCATTTTTCTGGCATCCAGTACATTCAAAAACCCACCTACAATGGAGTTATTCAGCACAATAACTGCCGTAATTCTATGATAATCCAAAAGAATATTTATTCTTTTTTCTGTTTCCGCTTCTTTTTGCCAGTCTACCGTAATACAGATTCCATCATGGCTGATTCCTGCTTCACGCAACGCCGCGCGATATCCCTCTTCACGTTCTTTCACTGTATTGGAAACCGCCTTTTCTCTTTCCGATCCAATCGTAGCAATTCCGTCATGGCCAAGACCAATCAGATATTTCGTTACAGTATATGCCATTGCATAGTTATCAGTCAGAACCGACGTAAACGGAAAGCCATTGATCTTCCGGTCAAATGTCACAATAGGAAATTTTTCAAACACTGTCTTTACATATTTTGTCGGTATTTCTTTTCGATCGGTAAACGTTGATGCGAGCAAAATACCATCGACCTGTTTGGAGGCCAGCATTTCCAGACACTCCAGTTCCAGTTCCCGCTTTTCATTTGAATTACAGATTAGAACCGCATAACCCTTTTCCCGTGCTTTCTGCTCGATTGCCGCTACAATTGCGCCAAAAAAGTTGTTCTGTATATCTGCCACTACCACGGCAATTGTTTTTGTACTGTGACTGCGCATCCCCTGTGCCAGTTTATTCGGAATATAATGTAATTCTTCTGCTGCAACAAGAACTTTCTGTTTTGTTTCATCTGATATTTTTCCGTAATTTCCAAGTGCCCGCCCTGCGGACGCAACGGAAACTCCTGCTTTTTTTGCCACATCTTTGATTGTTGCCTGACTTCCTCTTGCCATATTCCCGCCTGTTTATCTTTTCGTATTTTTTACACCATTTATTTTTCGCTGCTGCATCGTATGTAGTTTCTTTTTGCCTGCCGTCCCGCCACTGATACAATTTTCTCACTCACCGCCTCTGCAGCTGTTGGAGTTATCTTACATCTGGTGTACATTTCATTTTCTATTATACGCAGAAAATCAGAGGTTTTGCAACTCTTCTGTTTCGTTTTCTCAGTTTTTTTCAGCATCTGATATAAAACAACGGCAGATGAGCACTTTCGCCATCTGCCGCATCATATATGGTTGGTTTTATTCCGCTCCGAGGTAGTATCTTCCGTATGCATCCGCCGCCTTAAGCGCTGCAGCCACGGTTTCCGGCGTTACCTCAAACGGCATATTGTGAAGTGTATCGTTTTCTGCGCATGCTGCTTTCGCCACTTCCATGATCTGCTCGTCTGTGATATGTTCTGCACCAAGCTCTTTCCAGGTAACCGGAAGGCCCACCTCGATACAGAAATCAATGACCTCTTCCAGTTCTTCCTGCGGAACATTCTCCAGTACCAACTGTGTGATCGTACCAAACGCTACCTTTTCACCGTGGTACATATGGTGGCACTCCTCCAGAACGGTCATGCCGTTGTGGATTGCATGTGCACCTGCAAGTCCTGCGCTTTCAAAACCGATACCGGACAGCAGCGTGTTTGCTTCAATAACCTTCTCCACTGCTTCTGTGCATGCACCTGCCTCCAGTGCTATTTTGGCTTTTATGCCCTCCTCCATCAGAGTATCAAAGCAAAGCTTTGCCAGTGCCATTGCCGCATCCGTTGTCTTTCCGCCTGCGCAGGACGTAGCTCCGCTGCGCTTGCATGCTCTTGCCTCAAAATAAGTTGCAAGCGCATCTCCCATTCCTGAAACAGTAAGGCGAACCGGCGATTTTGCAATAATTTCCGTATCCATCAACACCACATTCGGGTTTGCCGGAAGGAACAGGTATTCCTCAAAAACACCTTCATCGGTATAGATAACTGAAAGTGCACTGCACGGCGCATCGGTCGACGCAATCGTAGGGCAGATGAGTACCGGTGTCTTCTGATAATGTGCTACCGCCTTTGCCGTATCAAAAATCTTACCTCCGCCAATGCCGATGACAAGATCGCACTCTTTTTCTTTCATGATTCCAATCAGACGGTTGATCTCATTTTTACTGCATTCGCCGTTAAAATAGTCAAACTCTGCGCTGCACTCACTCTGTTTAAAACTCTCCTCAAGCTCTGCACCGATCCGCTTATAGCCACCCTTACTGATGAGGATCAGTGCCTTTTTTCCGTATGTCTGTGCGTAAGTTCCGAGTTTTTTCATTTCTCCCGCTCCCTGAATATATTTGGACGGGCTGATCAATATTCTTGCCATTGCTGTCTCCTTTCATACGCTGCTGCCATCCATCCCAAATACCTCCCGTTTGTTCCGGACGCTTTTTCCAGATTGTGTATCCGCAGCACAACAAGCTGAAAGCAGGTCTCTACATTGTTATTTTTTTAACGTATACAGTTTAACACATCGTTTTCTTTCTGTCCAGAGGGGTAAATCGGAATTTATTTTCAGTTTGTGGAGCTATGCTTTTTTATTTATATCACAAATGTCTCCATATCATCCGGAATAAACAGATTTCCATGATATACCGCACTGCCCTCCTGGCCGTACAGCTTCTTGCGCTGCGTAATCGTATCATCCTCGGTATGATACAGAAGCAGATTTTTTACGTTCAGACGCTCGGCCAGTTCGCAGGCATCTTTTACGGTCGAGTGGTGCTTCTCATATGGCTGATATTTGTCTGCCTGTGAATAAAGACAGAATGCTTCATGCAGCAGCCAGGTGCTGTCTTTTACATACGCTTCGTCCGCCTCGTTGTACGGCTCATCACCGCAGCAGGTCAGCTTTTCTCCGTTTCCAAGCTGCATCGTAAATCCAAATTGCTTTGCCTTCGTCGAATGAATATCGAAAAATGTCGTTTCATGCCCAAGGATTTCTTTTTTCTCTCCGTCCTTCACCTCGATCAGATGCAGCTTTTCGTCCAGAAATCTGGCATGCTTTCCGGGCAGCAATGTCTTCGTCAGATCACGCAGCAAAGTAATCAGCTCATCGTGCGCGTACAGCGTCACATCATGTGTGATCGCGCCCTTCGTCATCTTCTGACAGATCATCCGCATCACCCAAAGAATTCCAAAAAGGTGATCCATGTGCTTATGTGTCACAAAGATAGTGTGGATATCATTTAAGGAAACACCGGCTTCACCAAGGCGTGAAAGAATTGTATTTCCCCCGCCTCCGTCCACCAGAAAGCAGTCTTTACCTTCCCGCAGCACAAAGCAGGTGTTGTATATTTTCGTCACGGCAGCATTACCGGTTCCAAGGATTGTAAGGTTCATGGTGTGTCCCTCCTGTGTCTCTTTTTCTGTTCTCAGTATACTTCCAAATCCGCCGCGCTGCAACCGAAAGCTTTTTTCGATATCCCCGACAAAAAAGGAACCCGAAACTTTCACTCCGGATTCCTTTTCTCTTAAACCAACTGCCTGAATATCTGCGTCACTGGCACTTTCTCTGCATAAAACGAAGCGCTAACTCTGCATCGTCAGCCCACGATCCTCCGGTCCATCCGCACGCAGGTCGCACTCGCGGAACAGGCGGTCCACCTCGCAGAGGTATTCCGTTACTTTGGAAGCTTTGCGGATCTTTTTTCCAATTTTCTCGCTGTGCTCAAAATTCTGAAGCATGTAGCTCCAAAGTTCTTTCATGTGGAACACGGCGTTGCGGTCCTCACCGAAAATTTCACGGTACTGTGCAAAGATCTCAGCATGAAATTCACGGAGAAGCTTTTTTTCTGCTTCCAGATCGCGGATCACACCACTCGACAACTCTGTTCCGTTTTGCTGCTTATTCAAATTTTCATCTATATTTTTTAGCCGCCCTATCAGCCCCGGATCCGCAATCACACCGCGTCCGAGCATCACCCGCTCTGTCTGTGGAAACGCTGCATGAAACACTTCATAATCCCGCGCCGTCAGCAGGTTTCCGTTGTAGCAGACCGGTGCATGGCTTACTGCCGCAAGCTGTGCATAAAGATCCAGATGCGGCTCGCCTTTGTAAAATTCTTCCCGCGTGCGCGGATGGATAATCAGTTCCGATAACGGATACTGATTGTAGATTTCAAGCAGACGAAAGCCCTCCTCCGGGTCTTTCATACCGATTCGTGTTTTAAGAGAGATGCGCACCTCATTTTCCGAAAAGATCTGGTCTAAAAACCGATCCAGCTCCTCCGGATATGCAAGAAATCCGGCTCCTTTTTTCCGCGCTGTGACCGTACCGGACGGACATCCGAGATTCAGATTGACCTCCTGATACCCATACGATTGCAGTGCCTGCGCCACTTCATGAAAGCGGTCGGCATCGTTTGTCAGGATCTGAGGAACCAGATCTTTTACGTGATTATGTTCCGGCAGGATATCACGCAGTTCCTTTTTGCGCAAAGGGTGTTTCTGATCCGGCACAATAAATGGCGTGAAATAGCGGTCTGCTCCCGGAAAATATTTTTCCAGTGCGTTTCGGTAAATGTATCCGGTGACACCCTCAAGTGGGGCAACATAAAATTTCATTTTCTTTCTCCTGTTTTTCCTTTTGTTTAACCGAGCCAGGCAAGTCTCCTGCGTGGTTGCGCGGAGCAATAAGCAGTGGAATGGAAATTGCTTGTATCCAGCTCCTGATAAGCTGCGAAGCAGCTGCTCGGTCATGAAATATCTCAAGAATGGGTCTGGATTCCTTATAACTCTATAACTAACGAAGCGGATTACGAATTTCCGCTTTGACCCATGTGTTCTGCATTTCGTATTGTACAGGCATTTCCAGTAAAACACAATGCTGATTTTACACCTTTCCTTCAACCATTCTTCGCTCTCTTTTATAAATATGCTGTAACGTTCTGCCGTACAGCAGCCAGGTGGGAGCATGTCACCAATCCGCATTCATACAAAGAGGACCCGCTGATCAATTTCGACCAGCCAGGCCCTCTTTCTTTCATAAGGCATACCGTAAGTCCGCCCTGTGTCTGATATTAATTTCTTGAATCAGGAAACCACGAAATGGATTGTGAATATCCGCTTCGACTTATTTCAGTGATTCCACTGCTGCCTTCTCAATCGGAAGCCCTGCCTTATAGCGCTCGATAAATGCGTCAAAGCCTGCCACATCCTCTGCCTTCGGCTGCATTTCAAGGCCTTCGCTTCCTGCGAATACCTGATCTGCCAAGAACTGATCGAGCGTCTCGCCCTCTTTCTTATTTACCATATAGGAAGCAAGAAGTGCGATACCCCATGCGCCGCCCTCACCTGCGGTCTCCATAACGGATACCGGAGAATTAAGTGCTGCTGCCAGGATGCCCTGTCCCACGCCCTTTGTCTTGAACAGACCGCCGTGTCCGTAAATCTTGTCGATCTTCACATCTTCATTTTTCAGAAGGATATCAAAGCCGACCTTCAGTGCGCCAAGTGCTGTAAACAGGTTGACACGCATGAAGTTTGCAAGGTTGAATTTGCTGTCCGGTTTTCTTGCGAAGAGCGGACGGCCCTCGTTGAAGCCTGTGATGTGCTCGCCGGAAAAATAGTTGTATGCCAGAAGTCCGCCACAGTCTGCGTCACCCTCAAGTGCCTTGTTGTAAAGTGTGCCGAACAGCTTGCCCATATCGACTTCCACGCCGAATGCTTCTGCAAACTCTTTGAAAATATTTACCCATGCATTCAGATCGGACGTGCAGTTGTTGCAGTGTACCATTGCTACCTGATGTCCTGCCGGTGTCGTCACGATATCAATTGCATCGTACGGCTTGGAAAGGTCTTTTTCCAGTACGATCATGCCGAATACGGAAGTACCTGCGGACACGTTTCCGGTACGTACTGCTACGCTGTTTGTTGCTGCCATACCGGTGCCTGCATCTCCTTCCGGCGGGCAAACCGGGATGCCTGCCTGCAGCTTGCCGGATACGTCAAGCTTCTTTGCACCCTCTGCAGTCAGTGTACCTGCGTTCTCGCCTGCCACCAGTACCTTCGGGAAGATCTCTGAGAGTTTCCAGCCAAAGCCCTTCGGCGCTACGAGCTCATCGAATTTCTTTACCATCTCTGCGTTGTAATCTTTTGTCGCAGTGTCAATCGGGAACATACCGGAAGCTTCGCCGACACCTGCCACCTTCTCGCCCGTCAGCTGCCAGTGAATATACTCTGCCAGTGTCGATACGAATGCGATGTCCTTCACGTGCTCCTCGCCATTTAAGATCGCCTGATACAGATGTGCGATTGTCCATCTTTGCGGAATGTGGAACTGGAACAGCTCAGTCAGCTCCTCGGATGCCTGCTCCGTGATCGTATTTCTCCAGGTACGGAACGGCACCATCAGTTCGCCTGCTGCATTGAACGGCATGTAGCCGTGCATCATGGCACTGAAACCGATGCCTGCCAGAGAGGTTACTTCCACTCCATATTTTGCCTTTACATCCTCTGTCATATCACGGTAGCAGTCCTGCAGTCCGTTCCAGATTGCATCCAGACTGTACGTCCAGATTCCGTCTACCAGCTGATTTTCCCATTCGTGGCTTCCTGAAGCGATCGGTGCGTTCGTCTCATCCACCAATACCGCTTTAATACGTGTGGAACCAAACTCAATACCAAGTACGGCTTTGCCGCTCTCAATCGTATTTTTTGTTGCTTCTAATCCCATGTTCTGATCCTCCTCTAAACTTCACGTGTCTCTTCTGCGTTCACGTAAAACCATTATAGCATTCTTTCCTAAACGACGCCACTGATTTTTCCAAAATATATGCAATTCTGACAATTGACTTGCGTGGTACAATAATGAAAAAGAGAAACAGGGAAGTGATCTTCATGAACAATTACTATATTGCTCACTATTTTAATTTTGAAAATGCCGGCATCTTCATGCTGTTCGCATTTTCTGGACTGCTCATCGTACTGGCAATCGTACTCGGCGTTGCCCGGATGCAGATGCATTATCATCTTCAGTCAGAGGATCTCTCGCCGCGCCGTGAGCGTCAGATCCGCTCGTTCCACCTCGCCCGTGAATACAACATGATCGAAAGCTTTTTTGAAATGGTATTCAGCAGTACCTCTATCCTCTTGTTTCTTTCACTCTACTACGTGATCGATGCACGGATTCCGGAAGCCGCTTTCTACTGGCAGAAATATCAGGACTTCTTTCTTCTGCTGTTTCTTCTTTGTTCCGTCGTGCTAAACGGATATCTGGACCGCGCTTTTGTGCCGCTGCACCGCATTTCCCCGGATCAGAAGGCCTCCGTTCGTCTTGTATCCTCGTTTTATATTGTTCTTATTCTGCTATACATCAAATTTGTTTATCTCGATAACAACTACGATGCACTGATCATGTATTTCGTCACGCTTGCAGTCGGCCGTTTTATTTATTTTGACTTTACATGGAAGGATTTTCTTGGTACGCTGCGCGGTGTGCTGCAAAATCTTCCGCTGCTGATCCTGATGGGCGGCTACTCTGCCTTCGTGTGCTGGTTTGGTTTTCATACCGGTTTTCTTCTGACCTCAAACGGAGTCATTCTAAGTACGCTGCTTGCCCACCTGTTTATGGATGCTTCCATTTTTATCCTTGATAAAACGAAACTACTGCGGCTGTTTCTCTGACAACCGCAGTAATTATAATGTTTTTTGTCCAATGTACAGCAACCATTATAATGTCTTCTTTCCCAGCCGTACATCTTCCATCAAATCACTCATTTTATCATTTAAATGATCAAACAGATAATTTTTTCCTTCTGACCTTTTCTCCGTATACTGCTCACGGATTTCTCTGCGCATTGCTGTGATCTCTTCTTCCAGATCATGCGCTGACATCCGTCTTCCACCCTGGCCTAAGATGATGACCTGCTCCAGTGCATCGGAGGTTGCGACTGTGACATTGTATTTTCTTCCGATCGCATGGACCGTTTTTTCAATGTACTGATCCGCTGTCTCCGCTTCCTTCGTGTAGACTATATAAATATTATGATACTTCTGTACACTTCCCTGTCCGCCTTCCACGCGATATGCGTCAAAGACGAGAATCAGATTCATTTTTTTGTATCCCTGATAATTACTCAGAATATCCATCAGCTTCGTTCTGGCAGATTCCACATTGACCTTTGCAAGCTCATTCAGTTCTTCCCAGGAAAAAATGATGTTGTAGCCATCGACCAGAAGGTATTCGTCTCGCATCTCCTGCTTTTTCGCAGGTGCAGTCAATTCACGGGATTCACTGTAATCAACGCGCCGGCTTTTTTTCCAGCCGCTCTTTTCCCGCTTGATCGGGCCATAGGTACGGGTAAAGATTTCTTCCAGCTCGTCATTCGTGATCGTCAGATTGGAACGGTCATAGCGGCTCATCGGTCCGGCCGGGACATCAGTACGCGGCTCATATTCATTTTCGACTATATCCTGATAATCATCATTCTTTTTCTGTCCAATCACTCCGCTCGTATCCAGATGCGCATACTCCGGCACCAGATCCCAGTCGACCACAAACCCTGCACCGTGTGCACAGAACACAGATCCCGTTGGATTCTCCAGATCCCCCTCCGGATCGTAACCGCATGCTTCGATCACTTCCTCCGCATTGTGGCATGGCTGATAGCTGCTGACGCTACACGTCATCCGTCCTTTTCCCTTTGTATAGGAAATCAGTTCCGTCTGGTAGCCGCGCATTGTTACAACCGGTGCTGTTCCTTTCAGAACTGCATTTTCTCCCTCGATCTCCATTGGCGAAAAGCTGCCGTGCATTTTCTGGATATCCGTCATCGCGCGGCCTGCGCATTCGAGCGGAAGCTCGATCCGAAATTCATACACAGGCTCCAGAAGCGTACATGCGGCACTTCTCAGTCCCTGACGAAGCGCCCGGTACGTTGCCTGTCGAAAATCTCCTCCCTCGGTGTGCTTCAGATGCGCTCTCCCGGCGATCAGCGTGATCTTCATATCTGTAATTTCTGATCCGGTCAGAACTCCAATGTGCTGTTTTTCAGCCAGATGTGTGAGAATCAGTCTCTGCCAGTTACGATCCAGCACATCCTCACTGCAGACTGTTTCAAACTGCAGACCGCTGCCCGGATCCCCCGGTTCCATCAGAAGGTGCACCTCCGCGTAATGGCGCAGCGGTTCAAAGTGGCCGATTCCGATCACCGGCTCCGTGATCGTCTCCTTATAGACAATGTTGCCCGCACCAAATTCCACCGCAATGCCAAACCGTTCAAAAATCATATTTTTCAGCACTTCCGTCTGCACTTCTCCCATCAGCTGCGCGTAGATCTCCCCCAGCTCCTTGTTCCATGTGATATGCAGCTCCGGTTCTTCCTCCTCAAGCTGAAGAAACTTTCGATACGTCTGATGTACATCACAGTCCTCCGGAATCCGGATCTGATAGGAAAGCACCGGTTCCAGTAACGGAAGATGCACGCCGCATTCCGTTCCGAGTCCTTCTCCGGCCTTCGTATGATTCAGCCCGGTCACCGCACACACCATACCGGCCTGTGCCTCATTGACTGCCCGGAAAGATGCCCCGGAACAGACACGGATCTGATTGACTTTTTCCTCCCACGCGTCCTCTCCGTCACCGCCATGCAGCACTGCCTTTACCTTCAGGCTGCCGCCCATGACCTTCATATGTGTCAGACGGTTGCCTTGTTCATCACGTGAAATTTTGTAAACCCGTGCCGCAAATTTTTCCGGATACTCTTTTTGCACACTGTATTCACGCAGGGCATCCAGCAGCTCCTGTACACCCTGAAGCTTCAGTGCCGAGCCAAAATAGCACGGAAAGATCTTCCGCCGTGCAATCATCCGCGCGGCTTCTTCCTTTCGGATTTCCCCCGTTTCCAGATACTGCTCCAGAAGTGATTCCTCACAAAGTGCTATCGCCTCAGCCGTCTCACCATCCGTAAGCGGATCCTCGGCCGCCGAAAAATCAATGCAGTGCTCGTCCAGCTTTTTCTGCAGCTCCAAAAGCAGACTCGTCCGGTCCGTTCCCTGCTGATCCATCTTGTTGATAAACAGAAACGTCGGAATCTCATATTTTTTCAGCAGCCGCCACAGCGTCTCTACATGACTCTGCACACCATCCGCTCCGCTTATGAGCAGCACCGCATAATCAAGAATCTGCAGCGTCCGCTCCATCTCCGCCGAAAAATCCACATGACCCGGCGTATCGATCAAAGTCATTTCCATATCATCCAGCATTACCTCTGCCTGTTTGGAAAAGATCGTGATGCCGCGTGCACGCTCCATCGCAAAATTATCCAGAAACGCATCCTGATGATCCACGCGCCCGAGCTTCCGTATTCCGCCGGTCAGATAAAGGATCGCCTCCGCAAGCGTCGTTTTTCCGGCATCGACGTGGGCAAGCAACGCAGTACAGATATGTTTTTGCATCTTATCGCCTTTCTGTGTATTCATAAATTAATCCTCTCAGATTTCGTTTTCTCTCAGATTTCATTTTCTCTCACGTTTATGATCCATCTCATGATGTCCGGGCAAAATCCCCTGATATCATTCCATTATATTAGCATCCCAGCTGTGTGTCAACGAACCGCATGCCAAACGGCAAACAGATGTTTTTGAACACGCGCAACACAACTATTTTTCCATACACGCGGGCATGAGAATGTGATATACTGCAGATAATGGTTACGGCAAACCGCAAAATGATTATTTTACGCGTTTGTGCACAAAAGAACAGTTTTGAGATGAAAGGCTATTTATGAAAAAATTATGCTCCCTTTTCCTTACGTTTTTTAAAATCGGTGTCTTCACATTTGGCGGTGGCTACGCGATGATTGCACTTCTGGAAAATGAATTCATCACACGCCGTCACTGGATGACTCAGGAAGAATTTCTTGATATGACAGCAATCGCCGAGTCCACGCCCGGTCCTGTGGCCGTAAACAGCGCCACTTACCTCGGCTACCGGCTTGGCGGTGTGCCAGGAGCACTCATATCAACGATCGCTGTCTGTCTTCCGTCCTTTTTGATCATCTATCTGATCTCTCTTTTTTTCGATCAGTTTCTAAACCTCACGATCGTAAGCAAAGCCTTCCGCGGCATTCAGGTATGTGTGATCTATCTGATCTTCTCCGCCGGGATCCGCATGCTGAAAGGACTGAAACATACCGCATTTAACTACACGATTCTTATTACCGTCATCTGCTCTATGGTGATATGTACCGTATTCTCGGTGAATTTTTCTTCGATTTTTTATGTGCTGATCTGCGGATGCATCGGTATCGGCGGTTTTCTCATGCAGCGGATTTCACAGAGAAAATAATCAAACCAAACTTATCTGAAGATTCAAATCAGCTATTCTCAATCCACTTTGATCCGGTTCAGGCAATAGCTGTTTTCTTCGGATAATAGCCATTTTTTTGATATCAGGAGACCTCAAATGGAAAAACTAATTTTTCTTTTTCTTACTTTTCTTGAGATCGGCGCCGTCTCATTTGGCGGAGGCTACGGCATGATCTCACTGATCCGCGAAAAGGTCCTGCAATACGGCTGGCTCTCGGAATCAGACTTTCTGAATTTTATCGCAGTATCTGAATCCACACCCGGACCGCTTGCTGTCAATATGGCAACTTTTATCGGCTCTTCGCAGGCCGGTCTTGCCGGTGCAGCCGCTGCCACCTTCGGCGTTGTCCTGCCGTCCTTTGTAATCATTTTGATCATCGCGGCTTTGATCCGCAGCTTTTTAAAGTATTCCGGCGTACAGGCATTTTTGTCTGGCGTCCGTCCCTGCGTCGTAGCGATGATCCTTGCTACCGCGCTGACAATGGCCGGCAGCACATTGCTCGGCTTTTCCTCTCTTTCTGAAAAAATCAGTCCGGATGTGCGCGGCATCGGATTGTCTGCCTGCCTGCTGCTTCTGCATGGGCTGTCCGTGAAAATCCGGAAAAAAAAGCCCTCGCCGATTCTGATGATACTGATTTCGGCGGGGCTTGGGATGTTGATTTATTAGAGCGTTCATGAGCAAGTAGCAAAGCGGATTGCGAATGTCCGCTTTACAAATCATTCCCTCAGTCTGCGCGTTCCGATCTGCGGTATATTTTGCAGAAATCATTTTGCAAACACACTCGAAACATTTATAAATGAAGGAGATTTAACATGAAAGAAACCGTTTTATACTACACCCCGCAGTCCACAAAACAGAGCCGCACTTTAAAGGGAATCCTCGTCCGCATGGGCATCCGGATCCGCAACATTTCCCCGCAGCAGGTGAACCAGACCGTCGGAATGCTCGCCGGAGTGCCGGGATTTGAGGAGAAGACGGATGCCACAGCCGACACACTGAAAGCAAATAAGACCAACGCAGATGCACTGTCAGGCGCAGATCCCGCCGCTGATACAGTTAAAGCTTCTTCCTCGCAGTCCATCCCTGAGGAGGTTCTCGTTCTCCATCAATTCTCTGAGCAGCGCCTCGACGCACTGCTCCTCGCGCTTCGAAAGGCAAATGTGCGCATCGCCCTGAAAGCCATCGTGACCGAGCAGAACTGCGGCTGGACGTTTTATCAGCTGTATGAGGAGATTCGGCAGGAGCATGAGAAGATGCATCAGAACGGAGAACCAAATTAAACCAGATAACAATTGAGAGGTTATTTATGGGAAGCTATCTCAATCCCGGAAACGATGCTTGCCGGCGAACGGATTCCCATTAATATGGGCACTTTCTCCAACGACATGACGACCTTTCAGTGCCGCGACGATGTTCTGACACTCCTGGTGCATCTGGGATACCTTGGCTACCACTGGCGGATAAAACAGTGTTCATTCCGAACAAAGAAATTGCACAGGAATATATCAACGCAATCAGCATGATGGACTGGCACGAGGTAATTGATTCCATTAAAAGACTACCACGGCAATCTTATTCTTGCCGGAATCAGTTATGATAAAAAGACTATCCCGCACTGTACCTTTCCTGTACGTACGAGATAGTCTTTTCTTTATTTTTTCATCTCCGGTAATACTCCGATTCCCGCTCAAACTGCATGCGCTCTTCGTTCAGCCCCCACGCATTGTCCTTGTCGCCTTAGCCGAATGGTGAAGCGGATTATAATTTTCTCTGCGTCTGCTATCTCCGATACGCAATCTCCACCGCCCGCTTTCCGGTCAGCTCCTCGCTGCGCGCATCCGGCTGGCTGCAGCCGACGTAGAAGGTATAGGATTTTCCATCATCGCGGCGGATTCCGTCCTCCCCAACTACAGTGAGAGCGCGATGGCCTACCGGAATGCGGATCTGTTTTTTCTCTCCTGCATCCAGATGGATTCGCATAAATGCACACAGCTCAGGGTGTTTGTCCGCATCAGCGCAGTCGTGATTTTTGACGTAGACCTGGAGCACCTCATCAGTTGCATGAATTCCTGCATTATGAACATCTGCAAGAATCGTAAGTGCCCGCGGGTCAAAGTCTTTTTCGGACGATCTGCTGCCGGATTCGCACGCTGCCTCCATGCATGCTGCAATCTCCGCCCCCGTCACACATACATCCCCGTACGTCAATCCATAGCCGAACGGATACTGTGCCTTTTCTTTCATATAACGGTACGTTCTGCCTGCCATGCGGTAATCCGTAAATTCCGGAAGTTCGTTAAGGCTCTCGTAAAAGGTGACCGGAAGCTTGCCGGATGGGGACACCTCTCCGAACAGCACCTTTGCTGCTGCCATACCGCCCTGCGCACCCGGATACCACAGCTGAATAACGGCATCAAAATGCTCTGATGCATAAGAAAGATCGATATCGCTGCCTGCCATCAGGCACAGCACTACCGGCTTGCCGGTTTCCTTGATGGCTTCCATCAGATCCCTTTGTACCTGCGGAAGCTGAAGATCGATCTTGTCACCGGATGCATAACTGTTACCTGTATCGCCCTCTTCTCCTTCCAGTGTCTCATCAAGGCCAACGCAAAGTACAACCACATCACTGTTGTCCGCCACGATCTTTGCCTCTGACAGACGGTCTGCCGGGAAAGCCAGATTCTCGGTGCGGTCACGGAAAAGCTCGCAGCCGGTGCTTGTCAGCACACGGACATCCTCTCCGAGATAATCCTGTAATCCTTCCAGTATTGTGACATAACGGCTTGCTGTTCCGTGATAATTCCCTACAAGCGCGGCGCGGCTGTTGGCATTCGGACCGATTACACCGATTGTCTTTATTTTTGACTTCTCAAGCGGAAGAATGCCATTATTTTTCAGGAGAACAAAGCTCTCCTGCGCTGCCTTTTCCGCAAGTGCCAGATGCTCCGGAGACTCCACCTCTGTATATGGAATCGCATCGTATTCACTTCCGTCGAACAGACCGAGCAGGAAGCGCGTCGTAAACAGTCTTACGGCCGCCTCCGTGATCGTTTCCTCGCTTACCAGTCCGTCCTGCACCGCTCCCAGAATATGCAGATACGTATTTCCGCAATTAAGATCGCAACCGTTGTTGATCGCAAGTGCCGCCGACTCTCTTGCATTTTTGGTCACCATATGATGCTCATGAAAATCCCGGATCGCCCAGCAGTCAGAAACGAAATGCCCCTCAAAGCCCCAGTCCTCTCGCAGGATTTTCTGCAGCTTCGGACTTCCGCAGCATGGCTCTCCATTTGTGCGGTTGTACGCACCCATGACTGCTTCCACATCTGCTTCCTGCACCAGCGCCTGAAAAGCCGGAAGGTATGTTTCCTCCATATCCTTCGGTGTCGCCTCTGCGTCAAACTCATGACGCACCGCTTCCGGTCCGGAATGCACCGCAAAATGCTTTGCACACGCTGCCGCCTTTAAAGTCTCGCCATCGCCCTGCAGTCCCTCCACAAAAGCAACGCCAAGCCGGCTCGTCAGATACGGATCCTCTCCGTACGTTTCATGGCCACGGCCCCAGCGCGGATCCCGGAAAATATTTACATTCGGTGACCAGAAGGTCAGTCCCTTATAAATATCGCGATCCTCCTTTCCGGAATAGGCATTGTACTTTGCACGTCCTTCTGTTGCGATGACATCTGCCATCTCCTTTACAAGATCTGCATCAAAGGTAGCTCCCATGCCAATCGCCTGTGGGAAAACCGTTGCCTGTCCGGCACGTGCCACACCGTGCAGCCCTTCATTCCACCAGTTGTAGGCCGGTATATCAAGCCGCTTTAAGGCCGGTGCACCGTATTTGAGCTGTTCTGCCTTCTCTTCCAGTGTCATATCTGCCACCAGCGCTTCTGCCTTTTTTCTTGCTTCTTCTCTATTCATTTGTTTCATCTGCCTTTCTGTAATATTCTCAGCCCTTCACTGCTCCTGTCGTAAGTCCTTCTACGATCTGATTGCTGAACAGACAGTATACGATAACCGTCGGTGCAATTGCAATGATGATTGCTGCAAACATCTGTACATAATTTGTTGCATACGGTCCGACGAAATACGTCAGCGTAACCGGAAGTGTTTTCTTTGCAGGATCGGAAATGAATACCATTGCAAGCAGCAGCTCATTCCAGTTACCGACGAACGTCATAAGGCCTGATACGAAAAGTCCGGTCCGGCACAGCGGCAGCGCGATTCTGAAGAAGATACGGTAAATTCCGCAGCCATCGATCGCCGCAGCCTCGATCAGCTCTCCCGGCATTGATTTGAAAAATCCGGTCAGAAGAAAGATCGTCATCGGAAGTGAAAATGTGATATACGGAAGCATCAAGCCGAATCTCGAGTTTGTCAGCCCAAGCTTTGCAAAACGCACAAACAAGGGAATCAGAATACAGTGCACCGGCACCATCATTCCGATCAGGAAAAATGTATGCGCTGCCTCTGCCAGTTTCCAACGCATTCTCGCTATAGCAAACGCCGCCATCGCACCGAAAAACAAGCTGATCAGAAGCGTCACGCCACAGACCAGCGTAGAATTGACAAGCGCCACGCCAAGCTTACCAAGTGACCAGGCCTGGCTGTAGTTTTCCCAGTGAAATACCTCCGGCAGTGCAAACGGCGCTGCCATTACACCTGCGTTGTCTTTTAAGGATACGGAAAGCATCCACAGAAGCGGAGCCAGATACAGAACAGCCAGAAGCACAAGAAATACGTAGATCACCACAATGACCGGGCTGACTGTTTTTCTTCTTTTTTTCATTACAGTACTCTCTTTCATCTTCTGCCCTCCTATGACTCATACGTCTCTACTTTGATAACCTTCTTGACGAGCAGCGTCACGATCAGGCACATCACAAGCAGCACGACTGATATTGCACTGGCATAGCCATACTTGAAGTAATTAAAGCCCTCTGCGTACAGCTCGGTTGCAAGTACCTCGGTACGGTGGTTCGGACCACCCTGCGTCATGTTGTACACCAGATCGAAAAATTTCAATGAACCGATGCAGTTCAAAGAAAGGGAGGTCACCATCATCGGCCGGATCAGCGGCAGTGTGATATAACGGAATGCTGCCGGTTTGGATGCACCGTCCACGTAGGAGGCCTCATAGATATCCTTCGAAATACCGGTGATCTGTGCCATATAAAGCATCATATTCTGTCCGACGTACTGCCACAGTGCTACAAACGCGATAACCCACATCGGAAGAACGATAAAGCCTTTGGAATCCATCAGCCACAGAGGACCCTTGATTCCAAACTGCGCCAGCAGCTGGTTGATGCCGATCTTCGGGTTAAACATGAATGCCCACAGAAGACCGAGTGCTGCGGAGGAAAGCACGGATGGGAGGTAATAGATATTTTTGAATACGTTGCGCCCCTTTGGAATGTTCGTCAGGAAGACCGCCAGCAAAATACCGATCACCTGCTGTGTCACTGCAGAAAACAGCATGAAGAAAATCGAGTTTTTCAGTGCGATCCGGAACGTGGAATCCTTGAAAAACAGCTTTTTATAATTTGCCAGACCGATAAACTCCGGCGGTGTCAACGCTGCATAATCACACAGCGAATAATAGACCATCTGAAAAATCGGAATGACGAGGATCAGCACAAACATGATCAGCGCCGGTGCGATAAAAATAAAGATGGCTTTTTTGTCTTTTAATATCTTGTCCATAAACAGCCTCCTTTTTGTATGATGTCTAAACAGAACCCTTTTTTTTGCGGAAGCAATTGCCTCCTACATACCCTCTCCGCCCGGCAGTATGACCTGCCGCCAAATCACGTTTCCTGTTGCCAGGCGATATTCGCAATTCAGCTTCTCTTCTCTGCACTGCACCGCATATCCTGCGGCTAAGCTTTCAGAAGCGCTCCGTTTTTCCCGGAAGCCCATCGTACCAGCCGTGCCGGACAGGGCATGTAACTTATGGCATAAAAAGAACCGCTGCAGGAACAATGCGAATCCTGCATTTGTCCCGCAGCGGCTTTCCTGTCTGTCCGCTGTCGTAAGGAACCGCCGGGCACCCAACTGCCCGATTGGCTCTTTAAAGCAGCCTTTTTACTTTATTCCCAAACATTCTCCTCATAGAAATCCTGAACGGTCTGGAATGCTTCTTCCGGTGACTGGTTGCCAAGGAAGATATCAACCATTGCGTTGTCGAAGCAGTCGCCGGCTTCTACAGATGCAAGGGACTCATTATAGAATCCAAAGGTACCGGTTGCATTTGCAAGGATATCCTGTACATATTTCAGCTGTGCCGGAGCTTTGTCATAATCAATTTCAAGGTCTTTGATGATCGGGATCTTGCCGCCAACCTCTGCGGTATATTTCTGAGCCTCTTCATCTGTAAACATCTTCATCAGAGCGATTACTGCATCCTGGTGCTCCGTTGTTGCACTCATCAGCAGGTTGTCTGTCTTAACGATCATACGGTTCGGATCATTTGCTCCCTCGATGCCCGGGAACTGGAATACGCCGCACTTAGTCTCGAAGTCCGGATTGTTGCCGTTGATCTGAGCGATTGCCCAGGAACCCTGAATCAGGATCGCTGCTTCGCCGTTGTAGAAGTTTGCGGTAGCCTGATCATTAGAATCGCCTGCTGCTGTCTCCTGGAAGTACGCAGAGAGCTCTTTGAGCTTCTCACCGGCCTGAACACACGTATCATCCGTCCAGTTTGCAGTATGGTCTGCGATTGCCGCAAGGTCAACACCCTGACGATCACACAGATAACCGGCTACCATGGACAGACACCATGCCGTACCTGCGGAACAGGAAATCGGAGTATAGCCTGCGTCCTTGATCTTCTGGCAAGCATCCAGAAGCTCGGTGTATGTTGTCGGAACTTCTACTCCTGCAGCTTCAAAAATTTCGGTGTTGTAGAAGCAAAGAGCTGCGGCAAAATTCGTCGGAACTGCCATGATCTTTCCGTCATACGTCATTCTCTCAAAGATACCGTCTGTAAATGTGGAGTACCAGTCTGCCTCCTGATTTGTCAGGATATCCGTCAGATCTGCTGCAACGCCTGCGTTTACGTAAACATCCATGTTCGGTCCCGGATTGCAGATAAACATATCCGGTGTCTGACCTGCTGCAACGAGTGCGTTGAGCTTTCCGTCATACTCCTCAAGATTCGTTGTGATCGCTGTTACGTGATACTGTCCGTCATACTTCTCATTATAACGGTCAAGGACCTCCTTGTATCCCTTGGAGATCAGATCCTCTGTCGCCTCCAGGTCATCCCAGAACATCCAGGTGATCTCTTCCGGTCCGTCTGCCTGTACCGGTACTGCTGCAAAAAGGCTGGTTGCCATTGCTGCAGTAAGCGCTACAGAGATGAGTTTTTTCATTTTCATAGTACGTATCCTCCCTTTTTGTTGAATATATTTTTTACGTCATCTGATGGTTTCATCATAGCAAAGCAAATTGTATTTATCTTTATAATTATTGCGTTATGACTTCAAATAATTGCTTTTGATTTTTTTGTTAAGTCGTCATTAAGTATATTTTTATAGTTTTTGCAGTGATTTTTTGTGCATGTTTTTTATTATTTTGCTTTTCATTTCTATCTATCGAAAAGTTTAGCCGGATTAAAACTTGTATTTCCCTGTATTTTTTGGTATATTAGAAAAATAGAAATCGCAATTTTTCAGACGTAATAATTTGTTACCGTGTAAAGCGGATATCTGCAAGCCGCTTCGCTGCCTGTCGCCAGACGGAAAACGTTTGAGTGCCCACAGCTGGCTTGAAACGGTAATGAAATTTTCAGAAGGGAGCCAAAATGATCAAGCATTTATCCGGCATACACGAAACGGTTGCCTATCGCCCGGATACTCAAATCTGTCTTTACAACAATGACGAGGCAGAGGACTATCCGCCGCACTGGCACACTCCGTTCGAAATCATCATGCCAACGGAAAATTCCTACCGTGCAATCTGCAGTGACCGGCAATATCAGATCCGTCAGAACGATATTCTGATCATTGCTCCCGGTACTGTACACCAGCTCTTTGCTCCGGAACACGGCGTACGCATCATCTTTCAGCCTTCTCTGGCCCAGATCGGAATTCGGGAGCTGGAGCTTCTGACTTCCAAATTTACACCGGCAATCCTTATCACACCGGAGTCCTTTCCCCGGATCCACGAACAGGTGCTGCACCTGATGCTGGAAATCCGTGATGAATATTTCAGTGATGACCCGTATTCGGAATCTGCCATTTATGCCCGCTTTCTTGAAATTCTTGTTTTGGTCGGGCGCTGCCAGGCCGAACTTACCAAGCACAGCTTTGACGCAAAAAACAGCAAGCAAAAAGAATATATGGATAAATTTCTATATATCTGCAATTATATCAACGAACATTTTACAGAGAATCTGACACTGGAACAGATGGCATCTCTTGCCGGCTTCAGCAAATACCATTTTACACGGCTGTTCCGGCAGTACGCCGATACTTCCTTTTATAAATATCTGAACCAGAAACGCATTGAATATGCAAAATCGCTGCTCCTCGATCCGGATCTGTCCGTCATCGAGGTCGCACTGGCTTCCGGCTTTTCCAGCCTGTCGGCTTTTCTGCGCATGTTCAAACTGATCAACCACTGTACACCAACCGAATACCGAAATATGTACGAAGACTGACAGGAGGGCACCATGAGCAATCCTATTTCCATAGAAAGACATCAGAAGATCCTAGAATATCTGCAGATGATCGAAGCGATCAGTGCAAGCACCGATGATTATCTGTATCTGGTGGAAGCAGATACAGGACTGGTCCACTTTACCAATCATATCCATTTAAAATATCAGCTGCCAAGCTCCGGCAAAGAAGGATTTCCGGTCGCGGACTGGGTAAAAACGATTTACCCGCGTGATGCAAAACCGGTTATGGAGGATCTTCAGCGGGTGTTAGACGGCACACAGCAAGATCACAACATGGAGTACCGTCTGCTGGACCGTCAGGGCAACCGTTGCTGGATCAGCTGCCGCGGCGTCGTTCAAAACGATGAGGCCGGTCAGCCGCTGATGCTGCTCGGACGCGTTTCTGATACTGTACTCGGTCAGAAAACCGACGTTCTGACCGGTCTTTTCAATGGCCGCAAATATACGGAGGATATTACCGCCAGCTTAAACCGTCATCAAAGCGGCTGCCTGCTGATCTTCGGTCTTGACAACTTTAAAGATATCAATATCAAATATGGACGTTCCTACGGAAATCATATCCTGAAGCAATTCGCGGACGCTCTCGAGGAACACGTTGCCCCGCGTTATCCTGCCTACCGCCTCGACGGAGACCGGTTTGCACTTAATCTCTGCGGACAGGATCAGACCACCGCCAGTAAAATTTATGAACAGCTCCGTCAGGCAGTCTCCTTTTGCACAATTTCTGCCGGTTCCGTTCTTTATACCGCAGAATCCTCCTGCGATGGGGAAACACTTTACCAATATGCGGAAAGTGCGCTTGACCACGCAAAAAAAGACGGCAAAAACCGTCTGTTCTTTTTCTCTTTTGATGATTACAGGGAACATCAGAATTCACTGGAACTCCTGGCAGAGATGCGCTACAGCGTTTCACATGACTTCAAAGGCTTCTTTCTTTGCTATCAGCCTCAGCTGCAGTGCCAGAGCTGCCGGATCTGCGGAGTGGAAGCACTTCTGCGTTTTCAATCTCCCTCGCGCGGTATCATCAGTCCGGTAGAATTCATTCCTCTGCTTGAGCAGAGCCGCCTGATCGTCCCGGTCGGCGAGTGGGTACTCCGCACTGCCCTTAAAGCCTGCAGAAAATGGCGTCTTTCCCTGCCCTGTCTGCGCATCAGTGTAAACCTCTCTTATATTCAGCTTCTTGACGAGCATATCACTGCCACGGTACTGGATATCCTTCGCGAATCCGGGCTGTCCGGTGATGCACTGACGCTGGAACTTACGGAAAGCGTCCAGCTGCAGAATTATGAATATTACAACCGTATTTTTTATCGCTGGGAGGTCGCCGGTATCCGCATTGCAATCGACGATTTCGGCACCGGTTATTCCAGCCTCGGCTATCTGAAAAATCTCTGTCTCGATGAGATCAAGATCGACCGTTGTTTCATAACCGGTATTCAGCACAGTACCTATAATTACCGCCTGCTGCGCAATACGATCGAGCTCGCACGAAGCTCCCAGATCCATATCTGCTGTGAAGGTGTGGAAACGATGGATGAGCTTACTGTACTAAAGGAGCTTCTTCCGGATACCCTGCAGGGCTATCTGTTTTCTGCGCCCTGTACGCCCGATATTTTTGAACAGCTTTATATCAACTCGGATTCAAATGCATTCTATAATCGCCTGCAGCTGGAAGAACGCTGCCGTTCCATCGGAACCGCTAAAAAAGAAACGCTGCAGCCCGCGCTTCGCAAAAAGTTTGATTTCGAGAGTAACTTAAGCGCATGCGCACATATATTTGCAAGAGAAAGTGAAACAGAGACTGCCCTGCAAAATCTGCTCGCCTCTGTTGCCGGGTTTTACGGCGCCGACCATGCTTATATTTATACGCCGGTCCGCGATAATGCAAACTGGTACTGCCGTGCCAGCTGGTATGCCGATCACGCTGTGCTTTCCAGAAAGCTGCCACAGACGCTTTCCACCAGTGTCATTGACCGCTGGATCAGTTATTTCACTCTCGGAGAATCCGTTATCATTGAAACGCCAAATGATATTCTCTCCGGTTCTCCGCTTGAACTAGAGCTTCTTCACTGTCAGAATGTCACCGGTCTGATCGCTGTTCCGATTTCCAGATGCGGACAGACCATCGGCTTTATCGGCGTCAGCAATCCCTCCGAGCATCCGGCAAATGACAACCTGCTTTTTGTCGCTGCCTGTTTTGTTGCAGACCGCCTGAACCAAAATACTTCCACGGACTGCGCAGGTGACCTTCCCGCTCTTACTTCCGCAGAAGTGCTTGCCCGCACACAGCTCGGCCTCTGGAAAATCCTGGTTCATGACGACCTGCAGCAATGTGAGCTTTTTACGGATGATATTATGCGGCGTACGCTTGGTCTTACCGCCTCTTTAACCCCTCAGCAATGCTTCCTCTACTGGTATACGCGCATCAGTGATGAATCACGTCATTACGTTGATTCCGCCCTTCAGGGCATGAATGAAACCAACCAGATCGTTCAGATTGAATATACCTGGCAGCATCCGCTGCTTGGAAATTCTACCGTCCGCTTTCTCGGACTTCGCACAAAGGATCACAACGGCACCATCTGCCTGTGCGGGTATCATCGTCTTCTAAGTAATATCGAACGGCTGAGCCTTCCGACCGATACGGATCAGAAACAGATTCTTGAGCTGGAATCCGCACGGAAAAATGATTTCTACGAGGCAATCCTCTCTGAAACTATCGCTTATGCGGAACTTGACCTTGAAACCGGATGGCCGATCAATTCCGGCGGGCTGTGGGAGCATTATGAAGAAGAATGCCGTCAGTGGAGTGAAACCTTCTTACAGGCAGTCATCCGTTCTCTCCCGCGCATCGTCGCACCGGAATACCACGATGCCTGCTGCAGATATTTTTCCCCGGATCAAATCTGGTCCATTTACGACAGTGCCGGTTCCGTCAGAAAATACTGCTACCGGCGCATCATCGGAAACGACTTCCACTGGGTAGAGCTGAACATTCACGTCTTTCGCGAACACTTTACCAGCCATCGCTATGCGCTCCTTTATCTAAAGGATATCGATACGGACAAAAAACGGGAACTTGCCCAGGTATCCGCCGCAAATACAGATCCTCTCACAAAGGTCTATAACAGGCGTACCTTCCAGTCTAAAGTCGAAGCCTTCATGAATCGCTCCGACAAACCTGCCTGCGGTGCCCTGATTCTTTTCGACATTGATAATTTTAAACAGATCAATGATCTGCACGGCCATCCGCAGGGCGACGCGGCATTGCTCCGTATGACCGAGGTTCTGCAGTCTACCTTCCGCCAGCGCGATCTCATCGGGCGGCTCGGAGGCGATGAATTCCTTGCCTTTATCAAGGATGTCTCCAAACGCCAGGTTCTGAATCAGCGTATGGAAGAGCTGTCACAGGCTCTCTCCCTTACTGACGGCATTCCGATCGCCTTCAGTGCCGGAATCACATTCGTACATCAGAAAAACTTTTCCTATGAACGCATTCTGGATCAGGCAGACCAGGCGCTCTATCACAGCAAGCAGCATGGAAAAGCCCGGACAACCTACTACGAAGATATGGTATAGCACCAGACTGTAAGCAGGTTCCCCTTATGATAGTTCATCAACGCAGTCGCTTCGCGACCTGTCCGTGGGCGCGGGGGAATGCTTATCTGCGTTCATATCACAAGAACCGCCCGGTTTCGGCCATACAGCCGGAATCGGGCGGTTCTTATTTTACTTTCGTCTGATCTTTCTTTTTATTTTACTTTACAACAATATTTACGATCTTATTCGGTACGTAGATCTCTTTTACAACGTTCTTTCCTTCCGTCAGTGCGGCGATTCTCTTATCTGCATTTGCAATTGCAAGAGCATCCTCCTTTGAGCAGCCATTCGGAATGACGATCGTTGTCTTCAGCTTACCATTGATCTGAACACCGATCTCAACCTTCGACTCAACGGTCTTTGTCTCATCGTACTCCGGCCATTTGGAAAGAGACAGGAAGCCTTCTCCGCCGACTGATTCCCACATCTCCTCGCAAAGATGCGGAGCAAACGGGCAAAGCAGTTTGATGAAGATGATAAGATCCTCACGACTGATCGTGCCTGCCGTATAAATATCATTGATCAGCGTCATCAGGCATGCAATTGCAGTATTGAATTTCATTGCTTCAATATCTGCCGTTACTTTTTTGATTGCCTTGTGGAATTTTACTTCCATATCCGGATCTGCCGCATCTGTCATAATGTCGGTCAGTCCTGCCACACGCTCCAGGAAACGCTTGCAGCCCTTTACGGAGCTGTCATTCCACGGAGCCGCCGCGCCATAATCACCCATAAACAGTACATACGTACGCAGTGTATCAGCACCGTACTCTTTTACGATATCAAGCGGGTCAACCACATTTCCCTTTGACTTGCTCATCTTATCCCCGTCCGCCCCGAGAATCATACCCTGTGCAGAACGCTTCGCATACGGCTCCGGCGTATTCACTACTCCGATATCATACAGGAAATGATGCCAGAATCTGGAGTAGATCATATGTCTTGTAACATGCTCCATACCACCGTTGTACCAGTCTACCGGCATCCAGTAGTTCAGCTTATCCATTGCTGCAAGCTCATTATCATTGTGCGGATCAATATAACGCAGGAAATACCAAGATGAGCCTGCCCACTGCGGCATCGTATCCGTCTCACGTTTTGCATCGCCTCCGCACTTCGGGCACTTGCAGTTTACAAAAGAATCAATTCTTGCAAGCGGTGACTGTCCGTCCTCACCCGGCTGGAAATCCTCGATATCCGGCAGACGAAGCGGAAGCTCATCAAACGGAACCGCTACATCTCCACACTTCGGACAATGTACGATCGGGATCGGTTCTCCCCAGTATCTCTGACGATTGAATGCCCAGTCTTTCATCTTATACTGTACACCCTTTTCGCCGATACCGCGTTTTTCCAGTTCTTCCAGCATCCGCTGGATGGAATCCTTTTTATTTGTATAACCGTTTAAAAACTCGGAGTTGATCATCTCGCCGTCTCCGGTATACGCCTCTTTTTCGATATCGCCGCCTTTGATGACCTGAACAATATCAATGCCGAATTTCTTTGCAAAATCATAATCTCTCTGGTCATGTGCCGGTACTGCCATAATCGCACCGGTACCGTAGCCCATCATTACGTAATCTGCGATAAAGATCGGAATCTTCTTTCCGTTCACCGGATTGATCGCAGTAAGGCCATCGATGCAGACACCGGTCTTATCCTTTACAAGCTGGGTACGCTCAAACTCTGTCTTTTTCGCGCACTCATCGCGATATGCCTGAATCGCATCAAAGTTGCCGATGCGGTCTTTGTACTTATCGATCAGCGGATGCTCCGGCGCGATTACCATGAAGGTAACACCGTAAAGAGTGTCCGGTCTCGTTGTATAAATACGGAGCTGATCTTCGATTCCGTCTACGGAGAAATTCACAAATGCTCCTGTGGATTTTCCGATCCAGTTTACCTGCTGCTGCTTGATGTTTGCCGGATAATCGACTGCATCAAGTCCTTCCAGCAGCTTGTCCGCATATTCGGTGATCCGCAGATACCATACATCCTTGGAACGCTGTACGACATCGCTGTGGCAGATATCACATTTTCCGCCCTGGCTGTCCTCATTGGAAAGAACCACCTTACAGGACGGGCAATAATTTACCAGCGTCTTATCACGGAATACAAGACCCTTCTCAAACATTTTCAAAAAGATCCACTGTGTCCATTTATAGAAATCCGGATCTGTTGTGTCGATCACACGGCTCCAGTCAAAAGAAAATCCAACGCTTTTGAGCTGCTCGGAAAAGCGGTGAATATTTTTGTCTGTGATGATACGTGGATGTGTCGATGTCTTAATTGCATAATTCTCTGTCGGAAGTCCGAAGGCATCAAATCCGATCGGAAACAGTACGTTGTAGCCTTCCATGCGGCGCTTTCTCGCAATTACCTCAATACTGGAATATGCTTTGATATGGCCAACGTGCATTCCTGCTCCGCTCGGATACGGGAACTCTACCAGACCGTAAAATTTCGGTTTTTCGCTGCCGTCAACTGCTTTGAAGATCTCCTGATCGGCCCATTTTTTCTGCCATTTCGGCTCGATTTTCTTAAATTCATGTCTCATTGTCATTTCCTCCGTTACGGTGTAATGTTCGCTCGGGATCTGAGCGTACATTGTATGAGTGGGAAACTGGTGAATCAAAAAACGCCCCTCGGGATTTATTCCCAAGAGACGGAAGGATTCATTCTTTCGCGGTACCACTCTTTTTCATGATCTGCATGCGCTCATCGGATACAAATACATTTATATCCTGCCCGGATAACGGTCGGGTGCTCCGTCTGCGTCTACTCTTTCTGTGTGCAATCAAAATGGATATTCTCAATCCGCTCTGAAACAGGCCTGCCCAGCTTAGCTGAACACCGGCAATTTATTTCTGCTTGCAAATTACACAACACTGAAATTTCGGGCAGCCGCTCAGGGGTGAGTTCATCTCATTGCTTCTGATGCCTTACACCGACCGGCATCTCTCTGAAAAAAGCGGATAAGTTACTATTCCCCGTCACTGCATTTCTCTTTTTGCTCTGTTTTTCACTTTAACATTGAAGCATTGGTTTGTCAACCCGTTTTTCGCGGAAAAGCCACATCCTCTGCCTGCTATAAGTTGAATTTTATTCGTTCCTTATATATAATGAGGATGTTAAGGTCAAAGCCCCGGCTATGATACCTGCGGATTGTTTTGTGCGTTGCACTCCCACAATCCGGCCTGGAGCGTGCCGTGAAGCTTGCGCTCCACTTTTATACTCAGGTCATCAGGCCATAAAATTCAGCTACAGGAAGGACTCCACGCAAAATCATGAACACATCATCTACCTCCCGCTCCGGTTCATCCGGAAAAAACACCACGCTTCAGATGCTGCCCATCATCGTTGCCCTGGCATGGCCGACGATGCTTGAACAGCTGATGCAGACAGCAGTACAGTATATCGATACCGCAATGGTCGGAACACTCGGTACACAGGCAACGGCAGCAGTCGGCGCAACCAGCACCGTAAACTGGCTCATAAACAGTACCATTTCCGCCATAAGCATCGGTTTTCTCTCTTATATTTCCCAGGCACTCGGTGCGGCAAAAACGGACCAGGCGAAAAAAGCAGCCAGCCAGGCTGTCCTTATCTCATTAATCACCGGTATCTTTTTTACAATTTTCACTGTTTCCTTAAGCGGCATTGTACCGAAATGGATGCAGGTCGATCCTTCAATCCAAAAAATGGCTTCCTGCTATTTTCTGATCCTGTATCTTCCAATGCTGCCCCGCACTATGGGAATTATTCTCGGAACGGTACTTCGTGCCGCCGGTGATACGAAAACACCGATGAAGGTCGGCTGCCTGATTAACCTGATCAATATCGTACTGAATTATTTTCTGATCTACGAAACGCGTACCGTATCGTTTGGCTCGCTTTCCTTTTTGATGCCAGGCGCCGGACTTGGGATCATCGGCGCTGCAGCTGCAAGTGCGATCGCTTATACCTACGGCGGCGTTGCGATCTTTTTCCGCCTGTACCGCCATCAGACGGTCTCTCCGCGCGGTCAGAGCCTGCGCCCCGCACCGGAGGTGCTCCGCCCCTGCATGCGCATTGCATTTCCAAATATGCTGCAGCGTTTTGCAACCTCCCTTGGCTACGTTGTCTTTGCTTCCATGATCAACTCCTTAGGAGAGATCTCCACGGCAGCACATACGATTGCCAACACCGTAGAATCCGCATTTTATATTCCGGGCTGGGGCATGCAGACTGCCGCCGCCACACTTTCCGGAAACGCAAAGGGCGCAGGCGATGACCGCCGCCTTTCACAGCTCTCCCGTGTGATCATTCCTCTCGAGGTTGGTCTGATGGTATTTTCCGGCAGCCTGCTGTTTCTCTTTGCTCCGAATCTGATGCGCCTGTTTTCCCATGATCCGGACGTACTCTCCCTTGGCTCCATTGTGCTTCGCATGGTCGCCGTTTCAGAGCCATTCTATGGTGTCCCGATCGTCATTGAGGGCATGATGCAGGGACTCGGAAAAACAAAGGCTCCATTTCTCTTTAACGTACTCGGCATGTGGTGCATCCGTATTGCAGGCACCTTTCTGTGCACACAGATGCTTGGCGGCAATCTGATCTCTGCCTGGGGCTGCATGATCGCGCATAACCTGCTGCTGTTTGTACTGTTTGGCGTGCATTATCTGACAGGACGATGGAAGAAATGAAATGCGCAATCCACTTTGCGGCCTGCTCCGGGTAAACAGCTTATTAAAACTTTAGAAAGGACTCACTCTTATGAACGAAATTTTAAAATCCCTTCACGACCGAAAATCCGTCCGCGTCTTCACAGAAGAACCAATCTCCGACGCAGACAAGACGCAGATTCTTGAGGCTGCGCTCGCCGCTCCGTCAGCCGGCTGTCAGCTTCTCTACACAATCCTCGATATCACCGATCAGGCAAAAAAAGACCGGCTGGCCGATCTTTGTGACCACCAGCCGTTTATCGCAAAGGCTCCCATGGTGCTCATCTTCTGTGCTGACTGTAAGAAATGGCTGTCCTTCTATCAGGAAGCCGGACTCACACCGCGGACACCCGGCAGCGGAGATCTTCTGCTTGCCGTCGAGGATGCCGTGATTGCCGCTCAAAATGCCGTCACCGCCGCGCAGAGCCTTAACATCGGTTCCTGCTACATTGGTGATATCATGGAAAATGTCGAAGAGATCCGCGCCCTGCTCACTCTTCCCTCCTATGTTTATCCGGCTGCCATGCTTGTCTTCGGCCATCCGACTGCCTCACAGCTTGAGCGCAAAAAACCGGAGCGCTTTGCCCTCTCTGATCTTGTCTGTGAAAATGCATATCAGGAAAAATCCGGTGAAGAGATCCGAAAGATGTTCGACGGCCACACCGGAGTGAAAACGTACGACGACTGGATGGAGGCCTTCTGGAAGCGCAAATACGAGTCAGATTTTTCCAGGGAGATGAGCAGGTCGATGGATGTGTATCTGAAGGAGTTTCAGGAATAAGTAAAACGGGCGTCCTACTGCAGGCCGCCCGTTATCACAAATGCTTTTCTATGTTGATTTTCTTCTCCCAAATCCAGGATTTTTGCTTCTACCTGAAAGAAGGCCCGAACATTTTCTTCGGTAAGGACCTCCTCTGTCGGGCCAAAGCAATGCTTTCCCATTCCCATCATTAAGGTATCATCCGATATCTGAAGTGCATGCTCCGGAAAATGTGTATTGATCATACAGGAAATCCCCCATAGTCTCTGTCACTTGCAAGCACCGGCATACTTACATTCTATGCAGTTTTCTCTCTTTTACAAAATACAGAACCACAAATGCACATCCCGCAAGAATCCATGAAACAATGTAGATCCAGACAATACACTCCATCGTACCAAATTTCGGCAACATAACAAAAATAGCGGCTACACGGAACAGACAAATGGTAAGCAATGTTGTAATCATCGGCACCAGAGTCTCTCCAAGTCCGCAGCAGGCTCCGGAATACGCTTCTGCAACCGCATAAAAAACAAAGAACGGAGCCATCATCCGCATATACCGAACGACCAGAGGAATCAATGCGTCAACATCCTTCTTTGCAATAAACCATGGTCCGATGATGTCGGAGCCAAAATAAAGCACAACACTGATCATTCCAACCGCAAGCACAGAAATTCCAGTACCAACCAGCGCTCCCATTTTCGCTCTGTGCTGTTTGCCGGCACCGATATTCTGTGCTGTATACGTGGTAAGTGCCGGTCCCATTGAATCCGCGATCAGCCAGATCAGAAGATCCAGCTTGTCACAGATCCCCCAGGCCGCGATGCTGTCCGTTCCCATTGTATTGACGCTTGCCTGCACGATCGAATTAGCGATCGGAAACAGCATTGACTGCAGCGCGAGCGGAAAGCCTTTTCGGATCATCATTCCCATATGCTCCCTGCAGACGCGCATCTTTGCGAGCGAGATTTCTCCTTCCAGAAAATCTGCTTTCATCAAAAGAAACCACATCGCTGCCACACTTACAATCTGCGAAAGCACCGTCGCCGCAGCAGCTCCGCCAACCCCCAGACGGAAACCTCCCACAAGAAGCAGATCACCGGCAATATTTACCACCGCGCAGATGACCAATACGTATAAGGGGCGTTTCGAATCGCCGAACGCTCGCAGAATACCGGCCATCATATTGTAGAGGATCATTGCCCATAAGCCGGCAAAATAAATACGGCAGTAACCAAGAGACTCTCCCCGGACCTCTCCCGGTACAGCCATCACATCCAAAAGCCACGGCGAGAGCAGCGCGCCGCCGACCGAGCAGATAATGCCAAGAAAAAAGGCCACCAAAAGAGCGGTTCTCACCGCACAATGCAGCCCTTCCTTTTCTTTTGCTCCAAAATATCCTGAAATAATAATGGTCGCGCCAGCTGCCAGACCATTCATAAAATTAATCGGAAATTTAAAAAGTGTATGTACCGAATCAATCGCTGCCAGTCCCGTTTTTCCGGTAAACTGTCCGACGATCACCGCATCCACAGTCGTATACAGCTGCTGGATCAGACTTCCCGCAATGATCGGCAGAACAAAAAACAGCAGCGCCTTTCCGATATTGCCTTCCGTCAAACTGCTTTTTTTCATCTTATCTTAGATTTCCTTATCTGTTATCGTGCATGAGTCAAAGCGGATATTCGCAATCCGCTTCGCTACTTGTAGGATCATAAGGGATCCTCCCGCAAGCGGGTCCTTCCTTATGATATTTCATAACCGAGTAGCTGCTGTGTAGCTCTTCCCAAACCGTAACTACCTTCTGTATAAATGACAGGCAACGCTATGCCCCTCTTCCAATTCTGTCATCTTCGGTTTTTCTCTTTTGCAGATTTCCATACACTGTGCACATCTGCCCCGAAATGGACATCCCTTCGGAAGATCCAGCGGACTTGGAGCCTCACTGTCGATACTCTCGATCGGCTTCGAAAAATCCATATTGATATCAAAAACCGCTCCCATCAGTGCCCTGGTATACGGATGCATGGCTTTTTCAGACAGATCTCTGCCAGGAAGTATTTCCACCAGATTTCCAAGATACATCACAGCTATCTGATGTGCCACAGACTGAACCAAGGCAATATCATGGCAGATAAAACCAAACGTAATATTTTTTTCTTTTTGAAGCTTAATGATCAATTCGATCACCGTCTTCTGAACCGATACGTCCAGCGCTGAGGTCGCCTCGTCCAGCACCACGATCTCCGGCTCCAGTGCAAGTGCCCTTGCGATCGCAACACGCTGACGCTGCCCACCGCTCATATTATGCGGGTAACGATCCGCATAATCACCCGGAAGCTCCACCATCTCCAGCAGTCTTTTGCATACTGGGTCCTTTTCGGATCTCTTTATTTTCTTAAAATTCAGGAGTGGTTCGCAGACAATGTCACGCACTGTCATCTTCGGATTAAATGAAAGCGTCGGATCCTGAAACACCATCTGGATATGCTGACGGCTCTGTCTGAGTTCCTCGCCCTTTAATTTTGTGATGTCCGTGCCACGGTAAAGAATTTCTCCCGCCGAAGGCTTATCCAGCGATACCAGAAATTTCATGAATGTACTTTTCCCGCAGCCGGATTCTCCGACCAGGCCAAGTGTCTGTCCTTTATACATTTTCAGACTGACATCGTCATTCGCGATCAGAGTTCTTCCACGAGAAGCCGGAAATTTTTTTGTTATATGGTTTGCCTCCAGTATTACTTCTCTTTTTTCAGACATAAGATTCACCTCCAAGAGACGGAACTGCATCCAGAAGCTTTCTGGTATATGCATTCTGTGACTCCTTCAGAATATACTCTCTCGTTCCCTGATCTTCGATCCTTCCATGCTTCATTACAATGATATAGTCGGACATATACGCAGCGACACCGAGGTTGTGTGTTACCACAATAATGCTCGTATTATAGTCTTCCCGCAGCTGCATCATCTGGCGCACGATCTGTGCCTGTATCGTCACATCGAGTGCGGAGGTCGGCTCATCTGCCAGCAAAAGCTTCGGCTGATACGTCATACCCATTGCGATGCCTACCCGCTGTCTCATACCGCCGGATAATTGAAACGGATAGGAATTCATCACATTATCCGCTGCCGGAAGGCGCATCCGCTCCAGCATCGTAATCCCCTTTGCCCACGCTTCCTTTTTTGAAATTTTTTCATGCGTCCGGATATATTCCGTAAATACCGTTCCGATCTTCTTCGTCGGATTCATCATTGCACCGCTGTCCTGAAAGATCATCGAAATGTCAGAACCGCGAAGCTTTCTCCATTTTTCTGCGTTATAAGCCAGAATATCCTCGCCCTCAAATGTGATCTCTCCCCCGGTCACCTTACCGCCGCCCGGCAGAAGGCCCAAAATTGCACGGATCACCGTTGTCTTTCCGCTTCCGGATTCTCCTACCAGAGAAATGATCTGTCCCTGCTTCATACGCATACTGAAATGCTCAACCGTCGGAACATTTTTATAGGAGATCATTACATCTTTTAATTCCAGCATGTCTTCCCTCCTATTCATTCTTCGGATCCAGGATATCGCGAACGGAATCTCCCAGCATGTTAAATACCACAACCACAATAAAAATAGCAAGACCCGGGAAAATCATCAGCCATGGCGCTGTCTGCATACATGCTCTTCCCTCATTCAGCATATAGCCCCATTCCGGTGCGGGCGGCTTTGCTCCAAAACCGAGAAAGGACATCGAAGCCAGCTCCAGCATCATGGATCCCACATCGGTCGCTGCAGTAATGATCAGAGTCGGAAGTGCATTCGGAAGCATGTAACGAAGCAGCATGTACGGCGTTTTTGAGCCGGTGACGATCGCTGCAGCAACATAATCACGGTCACGGATCTTCAGCACCAGGCTTCGCGCCAGACGCGCATACTTTGTCCAGCTTACCACTACGATCGCAATGATCGCGTTTTTAATGCTGGCTCCCATGATACCGGCCACTGCAAGCGCCAGCACCAGTCCCGGGAACGCAAGCATCATATCTGCAACCCGCATGATAACGGCATCCACGATACCGCCAAAATATCCGGAAATAATCCCCATAACAGAGCCGATCAAAAAGATCAGCGCAACCACGCCAAAGGTCGCCGTCAGCGAAGCGCGCGCACCATAGATGACTCTTGTAAAAATGTCACGCCCCATCTTGTCCGTTCCAAAGATGTGCTCTTTGCATGGCGGCAGCAGCGCATCCATCAAAGACCCCTTCAGCGGATCTACGCCACCGGTAATCACCGGCGCAAATATCGCCGCTAAAATAATGCAAAGTGCCAGAACAGAGAACACGACAAAGGTCTTATTCTGTAAAAATCTGTTTTTCTTCTTCATGGTCCTACTCCTTTAAACGCATACGCGGATCGATGTAAATATAGGATGCATCCACGATCAGATTGATCACCATATAAATCAGCGCAAGCCATAATACGTATCCCTGAATCAGGTTATAATCGCTTGAGGTGATCGCAGAAACCGCAAGATTACCAAGTCCCGGATAGGAAAAAATAACCTCCACAACACTGGTTCCCCCAAGGAGGGAACCAATGGAAAGTCCAAACATGGTAATCAGCGGAAGCAGAGAATTCGGGAATACATTAAACCAGATAATCCTGGAACGCTTTACACCGCGTGCCTCTGCGCCAACCACATAATCCTGGCTCAATTCATCCAGCACCGCAGTCCTGACCTGTCTCGTATACTTCGAGGACATGGCAATCGCCAGCGTAAGAGCCGGAAGAAAAAGGCTCTTGAAATCTCCCGCAGAGCTGATAACCGGAAATGCGTGGATATAAACGCAGAATGCAAGCATCAGAAGAAGTCCAACCCAGAAGTTCGGCATCGCACAGCCCAGAAACGTGATTCCCCTGATGAGATAATCGATCCATCTGTCCTTGTAGACCGCCGAGAGCATGCCAAGCGGAACAGAAATGATCACCATCAGAATCATTGACATCAAGGTCAGCTTGAGCGTCGGCCAGAGCCTGCCTGCCAGCAGCTCTGTTACCGGCTTGTTCAGGCTGTAGGATTTACCGAAATCACCTTTCAGGCAGTTTCCAAGCCATCTTGTATACTGCGTAAGAAACGGATCGTTCAGTCCAAGCTCCTGCCTTGTTTCCTGCACCATCTCTTCGGTCGGCATGACACCGGTCGCCGTATACATGTTGCGCACGGGATCTCCCGGCGACATAAACGTCAGCGCAAATGTAATGAAGCTGATACCGATCAGCACGATCACGATCTGCACAAGGCGCCTCAAAATCTGTTTCTTACTCAAAATGAATCCTCCTCCTTGCTCCTGGCAGATTACTCTGCCGGAACAATTTCTGTTGACAGCCAGTAATAATCTGCCGTATGAATGTGTGCAGAAGCAACCTTTTTGCTGTAGATCATAGAAGAGTTATAATATCCGTCGACCAGAACGGCTGCATCATCGACCAGAATCTGCTGCATCTTAAAGAGCAGATCCTTTCTCGCCTCCGGATCCATTTCACCCTTCAGCTGCTCATACAGCTTATCGTATTCCGGATTGGAGTATGCACAATACGTCGTATCAGTTGCCCAGTTTGCCATATAAGCAAACGGATCACCGGTACCAACCGTTGTCCAGTTGTTATTATTCAAATCATAATCAAGTGCAGCAAGCTTGCTCCACTGATCATCCGAGCTGCCGTATTCCGGAATTACCCCGATTCCGATCTCTGCCAGATACTGCGCATGCGCATCGGAAAAGTCATTTAACAGACGGTTCTCATAGGAAATATATCTCAGGTTGATGTTCTGTCCATCCAGTTCACGGATGCCGTCTCCGTCTGTATCAACGATGCCGGCCTCATCCAGGATTTCCATTGCCTTTTCCGGATTGTATTCGTACGGATTTACCAGTTCATCATAGCCGTAGTTCAGGTTGGACGGCAGTACAGAGAAGCCCGGTGTATACAGCCCGCCGATTGTTCTGGAATTGCAGATGGTATCATCGTCAATTGCCATCAGGATCGCCTGACGAAGTGTTTTGTTGCCGAGAACACCATTGAAATTCATCCAGGAAAATCCGCAGCGCACACCGGATGCGATATCTACGGTATAGTCTTCGCTGTCCTCAAAATTCTGGATATCTGCAACGTTTGTGATATTCTCTACAAGGTCCACCTGTCCACTCTGAAGTGCCAGTGTCTTTGCAGAGTTGTCACCCATGAACATCAGGTTAACTCTGTCATACGGAACGTCCTCGCGGTAATACTCATTTGCAACAAGATTGTAGCCTACACCTACACCGTTGAAGCTCTCGATCTTGTACGGGCCGGTACCAATGATTCCATTATCGAAATTCTCGATATGCTCCACATCTGTAATTCCCATAGTCGGATGACAGAGCTGCCCCACCAGGTTCGCATACGGCTTACTGGTCTTGATAAAGATGGTATTTGCCGCATCATCTGCCGTTACCTCTGCCTCAAACTCCAGATACTTTTCCGGCTTCGCAGATCCGGACGGTCCCATTTCCTTCAGATAATCAAAGTACGCCTTTACCTTCGTCGGCGTCAGGTCGCATCCGTCAGAGAACTTGATGCCGTCTTTCAGCTTGATCGTCCACTCCGTATGATCGTCATTTACCTCGTAGCTTTCTGCCAGCCACGGAGTGACCTCCATACTGTCATCGAATTTAAACAGTGTCTCTGCAACGCCGTATCTCATGGCATTCCATCCGCCGTTCTCATCCAGTGCACTGTTTACCATGCCGTCTGTATACATGGCACAGCCAAAATTCAGCACCTTTTCCTCCGCACTTGCTGAAAATCCCACAGACATCATTGCTGCTGCCATTGCAATCACTGCCAGTACTTCCTTCTTTGCACGTCTCATCCTTTTCTCTCCTTTTTTTAATTTTCACGTAACTGTTCAGAGCCAACCTCCAAAATGCTACGCATTTCGTCGGTGTGGCGTATCCGCCAAATAAAATTTCAAAAACAGGCTTAAAAATGCGAGCATTTTACGCCTGTTTTATGAAATTTT
>Ga0129317_1000353_pt1 | contig 51267 bp, 45 predicted proteins | sample Cm1ome_FD_94430 | JGI IMG/M metagenome (GOLD analysis project Ga0129317, IMG submission 94430) | Eastern black-and-white colobus group fecal microbial communities from Wisconsin, USA - Cm1105 metagenome | ecosystem: Host-associated > Mammals > Digestive system > Large intestine > Fecal | place... | reverse complement strand
GTTTTACCTTCATACAACAAAGGTAATAACTAAACCTGAATTGTCAAAGATTTTAGGGAGATTTTTTTAACGAGTACTCACCAATCTCTTTGGCACTGCAAAGTTAGAGTGTCTCTGTGGTTTTATATAAAACATTGGTTAAGAATTATTTGTGTTTGTATAGAGATGGTTTTCACCACCTAAATTGACGAAGAACCATAAAAAAGCCAATATAGCTCACACCCTGCACATCATCACGGAATATAAGCCGGCGGTCTCGGTGCGCAGGCGGCTGTCGCCAAGATGCACGGACTTATAGCCTGCCGCCACGGCATATTTCACCTCATCAATGGAGAAATCGCCCTCGGGACCGATGAGCACCGTTATATCTTCGTCGGCAGGCAAGCGTGATATTTCATCAAACAAATAGGTGCGCTCCACCTCGCCATAGCAATGGGCAATGTATTTGGCACCGCCGCGCGGAGCGTCAATAAACTGGCGGAAGGCGGTCATGTCGTTCAGCCGGGGCATCCATGCCTTATGGCTCTGCTTCACCGCCGACACGACAATGCGCTCCATACGTGGAAGCTTTATAACACTGCGTTCGGAGAATTTACAGTTGAGAAAGGTAAGCTCATCAAATCCCACCTCCGTGGCTTTCTCCACCATCCACTCCATGCGGTCGATGAGCTTCGTGGGGGCTATGGCAAGGTGCATACGGCGGAGCCACTGCCGCTGCTGCGGCAGATGCTCCAGTATCTCATAACGGCAATGATGATTGCTCACCATGGTGAGGGCAGCACGGAAAAAACTGCCGTCACCGTCCATGAGCATTAGCTCGTCGCCCGACTGCATCCTAAGCACACGCGCCACATGCTGCGCCTCGTCGTCAGGGAGTTCAGTGGTGCCGCCTGCACCAGGAACGTAAAAGAATCGTGTTTCCTTCATATTAATTAAATTAAGAATGAAGAGTGAAGAATGAAGAATGGACTGCGCGGCGAATATAATTGCGGAGGTTTGAGGGAAGAACAAAAATTGACTTCATCAATTTTGCAATTCTTAATTGACTTATGTCGAACTTCATTCTTCACTCTTCATTTTTCATTTTTAAAAAGCAGGGCAAAGGCAACAGCCACCACCAAGGCGTAGGCAGAGAATATCCACCACACTGAAGTCCAGTCGCCAACCTGAATGCCGCTTTCGTTAACAGTAAGACTGTTAACAACGGTCTGCGCGCCAATCATGCCGATAGAAGCTCCCAGTCCGTTGGTCATCAGCATAAACACTCCTTGTGCGCTGCTGCGGATGTCAATATCCGTCTCGTTGTCTACAAAGAGCGAGCCCGAAATATTGAAAAAGTCGAACGCCACGCCATAGACAATCATGGAGAGAATAAGTGCCCAGATGCCGCCCGAAGGGTCGCCGATGGCAAAGAAACCAAAACGGAACATCCATGCAAACATGGCAATGAGCATGACACGCTTGATGCCGAACCTGCCAAGGAAGAACGGTATGAGCAATATGCACAGCGTCTCGGAAATCTGCGACAGGGAGATGAGCAGATTGCTGTGGCTCACAAAGAACAGGTCCTTATACTCGTCGATGGCTGCGAAGCTCTGGATGAACGGACCGGCATAGCCGTTGGTTATCTGAAGGCAGCAGCCGAGAAGCATTGAGAACACGAAGAATATAGCCATGCGCGGTGTTTTGAACAGCGAAAAAGCCTTCAGACCGAAAGCATCGTAAAGACTCTGCCTTTCCTTCTTCGGATTGACCGGACATGCAGGCATGGTGAGCGAATAGCAGCACATGACGATGCTCCATGCTCCCGACACAAAAAACTGTACGTGGGTGGTCTCGTAGCCCAGCAGCGACACTATCCACATGGAACAGATAAAGCCGATGGTGCCGAAGATGCGTATAGGGGGAAAAGCCTTCACGGCATCGAGCTTAGCCCTGTCGAGAGCGTTATAGCACACAGAGTTGGTGAGCGCCAGCGTAGGCATATAGAAAGCTATTGACAGCAGATAGAGCGGGAAAAGGTCGGAAAACGTAACGCGGTCGCCCATCGCCTGCCCTATGGCTCCGAGTCCAATCATCGACAAGCCTGCCACAAGATGGCTCAGCGACAGCAGACGCTGCGCCTGCATATAGCGGTCGGCAATGATGCCCATAAGCGCCGGCATGATAATCGATACAAAACCTTGGGCTGAATAAAACCAACCGATGTTGGCGCCAATGCCCACTGAGGCGAGATAACCTCCCATTGAGGTTAGATATGCACCCCACACTGCAAACTGCAGAAAATTCAGGACTGAGAGTCTTAACTTCATTGTTATTTTATAGTTTTAATGTTTTTGTTTCCTAAATAAATGTTTTCATTCCGTGGCAGCCACAACCGGCAGAATACTTTCCCTGCCATCAAGGCTCGGTTCTTACTATTCTCATATCGCCGCCTACATCGTCGATGTAAACAGTGCCTCCGTGCCATTCGGTCATGGGCAGTTCACCGTCAAAATGAAACCAGCGCACCACCCTGTCGCCGTCAGTTTCCACTACGCACTGGCTGTAGGTTCTGTTTTTGTAGCATACGGCGTGGACCCCCAGCCGGCACATTCTTTCTTGGCTCATCTATTAATAAATGTGTAGGTTTATCGCTGCCTCCAACCGTTGCGGGCGCTGAAACAACCTTCGCAGAGTCTCTCTTCAGCGAATCAGAGCGCAGTCCTCCGGACTTTACTCCTCCCGACTGCTGCGGCTCTGCTTTCTGACGCATGCGCACCAGCTGTATCTGGTCAATCACCAGCAGCTTCAGGGTCTTGGCATCGTCACGTCCGCCCTTGCTGAGATAGATAAATCCGTTTATCTCCTTTATCTTCTTATCATTTTTCTCGTTTATGGTCAACCGCGTCTCGCCACTCGACATCACGCGCTGATACCTTGAGACAATGGTGTCGCCCTCATACTTCACTGCAATGAGAGCCACAGCATCCTTCATGCCCTCCTGATAGAGGAACGACGAACGGAAATTGAGCTGCAGCATGTCGTTTGCATGATAGGACGTGTCGGCAACGATGTGGAAATCCATGCGGTTATGGAGCGGAACGGCACTGAGAACCTTGCTGCGCACTCCGTTCCACACGTTGGCTGTATCGCCGTTGACGCTGAGCATCACGGTGTGAGTTCCGCCCGAGGCTCCTATCTTCTGCGCATCGGCATCGAGACGCTCCTCCAGCGACTTGTAAATCTCCGCCATGCGGTCGGCATGACTGTAATAATACACCATGGACGAATCGAACTCAGCCTCGCTGACACCATACTTCTTCAGCACGGCAAGGAAATACAGACGGCGCTTGTAGTCACCATTGCCATCGCCTTCATCCGCCAATGTAGAAGCCACGCCCTGAGACAGATGATAGTCGTACAGCAAATCCTCCATCTCGCCGGGCTGTATATATTTGTCGGGAACCTGCGGCCTGCAGCTAAACAGCAGCAGTATCGGCAGTATTTTCGCTATTGTCCTTATCATCTTTCTTTTTCTCCTCCACATCTTTCTTCTTATCATCGCCAAACAGTGTGCCAAGCTCCTCACGGTAGAAAAGCATGGCTGCCACCACTCCCACCGACACGCAGGAGTCGGCAAAATTGAACACGGGGCTGAAGAATATGAACTCGTCGCCGCCCACCACGGGCACCCAGTCGGGCCATGTGGTTACAATCAGCGGGAAATAGAACATATCCACAACCTTGCCCATGAGCACAGGAGCATAACCCTCGCCGAACGGCACCAGCTCGCTGAGCGTGTAGGGCGTCGAAGCCGAGAATATCTGCCCGTAGAACAGGCTGTCGAAGATGTTGCCGGCAGCTCCCGCCAGCACCATCGCCACACAAATCATATAGCCCGTGCGTGCGCCCTGCCTAACCAGCCTGCGCAGGTAATAACAGATAAATCCCACAGCCACAATGCGGAACAGAGACAGAACAACCTTGCTGCCTATCTCCATTCCGAACGCCATGCCATTGTTTTCGATAAACAATATCTTGAACCAACTGGCTATCTCGATGCTCTCGTGCAGTGTCATGTTGGTCTTCACCAATACCTTTATCACTTGGTCGGCAACCAACAGCAACACAATGAGAAGTGTCATAAAGACACCGCTTCCAAAAAAATTCTTGCTCTTATGAGTCATTTAATTTATTCTACCTTTTCAATTTCGACTGCACACTGAGAGTGGCATGAGGCACTGCCCGCAGGCGTTCCTTGGGTATCAGCTCGCCGGTGAGACGGTCGATGCCGTAGGTCTTGTTGGCTATTCGGATGAGCGCTCCCTCCAGTCCTCGGATAAACTTCTGCAGGCGCGCCGCCTGATTCATGATATCCTCTTTCGACTGGGTAACGCTGCCTTCCTCCAGCGCCTTGTACGTTGGCGACGTGTCCTCCACGTCGTTGCCGTCGGTGTTGTTCAACGATGCCATCAGCTGCTTGAAGTCACGTTTTGCCACATCCAGTTTATCATTTATGAGCAGGCGGAATTCCTCCAGCTCTGCATCACTGTACCTTGTCTTGTCTGCCATAATACTATAGTTTTATTTGTGTGAGTAATTATTGTTATTGGTATTATATATAAATAAGGTGGAGCCAACGCCTTAGCGTTTCTCCACCTTTATATTAAGTTTCAGTCCGTCGATGTCCACCTCCGCGCCGTCGTTTGCCGCCAGCACGATGCTGTCGGCGAGCACCTGCGTCATGATGTACTCCTGATAGCTGTCAACCGCCTTCTGCACGCTGCCGTCGGGTGTTACGGTCACGCTGATGCGGTCGGTAATCTCCAGTCCACTGTCCTTGCGGATGTTCTGCACGCGGTTGATGAGTTCACGCGCCATACCCTCGTTGCGAAGCTCGTCGGTGAGCTCCACCTCCAGCGCCACGGTGAGGTTGCCCTCGTTGCTAACGAGCCATCCCGGGATGTCCTCGCTGATTATCTCCACGTCGGCAGCCTCCACCTCGATAGCCTGTCCGTCAACGGCGATGCCTATCTTTCCGTCGCGCTCCAGCGCGCCAATCTGGTCCTGGTCGAGCGCGGTCATGGCAGCGGCAACGCCCTTCATCAGCTTGCCGAACTTCTTGCCCATCACCTTGAAGTTGCACTTCACCTTCTTCACCAGAATGCCATGACCCTCAACGAAGTCGAGCTCCTTCACGTTCACCTCGTTGCGTATCAGATCCTTCACAGCCTCGATGTGCTGACGCTGTTCGTCGTCCACGGCTGGAATCATTATCTTCTGCAGCGGCTGGCGCACCTTGATGTTCACCTTGCGGCGCAATGCGAGCACCATAGACGTGATTTTCTGCGCCATGCCCATGCGTGCCTCAAGGTCGGCGTCGATGTAAGCCTCGTTAGCCTCGGGGAACTTAGCCAGATGCACGCTCTCGCAATTCTCACGGCCTGTGGCGGCGGTGAGGTCGAGATACAGCTGGTCGGCATAGAACGGTGCGAACGGCGCAATGAGCTTTGCCACAGTCTCCAGACAGGTATAAAGGGTCTGGTAGGCTGACAGCTTGTCCTTGCTCATCTCCTTGCCCCAGAAACGCTTGCGGTTCAGACGCACGTACCAGTTGCTGAGGTCGTCGTTTACGAAGGCATCGATGAGACGGCCGGCACGGGTCGGGTCGTAGTTGCCTAACTCCCTGTCAACGCCCTTAATTAATGAGTGGAGCACCGACAGAATCCAGCGGTCAATCTCGGGACGCTCCTCAACGGGCACCTCGGGCTGCGAATAGTCGAAGCCGTCGACGTTGGCGTAGAGAGCAAAGAAGCTGTAAGTGTTATATAATGTTCCGAAGAACTTGCGGCGCACCTCGTCCACGCCGTTGGGGTCGAACTTCAGATTGTCCCACGGCTCGGAGTTGGTCATCATATAGAAGCGCACGGGGTCGGCGCCGTATTTGTCTATCATTTCAAACGGATTCACCACGTTGCCCACGTGCTTCGACATCTTGTTGCCCTTGGAGTCGAGCACCAGTCCGCTGGAAATGACGTTCTTGAACGCCACGGAGTCGAACACCATCGTTGCAATGGCGTGGAGCGTGAAGAACCAGCCGCGTGTCTGGTCCACACCCTCGTTGATGAAGTCGGCAGGGAAGGCTTTTCCCTCGTCAATCATCTCACGGTTTTCAAACGGGTAGTGAATCTGTGCGTAAGGCATGGAGCCTGAGTCAAACCACACGTCGATAAGGTCTGCCTCGCGCTTCATGGGCTTGCCGCTCTCGCTTACAAGCACGATATTGTCGACATAAGGACGGTGAATGTCGATGCGGTCGTAGTTTTCCTGACTATAGTCGCCGGGCACGAAGCCCTTGTCCTTCATAGGGTTGCTTTCCATCACGCCGGCAGCCACAGCCTTCTCTATCTCGTCGTAGAGCTGCTGCATGGAGCCGATGCAGATTTCCTCGCCGTCCTCGTTGCGCCAGATAGGCAGCGGCGTGCCCCAGTAGCGGCTGCGCGACAGGTTCCAGTCGTTGAGGTTGTCGAGCCAGTTGCCGAATCGTCCTGTTCCCGTGCTCTCGGGCTGCCAGTCTATGGTCTTGTTCAGCTCGCTCATGCGCTCCTTCTTTGCCGAGGAACGTATGAACCACGAGTCCAGAGGATAGTAGAGCACCGGTTTGTCGGTGCGCCAGCAGTGAGGATAGTTGTGTACGTGTTTTTCTATCTTCAATGCAATTCCCGCCTGCTTCATCTCCATGCAGAGAACTATGTTGAGGTCCTCAGCCTTCATGGCAGCAGCCTCGTCATACTTGCCGCCGGGATTGAACTCGGGGGCATAGGCGTTCTTAACGTAGTCGCCGGCGTGCTTAGAGTAGGCATCAGCGTCAACACAGCGTGCGGCAAACTCCTTGTCGAGCTCGTCCATGACGTAGTACTTGCCTTCGAGGTCGACCATCGGGCGGGTCTCACCTTTCTTATTTATAAGGAACAGCGAAGGTATGCCTGCGTCCTTTGCCACCTTGGCGTCGTCGGCACCGAAGGTAGGCGCGATGTGCACGATACCCGTACCATCGTCGGTAGTCACGTAGTCGCCGGGGATTACGCGGAAGGCTGCGCCCTCCATCTCCACGAACTGGTCCTTGCCGTTCTCGCCCACAAACACCTTGTCGGGATTTGCTGCCGCATACTCCTTTACAAACGGCGCGGCGTTCTCGTCAACCTTTGCCGAAGGCTTAACCCACGGCATGAGCTGCTCGTATTCCATTCCCACAAGCCCGGAGCCCATATATTCTCCCACGATACGGTAAGGCACAACCTTGTCGCCGTGCTTATAAGCCTGCATGTCAGCGTCTTTGCCCTCGGGCTTGAAGTAGGCGCTAACCAGAGACTCAGCCATGACTACGGTGATTTTCTGGTCGTTGTAGGGATTGTATGTCTGCAAAGCCACATATTTTATATTAGGACCCACACACAGTGCGGTGTTCGACGGAAGAGTCCACGGAGTCGTGGTCCACGCGGCGAAATAAGCCTCACCCCACTCCGTCCACTCAGCCTTGGGGTTCTTAGCCTTGAAGAGCACGGTGGCTGTGGTGTCCTTCACGTCGCGGTAGCAGCCGGGCTGGTTGAGTTCGTGGCTCGAAAGACCCGTACCCGCTCCCGGGCTGTAGGGCTGTATGGTGTAGCCCTTGTAGAGCAGACCCTTGTCGTAGAGCTGCTTCAGGAGCCACCACAGGGTCTCGATGTATTTGTTGTCGTAGGTGATATAGGGATGGTCGAGGTCAACGAAATAACCCATTTCCTCGGTCAGCTTGCGCCATTCCGCGGTGTACATCATCACGTTCTGGCGGCACTTTTTGTTGTAGTCCTCCACAGAGATGTATTTCTCGCTCTGGCGGTTGTCGATGTCAGCCTTTGTGATGCCAAGCTCCTTCTCCACGCCCAGCTCCACTGGCAGTCCGTGTGTGTCCCAGCCAGCCTTGCGGTGCACCTGCATTCCCTTCATCGTCTTGTAGCGGTTGAAGGTGTCCTTTATGGAGCGTGCCAGCACATGGTGGATTCCCGGGTGTCCGTTTGCCGAAGGAGGTCCCTCGAAGAATACAAACTGAGGACAGCCCTCGCGCTCGTCTATCGACTTGTGGAAGATATCGCGCTCTTCCCATAGTTTCAGAATGTCTTTGTTTGTCTGTGTCAGGTTCATACCCTGATGTTCAGCAAATTTCTTGCCCATAATTCTTATTTTAGCTTTTATATTTTATCACATTAAAATTTAATGGCTGCAAAGATAGTGTTTTTTGATAGAATAGCAAAATAATAACGATATTTTTATGTTTTTTTTACAGCGTTTTCCCTGTTTGTAACTTTGTGGTAGTAACACGACAAGTTCACCAACAAGCCCTAACTCGGTGACAAGTCAAGCACATAACGCAAAAAACTTGCAATACGTCCTTCTGATTATCTCGATGACAAAAGAGCAAATGGCCGTGCACGACGAATGCAGGATGCAGGTGTCACGCCTTATGCAAAAATGGGATATCCTATTATTTTAAGGATTGTGACACACCGTAGCCGAACAATGCGAAATCGCCCTTCATCGGGTCGTCGGGGAAATACTCACGCAGCTTGTCTGACAATTTTATGGCTGCCGACATTGAGGCGGTCTTTGAAGTTAAAAGTCCCAAGCGAACCGACTGCTGAAGAACGTGAGTATCCATTGGGATAATAAGCGTGCGGCGGTCGATGAAGCTGCTCCACAGACCGAGGTCGACGGGAGAGTTGTCACGTACCATCCATCGCAGGAACATGCACACTCGTTTGCAGGCTGAGTTGGTGTTCTTGGGAACAATGCCCCCTACCCTGTCATTCTCGGCAAAATAGGCAGTGATGGCTGTAACGGCAGACAGGCAGTCGGTGCACCCCATGGTCCTGAGCCATGCGCCCATGCTGCCATGGTCGCGCAACATCTGCTGCAAGGCACGGAGCATGCCATTCATCATACGGCAAGTGTAGAGACGATAAAAACAACCGTCATCATCGTCACGGAGCAAACGCTCAAAGTCACCTTCAAGCACCCAATTATACATGTCGCCACGGGCGTGGTCGAGCAACAGTTGAATCTTGGGCATAAACTGCTTACGGCTGCCATAGCTCAGGCATGAGGCAACGAAGGCAGTGGTCTCACGGTTGTTGTCACCCGTGACCTGATGCATGAACCACGAAGGGTCGCCATTGATAAATTCGGCGTTCTCGTATTGCGCCGCCAAAGAGAGTAAATAATTTTTCATTTTTGTAAATTTTTTAATTTGACAAATAAGGCTTATGGGGCAAATAAGGCTTATAAGACTTCACTCCAAACTTAGCATTAAAAAGGAGTAACGACATCACGTCGTCACTCCCCCATGAAGTGTTAAACATTATTTTTTAACCTTGATTTTCAAGTCTTATGACTCTTAGAATTTCTATCAGGCAAGATTACAGGATGGTCTTCACAGCCTCAAGCATACCCTTCTGCTGGATGAGGTCGAGGAAGCCCTTAACCATGGCGTTGAGTCCCTGGATGTTGTTGAGGTCCTCGCCATTCCAGATGCTTGTTGCGCCGAGCACACCGTCGGTAACCTTCTGTGTGTCGCCTGTAGCCCAGAGATTCTTGAGCAGCTCCATGATGTCCTGTGCGTCGTTTGGAACGATATCCACACCGTCCTCACGCTTGCCGCCCTTATAGTAGGTGATGATGGCAGCGAGACCGAACACAAGACCCTTAGGCAGCTCGCCCTTGCGCTCCAAATATGTCTTCACTCCCGGCAGGTCGCGTGCGCAGAACTTCGGGAACGAGTTGAGCATGATGCTTGTCACCTGATGGTCAACGAATGGGTTGTCGAAGCGCTCCAGCACATCGCCGGCAAACTTCTCAAGCTCGTCCATAGGCAGGTTAAGAGTCTGCATCAGCTCATCGAACTGCACCTTGTGGATATACTTGCCGATAACCTCGTGGTTGCAGGCGTCGCGAACGATGTCTACGCCGCTGAGGAAAGCAACAGGAGACAGCACTGTGTGAGGGCCGTTGAGCAGAGTAACCTTGCGCTGGTGGTATGGTTCCTCTGAAGGCACGAAGAGCACGTGCAGTCCAGCCTTGTCAGCAGGGAATTCCTTGGCAACCTCTTTTGGAGCCTCGATTACCCAGAGGTGGAAAGTCTCAGCCTGAACAACGAGGTTGTCGCGGTAGCAAACCTTCTCCTGAATCTCGGCAATCTCCTTGCGTGGGAATCCAGGAACGATACGGTCAACGAGAGTGGCGTAAACACCGCAGCACTCGTCGAACCACTGCTTGAACTCCTTAGGCAGCTGCCAAAGCTCGATATACTTGTTGATACAATCCTTCAGCACATGACCGTTGAGGAAGATAAGCTCGCAGGGGAAGATGATAAGTCCCTTTGTAGGGTCGCCCTGGAATGTGTTGTAACGGCGCCACAACAGCTGAACGAGCTTGCCTGGATAAGAAGAGGCAGGAGCATCGTCAAGCTTACAGCTTGGATCGAAAGCGATACCAGCCTCAGTGGTGTTAGAGATAACGAAACGAATCTCCGGCTGGTCGGCAAGAGCCATGAAAGCAGCGTTCTGGCTGTATGGGTTGAGTGCACGGCTGATGACATCGATACGCTGGAGAGTGTTGACGGGCTGGCCGTTCTCACGTCCCTGCAGGTTAACATGGTAGAGGCAGTCCTGACCGTTGAGCCAGTCAACCATACCGCGCTCAATAGGCTGTACAACAACTACACTACCGTTGAAGTCGGTCTTCTGGTCCATGTTCCAGATGATCCAATCAACAAATGCGCGGAGGAAGTTACCTTCGCCAAACTGGATAACCTTTTCAGGCATTACGCTCTTAGGAGCGAATTTCGCATTTAATGGTTTCATTTTAATGAATGTTTTTTATAGTTTGTTTAATTCGTTTTTATGTCTTTATTTTTTCGATTTGCTTTTAAAGTGCTGCAAATGTAGTCATTTTTTATGAGAACGGAAAGCTTTTCTCTGTTTTTTCTTGCCGTGGCTTGTTTTTTTTATGTTTTTTAACCTTGGCACGCCAACAGTCTATCGTCTTATCCGCTCAGTTATCATACCGTGACGGTAGGCGTAGAGCAATTCCTTCAGGTCGGCTATCTGCGTGCGCAGCTCCTCGCCCTTGTCGGTGTCAGCCACAATCATACGGTGTGCCGACATTTCCACAATCTGCGTGGTGCTCTTGATGTCGGTGCCGCGCACCACAGCGTCGGCAGCACTGGTGAACGGCTCGTGCTGCACCAGCTGGAAACCGCGGCTGTGGTACACCAGCGTATAGCCGGCAATACCCGTCTCGCTGTGATAAGCCTCGCTGAAACCTCCGTCGATCACCATCAGCCGTCCGTTTGCCTTGATAGGGTTCTCACCCTTTGAGGCGTGAACAGGCACATGACCGTTGATGATGTGGCGGTTGTCACCCTTCACTCCAAACGCGTCGAGTATGCTGTCGCATATAGCCTCATCGTCTCTCAGCCGGAAATAGTTGCCCTTAGCTTCCTTACCCACCTCCTTGTCGGCAATGAAATAACGCTCAAACGTTGCCATCTTCGACTTGCAGAACAGCGGGCTGTCCTTGCCGCACCACAGATAGAGGAAATAGTCGATGGCTGCACTGCGGTCACAAGGATCGGTATCGGCAGTGAACGCCGAGCGGATGCTCACACCAATCTCGTGCATCAGTTCACGTCCTTTATACTTAGAGCCGTCAGCCACCACAACCTCACGCAGCGAACCGTCCTCATTGAGCGGAATAGCGGCATGAAACAGCAGATTGCTGTTGCAGATGGTGTACATACAGCCGTGGCTGAGCATGGCGGAGATGTGCTTGTGGAGTTTCTCGCTCACCGCAAACGAATGGCGCAGACGGTCCATCAGGTCCTTTTCCTCGGGAGTGAGAGCATTGGGACACTCCGGGTTGATGGTGGGGAACATACAGCTGGTCATAGGATATTCCTTGCCGTCGATGGTACACACACCGCGCCCGTAGTCCACAAGGTCGAACATACTGCGGTGCTGCATGCCCCACTCCGGACGGCGCTTGAAAATCTCAGCCTCCATCTTAAACTGCAGCACAGCTATCGCCTTGTGCATCTTTGCCGTGAGTGCCTTGGTCTTTTCGTCCATCTTGCTGTCTTTCATCAGCTTTGGCATAAACTCCTCGCAGGGGTCATCGGCGTATGTCTCCATGGCAAACGTAGCCAACGGCACAAGGTTGATGGCATACCCCTCTTCAAGAGTGGTGAGATTGGCGTAGCGCAACGACAGCCGCAACACGTTACATATACACGCATCGTTGCCGGCAAAGGCTCCCATCCACAGAATGTCGTGGTTGCCCCACTGTATGTCCCACGAGTGATAGTGGCGCAGGGTGTCCATGATTATGTGCGCTCCGGGACCGCGGTCGTAGATGTCGCCGAGAATGTGCAGCTGATCTATTGCCAGCCGCTGTATCACATAACAGAGTGCCGTGATGAAATCATCGGCACGCCCTGTGGTAATGATTGTGTCGACAATCACATTCACGTATGCCGCCTTGTTGATGTCCTCGGTACGCTCATGGAGCAACTCCTCTATGATATATGAGAAATCGGCAGGCAGCGACTTGCGCACCTTTGAGTGTGTGTACTTGCTCGCCACATCACGGCACACGCGCACCAGTTGGTGTATGGTGATGTGATACCAGTCGGTGATGTCATTGTCGGCAGCCTTTATAAGCTCAAGTTTCTGCTCGGGATAATAAATGAGCGTACACAGCTCGTGAATCTCAGTTTCCCTGATGGTATTACCAAACAGCTCGCTCACCTTACGGCGAATGTTGCCCGAGGCATTTTTCAGCACATGCTGGAAAGCCTCGTGCTCGCCATGCAGGTCTGCGAGAAAGTGCTCTGTTCCCTTTGGCAGATTGAGTATAGCCTCAAGATTGATAATCTCGGTGCTTGCCTCGGCAATGGTTGGAAACGATTTCGACAGCAGCTTCAGATAGTGCATGTCGGCTTTTATGTCATATTGTGTCTTAGTAGCCATATAAATTATATCGTTAGTCTGTTTTCAATTTTTGCCTGCAGCCGCTGCGCCTTCCTGTCTCTCAGCGGCGGCAGTATCATATATCCCTCATCGAGCAGAGTCATATCCTCCATCACCGCCATGAGCCTTGCGGCAAAGCGGTCGATGTCGTGATAAGACAGTGTCTCTGCAAGTTTTTCCTCGTTTATCTCATGTCCGTACAACAATTTTTGCAGCTGTACCAGACTGTTGACCGAAATCATGTTATGAGACGCTTCTTTCTGCAGTGCCTTTATAATGTAAATTACCTGTTCGTTGACATCTGCCATAGTAAGCGTGAAGGCTCTTGCCTGCTTAAATCCCTTGGGCATATAACACGGTATAGCCGCCACATCGGGCACAGCCGACGGCATGGCTCCTGTCACCTCCATTCCATGCCTCACCACGTCCATGATGTTCTCATGGTGGGCGTACAGCAATATCTGCCGCCAACAAATGTCGTCGCTCAACGACCGCGCGGCATTCAGCCTCTCTCCTTCCACCCATCTTACGTCACCTGTGACACCAACCTTTATCAGCGTGGCAAGTATGTCACGGGTATCATCGTCCATCAGTTGCAAAGTGTTCGAGTCGAGCACCTTATTATAAATGGCATACACGCTGCGTGCCATATCTGACTCGCTTATCTTGCATGTTGTCACGGCATTGAGCACAACCTCAACACGAGGATTTGATGTAAACCGCTTAATGCACCGCTGCTCCATGTTGCCCATTGCAATCAGGGCGTAAGCCTGTCTAACCACGCGGTGCAGAAAGGCAATGAGCCGCGGCAGGCGAAACGTGACATAACGGTCGCGCAGCACCCACGGCTCCAGCTGTCCATGCGGACTCAGCACAATCCGCGCCCCATGGCGCCTGCCCCAATATGCCGCCACAGCCACCGACGAGTGCCAACAGCCGTGCAGATGAACTATATCGGGCTTAATATCGGTGAGTATCTTGCGAAACTGGGCAAGCGACGTGGCTGTAGCATTGACGGCATAATGCGACATAGCGTCCGAAAGCATGGCAACGTACTGGGCTATCATGCTGTCGGCATCAGGATTATAATGCAATATCGTCATGCCATCAATTTGTTTTTAGTTTTTTACTTCATAAGTACTGCTCCGGCTGCCCACGCCGCACTGTCACACGATGCCGTGAGTGGTCCCTTGCATATAAGCATATCCTTGCGCACAAGCACATTGTTGAGCGGCATCTCAAAACAATCGCTGCCGCGTACCTTCCTCCTCAGCTTGCGGGTCTTTCGCCAGCGTCTGAACTTTTTCAGCAGCGAGCCACGATTGACTTTGCAGGGGGCTGCCACAAACTTTACTCCGCTGCCCTGAGCCTCATTTATCAGCGAGGCAAGCCACTGGTTGTTTTCCGGCACATATCTTATGTCAACAAGCGCCACCCACTCACCCTTGGCAGCCTTTGCCCCAACAGTGAGTGCCAGCCGCCGCCGTTTGCGGTGACTTGACGCAGGAATGAACGTGGTGTAGAGCTGAGGGTAGTCCTGCCTCATGCGTTTCAGCACATCCGAAGTACTGTCAGTGCTGTGGTCGTCCACCACAATCACCTGCAACTCACCCTCAACTTCCTGTTCAAGATACTTGCGGAGGTTATTCTTTATTTCCGATCCGTTGTCATGCACGGCTATCACTATTGCAATATTTTCCATCATAATCACTCAATCGGATTTTTTTTACTATTTATTCTTTACCTTGATTTTAGCAAAACATCATTTCATCAGCTGCTCATCGGTATAGCTGCGGGGCAACTGACGGCAGTTATACTGCGACGCCATGATCTCGCCGTATGCTCCAGCCGAGTAGAACCCAATCAGGTCGCCACGCTTGGTACGTGACAGTGAACGGTCTTTACCAAACACGTCGCTCGACTCGCATATAGGTCCAACCACATCGTATTTTTCCTCCTCGCCGCCCTCGGCATTGAGGTTCACTATTTTGTGATAAGCATCATAAAGCGCAGGACGGATAAGTTCGGTGAAACCGGCATCAACGATGACAAACTTCTTCACGGAAGCCTCTTTCACATAGAGCGTCTTTGCCACCATCATGCCGCACTGGCCAACAATGGCACGGCCAAGCTCGAAATGCAACTGTTGTCCGGGACGCAGTTTCAGCAGGTTTACGTATGTGTCGAAATAGCTCTTGAAATCAGGAATGGCGTTGGTATCTGGATTGTCATAGTCAATTCCAAGACCACCGCCCACATTAATATTCTTCATATTAATTCCCTGACGGTCAAGCTCATCCTGGAGTTCGTTAATGCGATTGGCGAGCGCGGCAAAGTCGTCCATTTCCAAAATCTGGCTGCCTATGTGGAAGTGCAGACCTATGTACTCCACATTCGCCATGCCGTTGGCAAGAGCCACCACCTTACTGATATCTTCCATGGCAATGCCAAACTTGTTTTCGGCAAGTCCTGTAGTGATATTGGCATGGGTATGTGCCCCCACGTTGGGATTGATGCGGAATGCGACTCTTGCCACCACTCCCCTTGCGGCTGCAAGCTCGTTGATGACCTCAAGCTCGGGAATGCTCTCCACATTGAAGGCAAAGATACCAGCATCGAGTCCAAGCTCTATCTCCCAGTCGGCTTTTCCCACTCCTGCAAACACAATCTTGTCTGCCGGAAATCCTGCCGCTATACACGCCTGTATCTCTCCGCCGCTCACACAGTCGGCTCCAAATCCTTCGCCGCTGATTATCCTCAGCAACTTGGGGTTGGTGTTTGCCTTCACGGCATAGTGCAGGTGGAAGTTGTCATGCCCCTGCATGGCTTTCTTCACCTCGCCGAGCGTGTCGCGAAGCAAACGTGTGTCGTAATAATAGAACGGCGTTGGAATGTCATTAAACTTCTCTACCGGCAGTGTATATTGTCCTAAATTCATAATGTCTCTAATGTTTTGTGTTTAAATTGGGTGTATGTGTTGTAATGGCAGCCACCCTTACTATATAATATATAATAAGGTGTAGCTGCCGTGTCTTTTTAGTTATTTATTATTGAACAGTGTGTCGCTGAGACTCTGCAGGGCACGCTTCTTGTCGCTCTCCTTAATTAGGAACGAGATATTGTAGTTGCTGCCGCCATACGAGATCATGCGCACCGGGATGTCCTTCATTGCATCGGTGGCAAGAGTCTCGAAGCCTACGTTGCTCCAGTCCAAATCGCCCACCACGCAGATGATGCACATGTCCTTGTCAACGGTCACAGTGCCGTACTTCTTCAGCTCGTCCACGATGTCATTGAGACGTGTGTCGTTGTCGATGCTCATCGAAACGCCCACCTCGCTGGTGCAAACCATGTCGATGGCAGTGTTGTAGTTCTCGAACACCTCAAACACCTTGCGCATGAATCCTGTAGCAAGCAGCATACGGCTGCTCTTTATCTTTATGGCGGTGATGTTGTCCTTGGCTGCCACAGCCTTTATCTTGCCATACTCGGTGTGGTTGCTGATGGTTGTTCCCTCTGCCTCGGGCTCCATTGTGTTGAGCAGGCGCACGGGTATGCCGGCAAACTTGGCTGGCTGAACGCATGTGGGGTGCAGAATCTTGGCACCGAAATAAGCCAGCTCGGCAGCCTCTTCAAAGTGCAGCTGATGCACAGGCGCGGTGTTGTCCACAATACGCGGGTCGTTGTTGTGCATACCGTCAATGTCGGTCCATATCTGGATTTCCTCGGCTCCCATTGCAGCACCGATGAGCGATGCGCTGTAGTCGCTTCCACCGCGCAGCAGGTTGTCCACCTCACCGTAAGCGTTCTGGCAGATGAATCCCTGTGCCACGTACACCTGATAGCCATCGTTGTTCTTCATCACCTCGGCAAGATGCTCCTTAATAAAAGATGTGTCGGGCTCAGAGTTCTTGTCTGTGCGCATAAACTCTAAGGAGTTCAGCAGCACAGCCTTAATGCCCTGCTCCTTCATATAGTTCACCACCATGCCAGTGCTCATAATCTCGCCCTGAGCCACCACCTGCTTCTCCTCAAAGCTGGTGAATGTGCCTTTGGTAAACGAGCGGAGGAACATGAAGCGTTCCTTCAGCATGGCTGTTGTAGCCTTTTTATATTCGTCGGAAGCATACAGTTCCTCCACATGCTTCATGTATTTAGCCTCAAGGGCATTGATGACATCATTTGCTCCCTCAGGATTCTTTCTGTACAAATAGTTGGATATTTCAACCAGTGAGTTGGTTGTTCCCGACATAGCCGAGAGCACCACAAACACCGGATTTCCCGATGCAGTAACAAGACGTGTTACTTCTTTCATTCTCGCTGGGGTACCTACGGATGTACCGCCAAATTTCATTACTTTCATAATCGTATTGTGTTTTTGTTTTTTATTTTCTTTTTACTCAAAATCTGCTATCACCCCATTATAGTTATCGGTGATATTATCAAGCACGCCGTCCTTACAGCGGTATACAATGCCAGGATAGCGGTCGAGCAGCGGAATGTTGTGTGTAGACATTATTATCGCCGTGCCTGTGTTGGATATGTCCTTCAGCAGTTCGATGATATGGTTGGCGGTCTCAGGGTCGAGATTGCCCGTAGGCTCATCGGCAAGTATCATCTTGGGATGATTGAGCATTGCGCGCGCTATTGCCACACGCTGGCGCTCACCTCCCGACAGTTCGTGGGGACACTTGTCGCGCTTGTCCACCAGTCCCACATCGGTGAGAACCTCAACTATGCGCTGGTCTATCTTCTTCTTGTCCTTCCATCCCGTTGCCTTTAGCACAAAGCGCAGGTTCTCATACACACAGCGGTCGTCGAGCAGTTTAAAGTCCTGGAAGATTATTCCCATCTGGCGTCTCAGCGCCGGCACATGCTTGCGCTTGATGTTCATCAGACTGTGGTTGAGCACGGTGGCTTCCTCCGCCTCGCTGACGTCAAGCTCGAAATATATCGACTTAAGCAACGACGACTTGCCGCTGCCCACCCTGCCGATGAGGTACACAAACTCGCCCTCATCCACATGGAAATCCACATTTTCCAATACCAGTTTGTCGTCCTGGTATATGTTCACTTTCTTATAGTCTATCAGCATAGTGATATCAGTGTTTATGCCAGTTAGGGTCATGGCGCACCTGCAGTTCCCTTGCCATGTCCTCAATGCGCAGTCCCTTGCTGGTGAGCAGTACAATGAGGTGGTAGAGCATGTCACTTCCCTCGTAAATCAGCCGGTCGTTGGTGCCGTTGGTAGCCTCGATAACCAGTTCGAGAGCTTCCTCGCCCACCTTCTGCGCCATACGGTTGAGCCCGTCCTTAAACAGCGATGTGGTATAGCTTCCTTCGGGCATCTCCTCATGACGTTTGTTAATAAAGTCCTGCAGTTCGGTGAGGAACAGCAGCGGGTTAGCCTCGTTCTTCTCTCCCCAGCAGGTGTCGGTGCCCTTGTGGCAGGTAGGTCCCACGGGATTAACCTTCACAAGCAGCGTGTCATTGTCGCAGTCCACATCGATGCTCACCAGATTGAGGAAGTTGCCTGATGTCTCGCCCTTGGTCCACAGACACTGGCGCGTGCGGCTGAAAAATGTCACCTTCTTTGTCTCAAGAGTCTTGTCGAGCGCCTCCTGGTTCATATATCCCAGCATGAGCACCGTCTTTGTAGCGGCATCCTGAACGATAGCAGGAACAAGTCCGCCACACTTTTTGAAATCTATTTCCATATCTTGTTGTTTGTTTTTTGTCTTTTTTATTGGGCTTATTGCCTTATTAGCCTTATAGGCCCCATTATCCCCATTGCCCTATATTCTCACCTCTATCCCCTCTCCTTTCAGATAAGCCTTCAGCTCGGGTATCGGGATCTCGCCAAAATGGAACACGCTTGCGGCGAGGGCTGCATCAGCATGACCGATGGTGAAGGCATCGCGGAAATGCTCCTTTGCGCCTGCACCGCCACTGGCGATAATGGGTATTGTCAGTTTGTCGGCAAGCTCTGCCAAAGCCTCATTGGCATAGCCCGTCTTCACTCCGTCATGGTTCATCGATGTGAAAAGTATCTCGCCAGCCCCGCGGTCCTGAGCTTCCTTTGCCCATTCTAATAGTCCGCGCTCAGTGCGCTCCCTGCCGCCTTTCAGATAACAGTGCCAACCGTCGGCATCCAGCCTTGCATCAATGGCGCACACACACACCTGACTGCCAAACCTCCGCGCTATCTCGTCGATTAGCTGCGGGCGCTTCAGGGCGGCGCTGTTCACGCTTATCTTGTCGGCTCCGGCATAGAGCATACGCTCCACATCCTCTATGGTGTTGATTCCGCCTCCCACGGTGAATGGGATGTTTATGCGACGTGCCACCTTTGTTACCATGTCGGTGAAGGTCTTGCGCCCCTCAAAACTGGCGGTAATGTCAAGATACACCAGCTCGTCGGCACCGGCACGGCTGTAAGCCTCGCCCAGTTCCACGGGGTCGCCTGCCGAGCGCAGGTTCACAAAGTTCACTCCCTTCACCGTCTCGCCGTTCTTCACGTCAAGACACGGTATTATGCGTTTTGCCAGTGCCATAGTTCGTCAATGTCTATTTTTCCTTCGTAAATCGCTTTTCCAAACACGGTTGCCGGTATTCCGGCATCGTTGAGCGCCTTGATGTCGTCAATGCACGACACTCCGCCGCTCGCAATGAGATTGATGTGGGGATATGCCGCCATAATCTCTTTATATAATAAGGTGGCGGGACCCGCCAGTGTGCCGTCCTTCGATATTTCCGTGCAGAGCACGTTTTTCACTCCCTTGTCAATGTAGTATTTCAGGAATGGCAGCAGGTCTTCCGCCGAGTCTTCCTTCCAGCCGTTGATTGATATCTTGCCGTGGCGCACGTCGGCACCGAGTATTATCTTGTCGGCACCGTACTTGTCGAGCCAGCCTGCAAACAGTTCCTTATTGGTTATCGCCACACTGCCCACGGTCACCATCGACGCTCCGTGAGAAAATGCCTTTTCAATGTCATCGTCGGTCTTTATGCCGCCGCCGAAATCCACCACAAGACTGGTCTCCGTGGTTATAGCCTTCAGCGTGTCCACATTCACGATATGCTTCGACTTCGCACCGTCGAGGTCTACCACGTGCAGACGCTTGAAGCCTGCCTTCTCAAAGCGCTTTGCCATTTCCACGGGCGAACTGCCGTAAACGGTCTTGCGGTCGTAGTCGCCCTTGGTCAGACGCACACACTCGCCGCCAATTATGTCGATTGCAGGTATCAGCTCTATCATTTTCCAGTAATGTTTAAGAAGTTGTCAATTATCCTCACTCCCACCTCACCGCTCTTCTCGGGATGAAACTGTGCGGTGTAAAAATTGTCGCGGCAGAGCGCGGCAGAGTAAGGCTGTATATAGTCGGTTGTGGCGATAGTCTCGGCACACAGCGGCACATAGTAACTGTGAACAAAATACACATAGTCACCCTCATTCACGCCACGGAACAGCGGCGACTTCAAATCGGATATCGAGTTCCACCCCATCTGCGGCACCTTATCCTCATGGCGCTGCGGACGGAAGCGCACAACATCGGCATCAAACACTCCGATGCAGTCAACATCGCCTTCCTCGGAATGGCGGCACAGCAACTGCTGTCCTATACAGATGCCGAGCACTGGCTGCCTCAGCGAGCGTATCACCTCGTCCAGCCTGCGTGCCTTTAGATACTCCATCGCCCCCTTTGCCTCCCCCTGTCCGGGGAAAAGCACGCGGTCGGCCTTTGCAAGTATTTCAGCATCGTCGGTGAGCACTGGAGTCACACCGAGACGCTCCAGCGAACTAATCACTGAATACACATTTCCCGCATTGTATTTTACTATCGCTACATTCATAGATCTTACATATTGATACATCAATCTATTTTAAAGTGCAAAGGTAACATTTTTTTTCCACCCACGCAAACCTTTCTCTTTCTATTAACAGATTTTTAGGTTTTACCATGTCGAGATAAATAATGGAATCTTATCACAAAATAATAGCGAAAACGTGCCAACGTTGCACCCAATACCTCTGAAACGCCAATAAACACAGGGCTTATGCAGGGTGCAACGTTTTTACCGACGTTGCACCATACGTTGCACCCAATGTTGCACCATAAATAGCTCCCGTGAAGTTTATTGACCTTATACAGAATATATGCTTTTGTAAGTTTTCAAGAAAATAATGTAGTGCAAAGACAAAAAACGGACAAAATATTTGCCCGAATAACGTTTTTTCATTATTTTTGCAACGGCTTAATGTGAGCTGCTGCCCCGGCAGCAGTAAATTCGCAACAAAATAACAATCAAATAAATAAAAAACAATTATGAGACAAACTACAAACAACATTGCACGGTATGTGCTGATGTTATTCGTTTTGGCGCTTGCGCCACGGCTTGCGGGGGGGTAGTAGCAGCCGAGAATGAAACAGGAACGGTCACTATGCTGGGTGACGGTACAAGTACTAACCCATATCAGATTGAAACCTATCAACAGCTTTTAGAGTTTGCCGATTTGGTAAACAAAGGACAAACATCCATTTGTGCCGTGCTCACGGCGGATATTACTACGGGAAATGAATTGTTTGATAGTAATGGAAATTTAAAACAAACACTGCCCGAAGAAAATCAATGGACTCCAATAGTTTCTGATTATTATAAACAATACACTGGCACTTTCGACGGACAGGGCCACACCATCAGCGGCCTGTATGTTAATGACAATAACACAAAAAGTGTGGGGGTTTTCGGCAATTTAAGTAATGGCGGCATCATCAGAAATGTCGGCGTAAAAGACTCTTATTTTTATAATGGCAAATCAGGCGGAAATGTTGGCGGAGTGTGCGGATATAGCGAAGGCACAATAGAGAATTGCTACAACGAAAGAACTACTGTAAGCGGGACAGGTAACGGAACCAGCATTGGCGGAGTGTGCGGAAATAATAATATTAACACAATAAAGAATTGCTACAACATAGGAGATGTAAGCGGAGGAAACAATAATTACGATATCGCCTATATCGGCGGAGTGTGTGGAAGTAATAACAATGGCACAATAGAGAATTGCTACAACGCAGGAAATGTAATCAGAACAGATTATGATTCCCATGTCGGCGAAGTGTGTGGAAGTAATAACTATGGCACAATAGAGAATTGCTACTACCCCGAAGGAACCGCAAACAGCGGAATTGGTATGGATATGAACAGCAGTAGTAGCTCTGCCACACATCTGCCCAAGGATGATTTCAAAAACGGGAAAGTGGCTTGGCTGCTAAACGGGAATGGCACACAGGATACCAATGCCAAGACCTCTCCATGGTTGCAGAATCTTAGTAAGAATGGCGGTGACCAATTCCCCGTGCTGAAAGCCAACACCGCTAACGATGTTTGTCCTATTGTTGTGAAAAACGGTTATAGTTATAAAAACGGAACCGAACACTCTTATGTGAACAACACATTTGCAGACTTTCCCGATTACGGCACAGCCAACCTTTATTCACACGTTTGCGACTACTGCAAGGGAGCAGCACAAGAGAGTCCAAAGAAGATAAAGCAACTGAACTCTGCCAATGATGCCGATATAGTAATAACAAAGGCGGGAGATAACTGGACAACCAGTGCCGACATAACACTTGGCGACAATGCAACAAACAACTGGTATCATGCTCCAGTGGAGTTTACGACAACAGGAACAGTGACGCACACCCGAGCAATATCAACAGATTGGGTTACGCTCTGCCTGCCTTACGAAATCAGCACAACAAATGCCAACTGCAAATTTTATAAGCTGAGCAATGTGGTTCCCTCAGAAAAGATTACGCTGACAGAAATCACAGGAACAGCCATTGAAGCAGGAACCCCTGTGTTTGTGAAACGGAATGATAACAATGTAAACAGCATTAAATTCACAGCGAGCAATGTAGAAATGATACAGACTCCTACAGAGCAAACTGCTGACAACGGCAAGCTCGTGGGCACATTCAACACTGTGACGCTGACAATGGACGCCAACGGCGACTGCCTGTTTATTAAAAATAATAATATGTGGAGCGTAACCCAGGCAAACAAAGATATGACGGTGAAGCCTTTCCGTGCCTACATCGTGCCCGACACGCCCATTAGTGCCCCCAAGCTCAGCATCGCCATCGACGGTGAGGCGACAGCCATCAGCGATGCCCTCGACACGCTCAACGACACCAACGCCGAGTATTACGACATCAACGGCCGCCGTATCAGCTCACTGCAAAAGGGCGTGAACATCATCAAAAGCGGAAACAGAACAAGAAAAGTAATAATCAAATAATTCAAGGCAATGGAAAAGAAAAAATATATTAAGCCCGAGATAACGGTAGTAAAGATTGACGGCGACTGCCGGATACTGGCAGGAAGCGATACCATTAAATGCGCAGCAGAGGATGATGTTTATGATGAAAGCTGGGATAATTATGTAGATTGACACAGCATCGCAACATACGGAGTCACTCCGCGCGGAGAAAAACATTCTCCGCGCGGAGTTTTTCTTTGTATTTCCTTTATTTTCACGTCTGTTCTCGCAGAATATAACCTCGTCACCTTGGTGATTAGCCCTAACCAGAGGTATTGGGTGCAACGTGTAGCACGTTTTGCAAAAACGTATATTTCCACACCTTGAAATAATATAATAAAGAATTGTTAAAAATCATCACTCAATTTTACATTTCACGATTTCACTCGTCAAATAAGTAAAACGACAAACAAATGACAACAGACAACGACATAACACAGCTGTGCGAAGCGGACATGGGCAAGGGATTTGCCCTGCTGGTGGACACTTACCAGCAAAAGGTCTACTGGCATATCAGGCGACTTGTGGTGAGCCACGAGGATGCCGAGGACCTGCTGCAGGAGGTGTTTGTGAAGTCGTTTAAAAACTGGAAGTCGTTCCGCGGAGACAGCAGCATAGGCACATGGCTCTACAGGATTGCAACCAACGAATGTATAACATTTATAAACAAGCAAAAGAACAAGGCTGTAGTAGAAAGCGGAAACAGTCAGGAATTAGCTCAGAAACTTGCCGGCGACAGCATGACCGACAGCTCCGACCATATAATCATGGCACTGCAGGAAGCTGTGCTAAAGTTGCCCGAGATGCAGCGGATGGTGTTCAACATGCGATACTACGACGACATGAGCTATCAGGACATAGCCGACGTGACAGGCAGCAGCATGAGCGCGGCAAAGACCAACTATCACATTGCCAAGCAGAAAGTGACGGAGTATATTAAAAAGCTGTTCTGACAAAGAACGGACAAATTAAATAAAGAGAAGAGAGAGAAGAATGTATAACACGAAAAATGAGACTATTATGAACAACGATTTTAACATAGAGCAACTTAGCAGGAAGACGCCTTACACTGTGCCCGACAACTTTTTCGAGCAGTCGCGCCAGAGGATTCTCAACGCTACTGTGAATGCAGAAGCCAATAGACGGAAGCGCACAAGGCGAATGACGGTAATCATCACGTCAGTGGCAGCCATGGCGGCGGCAGTGCTCCTTGCAGTGTTTGCCATCCAGCGTGAAATGCCGCAGGACACCCCTGCCATAACTGCAGCAGCCGTGGATGCACATGTGGACGACATGATTGAAAACATGAGCGACGAGGAGCTGAAAACATGGGCAGAAAACACCGACCCTGATATGTATCTGGCTTCTTATTAAGGAGAGTTAGGAGAAGTTAAGGGGAGATAGGAGGAATTAGGAGACAAATGTTTTTTGAATTTAACAACCCAAATAAAAAGAAAAGATTATGAAAAAGATTATTATGATTATTGCCGCAACAATGATTCAGATTGCGGCTTTCGCTGCCACACCGCAGCAAGCACAGTGTCCCACCCCAGACCAACAGCAAGGCAAGAAAATGAACATTGAGGAACGGCACGCACACCAGACAAAGTTTGTGGTGGACATGCTGAAGCTCGATGATGCCACAGCCGCCAAGTTTACACCCGTCTACAGGGAATACCTCAAGGCTAAAAGCGACCTGCGCCGTGCCGGAATGAAAAACCGCCGTCCACCCAAAGGCACTATCACCGATGCTGAGGCTGAAAAGATTGTGAAGGAACGTTTGGATGCAAGCCGGAAAATACTCGACATCCGTGAGAAGTATTACAACAAGATGTCAAAGGTAATCACCCACACCCAACTGCTCAAGATTTACGACATGGAGCAGAACTTCGACAACAAGATGCGCAGCATGTGGGGCAACCGCAAACAAGACAAAAAACATCCTGGAGCGCGCCATGCGGGAATGCACCAGCCAAAACAAAAACGATAAAAGTCAGGAGAAGTTAGGGGAAGTAACTCCTATACTTCTCCTGACTCCCCATTTTCTGGTATTTTTTTCATTTTTCAAACATAAACATGCTATTTACGGATTTTTTTTATTACCTTTGCGCTCCAAAATGAAGGTAATAAAAATACATTCAGCGAAGAAATGAGCAGATTGTCAGAATTAAAAACAGGCGAGCGGGGCGTGATTGTAAAGGTAATGGGTCACGGCGGATTCCGCAAGCGCATAGTAGAAATGGGATTCATCAAGGGAAAAGTGGTGGAGGTGCTGCTCAACGCCCCACTGCAGGACCCCGTGAAATACAAACTGATGGGCTACGAGGTGTCACTGCGCCACAACGAGGCGAGCATGATTGAGATAATATCAGTGGACGAAGCGCGGAAAATAGAGCAACAACTGGCAGCAGAGACAGGCAGGAGCACCGTAATTGACGAAAGCGACAATGAGACACGGCCTCTTGACGACACCCAGCTGCGCAACGCAGCCATGCACCGCCGCCGCACCATAAACGTAGCTCTCGTGGGCAACCCCAACTGCGGCAAGACCTCACTGTTCAACTATGCCAGCGGAGCGCACGAGCGTGTGGGCAACTACTCGGGAGTGACCGTAGACGCCAAGGAGGCTCACGCTCATTTCGAAGGCTACGATTTCAACATAGTCGACCTGCCAGGCACCTACTCGCTGTCGGCATACAGTCCCGAAGAGTTGTATGTGCGCAAGCAGATAATCGAGAAGACTCCCGACGTGGTAATAAACGTACTGGATGCAAGCAATCTGGAGCGGAACTTGTATCTGACCACGCAACTCGTTGACATGCACCTGCGTATGGTGTGTGCATTGAACATGTACGATGAGTTTGAGGCACGCGGCGACAAGCTCGACCGAGACAAGTTAGGGCAACTACTCGGAGTACCAATGATACCCACATCGTTCAAGACTGGAATGGGCGTGGAGCTGCTGTTCCACATTATTATAAATATGTATGAGGGCGTGGACTTCATCGACAAGAATGGAAACATAAACCCTGAAGTTGCTGAAGAAATACAAAACTGGCACAAAAGCTACGAAAAGCACCACGGAGGCGACCACGGAGAGGACTTTGCCCACGGCAACCGCCCCAACAGGAGCGTAACACGCCACATACATCTCAACCACGGAACACTGCTTGAAAGCAGCATCGGGGCAATTAAGGACCGACTGCACGACGAGGAACAGATACGCCATAAGTTCTCCACACGCTATCTTGCAATAAAACTGCTTGAGATGGACAGTGAGACCGAGGAGATAATCAAGACCCTGCCCGACGGCGATGAAATACTGGCACTGCGTGACAGCGAGGCAGAAAAAATAAGAAAGGAGAAGAAAGAAGACACTGAGACAGCGATAATGGACGCAAAATATGCCTTGATACACGGTGCCCTTCAGGAAGCAGGCTATGAGCAGGGCGACAAGCAGGACAATTATCAGCTGACCCACATGATAGACCGCGTGATAACCAACCGCTACGTGGGATTCCCTATGTTTCTGCTCGTGCTGTTTCTTATGTTCAAGGCAACGTTCGACCTCGGGCAATATCCCATGGACTGGATTGAGGCAGGCATAGGACTGCTCAGCGACACCATTGCCACATACATGGCAGACGGTCCGCTGAAGGACATGCTGGTGGACGGCATCATAGGCGGCGTGGGAGCAGTGATTGTGTTTCTGCCGCAGATTCTTATTCTCTACACCTTCATCTCGTTTATGGAGGACAGCGGCTATATGGCACGTGCCGCCTTCATCATGGACAAGCTGATGCACAAAATGGGGCTTCACGGCAAGTCATTCATACCGCTGATAATGGGATTTGGCTGCAATGTGCCGGCAATCATGGCAACAAGGACGGTGGAAAGCCGTCGCTCACGGCTGTTAACAATGCTGGTGCTGCCGATGATGAGCTGCTCGGCACGCCTGCCCATCTACATCATGATAGTGAACACCTTCTTTGCCCTACAGTACAGAACGTGGATAATAATGCTATTATATATAATAGGTGTAATGCTGGCTGTGGTGATGAGCCGCCTGTTCAGCCGCTTTCTCATAAAAGGCGATGACACCCCATTTGTAATGGAGCTGCCGCCCTACCGTTTCCCCACCGCCAAGGCAACAATGCGCCACACATGGGAAAAAGGCCGGCAATATCTTAAAAAGATGGGAGGCGTGATTCTCGTGGCAAGCATCATAGTGTGGGCTTTGGGCTATTTCCCGCACAACGGCAGTCTCACACCCCAGGAGCAGAAAGAGCAAAGCTACATAGGCATGATAGGCAAGGCAATAGAACCGGCATTTGCACTGCAGGGCTTCGACTGGAAACTTGGCGTTGGACTGGTTTCGGGCATAGGTGCCAAAGAGATTGTGGCTTCAACCATGGGCGTGCTTTATGCCGGCGACGACAGTGTGGCAGACAGTGAGACAGGCAATGCCGACAAATATGCCGACCTGCACAGCAAAATGGCAGCCGACGGGGTGACACCGCTGATAGCGTTCTGCTATATGATATTTGTGCTTATATATTTTCCGTGTATAGCCACCATCGCAGCCGTAAGGCACGAAAGCGGCTCGTGGGGCTGGGCGGCATTCGTGGCAGTCTACACCACGGCACTGGCATGGGTGGTGAGCGGACTGATATATCAGATAGGCAGCATATTCTAAGAAAATCAAAAAAAGACATCAATAATATTTAACAGAATCAAATATTAAAAACGCGTCCAAAGAAAAGCAAGGCATAATAAAATGCAAAGAAGCAAGAAACAAATAAGATTCCTTAGCTTTTTCTTCCTCACAATATTCCTGTTTTATTGGGGAGGAATAACCTTGTTCAGCCACACTCACGTGGTGAACGGCAGCGTTGTCGTACACTCACACTTATACAAAGGCAATCACGCCCACACCGTCAAAACCTTTCAGACAATATTTTATTTATCTGTAATACAATCTTTTGGTGACCCGCCTTCATCACCAATTCCAGATGTTTGTTTTTCACTCATAATGATAATACCTGTTCCGGCATTATGCGACACCTTGCAAACAGTAATGCCCGGAACACTCCCACTACGTGCCCCTCCTGCTTTGTTTTTATTTTAACTGATTATGCTTTTGCCCTTTCATCTCAGGTAGGGCATTTATTTCCCGTATTTTCCCCAGGGTACTTCCCTGGGCTGTGTGCTTGTCGGGCTTTCAGCCAGCCCTCAACACCGAATAAGGCGGCAAGGCTCGCTGTGAAAAAGAATATTTATGTATATCAAAAAAAGGTAAAAACAAATGAAGACATTATATATATATTATGTATTGGGAGCTATAATAACATTGTTCCCCTCAATATCGCATGCTTATGAAATTCCTATAAATGAATCAGACGCAAACATAGTAGGACACGTAGTTGACAAAAACACAAAAGAACATCTTTCTTTCGTGACAATATCATTGAAAGGCACAACAATAGGAACAACAACAGACGCAACAGGACACTATCATCTTGTAAATCTGCCTGAAGGGGATTTTACAGTGGAAGTATCATTGGTTGGATATAAAAGCGTTAAGCGAAATGTCAAACTTGTGAAAGGAAAAACCGTTGAGCTGAATTTTGAGATTGAGGAAGACATGGTTTCATTAGAAGATGTGGTTGTGTCAGCCAACAGAAGCGAGACAAAACGCCGCATGGCACCCACTCTTGTGAATGTGATGAGCATGAAAACCTTTGAGTACACCAATTCATGCAATCTGGCGCAAGGCTTAAACTTTCAGCCAGGCGTGAGAGTGGAAAACAACTGTCAGAACTGTGGTTTCCAACAGGTGAGAATCAACGGTCTTGAAGGCCCATACACCCAAATCCTTATCGACTCACGTCCTATATTCAGCGCACTGTCGGGAGTGTATGGACTTGAGCAGATTCCTGCAAACATGATTGACCGTGTGGAGATTATGCGTGGCGGCGGTTCTGCCCTGTTCGGTTCTTCAGCCATTGCCGGCACAATCAATATCATCACAAAAGAACCATTAAGAAACTCAACCCAGATATCACATACGCTCACAAGCATTTATGACGCTTCGGCCATTGACAACAACACCACCCTTAACGCATCGCTCGTAACAGATGACCATAAAATGGGAATTGCCATATTCGGGCAAAACAGGTCAAGAGGCGGATATGACCACAACGGCGACGGATACACGGAGCTTCCCGAGCTCAACAACCAAACCGTAGGCATGCGCTCATACATCAAGACAAGCACATACTCAAAACTCTCTTTCGAATATCATCATCTTCAGGAATACAGAAGAGGCGGCGATATGCTCAACCGTCCCCCTCACGAGGCTAACATCGCTGAACAGGTGAGACACAGCATAAACACAGGAGGTGTAAAGTTCGACCTTTTCACCCCCAGCGAAAAACACCATTTGAGCGTATTCACATCGGCACAACACATTGACAGAGAAAGTTATTATGGAGGCGGTCAGGACCCTAAGGCATACGGAACAACAAAAGACCTGACATTCGTAGCTGGAGCACAATATGTGTACAGAGCCGACAAATGCTGGTTCATGCCTGCCGATTTCACAGCAGGTGTGGAATATAATCAGGATAATCTTGAAGACAGTCAATTGGGATATGACAGATTTATCACACAGAAAGTTAAAATCGGAAGCATGTTTGCACAAAATGAATGGAAGAACGAAATGTGGAGCTTCCTGATTGGAGCCCGGCTCGACAAGCACAGCATGCTCGACAATCCGGTATTCAGTCCACGTGCCAATCTGCGTTTCAACCCCAATGAGAACATCAATCTGCGCGCCAGCTACTCATTCGGCTTCCGTGCCCCACAGGCATTCGACGAAGACCTTCATATAGAAAATGTTGGCGGAACTGTTTCCATAATACGCCTGGCAGACAATCTTGAGGAGGAAAAGTCACAAAGCATAAGTGTTTCGGCAGACATGTACCACAATTGGGGAAACTGGCAGGGAAATCTTCTTATTGAGGGCTTTTTCACAGACATAGACGACGTGTTTGCCATTACAGAAATAGGAAAAGAAAATGGAATCATTATCCTGGAACGTGGAAATGAGAGTGGAGCAAATGTATATGGCATGACTATCGAGGGCAAACTGGCATGGCGCAACAAATGGCAGATGCAGGCTGGATTTACCCTGCAGAACGCTCAATACAAGGAAGCACGCTCATGGGATGACGGTGGAGTTGCTGAAGAAAAGAGAATGTTCCGCACTCCAGATGCTTACGGATATTTCACAACGACATACACTCCAATCAAACCTCTTAACATTTCATTGTCGGGAACATATACGGGCAGTATGCTTGTAGAGCACCATGCCGGTTACATCACAGCAAACCGTACAAAAAATACCAAAGGGTTCATGGATTTAGGAATCAAAGCGTCATACGAATTTAAGCTGTACAAAGGAACCATGCTTCAACTTAACGCTGGCGTTCAAAACATATTCAATGCTTATCAAAACGATTTTGATAAATATGCCGACAGAGACTCCGGGTATATTTACGGTCCGGGAATGCCACGCTCAATATATGCCGGAGTGAAACTAAGCTACTAAATTATTAATAATACTTGCCTAATGTTAAGAAATAGGGATTTTCCGCATACAAAATGCGGAAATCCCTTTGCTGTTTAAAATAAATGTTGTAAATTTGCAGCGAGTTTAAAAATTCAAATAAAAAAAACGCAATGAAAAGAACATCACTCATATTGACGGCACTGATGCTTGCCATGACAGTCTGTGCACAGGGATGGAGAAACCAGTATCATTCACAGAACAACAGCCGACACGACTACAGAAGCAATGACGTTTACTACGGTCTGCGCCTCGGTATGGCAATATCAAGTGTAAGCAGCGATGCCAAAAACCTCAACGCCAACGGCTCGAAGACAGGCATAAACATAGGTGCGGTGGCTGGATTTCAGTTATCTTCCGAGGCTCCTGTATATCTTGAGTCGGGACTGTTCTACACAGCCAAGGGCGGCAACGGCAAGAACAACGATGCCGGCAGGACTAAGTTTTCCTATGACCTTAACTATCTCGAAGTGCCTATTTTGCTGAAATACAGCATTGAACTTGACTACGACCTTGAGATTCAGCCGCTGGCTGGCGGATATTTTGCATACGGTGTAGGCGGCAAGTTCAAGGACTACGGCGACCGCCAGATAGACTACTCATTCAACGAGGATGCCTTCAAGCGCTTCGATGCCGGTCTGCGCATTGGCTGCGGCCTGGAGTATCAGGTTCTGTATGCCGAGGCTTTCTATGAGTTTGGCTTGACCAACATCTGCCACGACTATTTTGACAAGGCTCACACAGGAGCATTCTACCTCAACGTGGGTGTGAATTTCTAAACTTGTCATAGTAATATAAATTTGTCCTCCTTTTTTAAATTAAATAAAGTTGTCCAGAGGGACAGCGCAAAATTTAAAGACAACAGGTAACTATAGACTTTCTAAGGTGGAAAAGATTGTTTTTAGGATAATATATTTTAGAAAAAAATGGAAACGCAACAAGTAAAGGCAAAGGCAAAGGAAGCCTTGGTTTTGAGGCCAAAACTTATTGAGACATTAAAGAATTACAACAGAAAATCATTCACACAGGACCTCATGGCGGGTATAATTGTGGGCATCGTTGCCCTGCCGCTCGCCATTGCCTTCGGTATTGCCAGCGGCGTGAGTCCCGAGAAAGGAATCATCACCGCCATCGTGGCAGGTCTGCTTATCTCGGTGTTCGGCGGCAGCAAAGTACAGATAGGTGGTCCTACGGGAGCATTCATCGTTATCATCTACGGCATCATCCAGCAGTACGGCATTGAGGGTCTTACTATAGCCACACTCATGGCTGGAGCATTTCTAATTCTGTTCGGAGTACTGCATCTCGGCACCATAATAAAGTATATTCCCTATCCTATTGTTGTGGGATTCACCAGCGGTATTGCCGTGACCATTTTTACCACACAGATAAAAGACCTCTTTGGACTGACAATGGAGCATGTGCCGAGCGACTTCATTGAGAAATGGATAGCATACTTTCACGACATGGGCACCATCGACCTGTGGAGCTCGATAATCGGCGTGGCAAGCGTGGCTATTATCGCTGTCACACCCAAGTTCTCGAAAAAGATTCCCGGCTCGCTCATCGCCATTATAATAATGACCGTCGGGGCATTGCTGCTCAAGCAGTTTGCCGGAGTCACCAGCATTGAGACCATCGGTGACCGCTTTTCAATAAGCAACCAGCTGCCCTCGGCACAAGTGCCCGAAATGTCGTGGGAGACCATAAAGAGCCTTGTCACCCCGGCTCTGACTATTGCCATTCTCGGTGCCATCGAGAGCCTGCTCTCTGCAACAGTTGCCGACGGTGTGATAGGCGACCATCATGACTCCAACACCGAGCTGATAGCTCAGGGTGTGGCAAACCTTGCCACTCCGCTCTTCGGCGGTATCCCAGCCACAGGAGCCATAGCCCGCACCATGACCAACATCAACAACGGCGGGCGCTCGCCCATTGCAGGCATCATCCACGCCGCAGTTCTGCTGCTCATATTCCTGTTCCTAATGCCTCTGGCACAGTACATTCCTATGGCATGTCTCGCCGGCGTACTGGTGGTGGTGAGCTACGGAATGTGCGGCTGGCGTTCGTTCATGGCTCTGCTGAAGAATCCAAAGAGCGATGTAATAGTGCTGCTGATAACTTTCTTCCTCACAATAATCTTCGACCTCACCGTGGCAATCGAGGTGGGACTCATCATTGCCTGCCTGCTCTTCATGAAGCGTATGGCAGAGAGCACCGACGTGAAGGTGGTGCTCGACGAGATTAACCCTGAGGACGAGGACACCGACATGCGCATGGGCAACCTTGAGCATCTCACCATCCCCCAGGGTGTTGAGGTGTACGAAATCAACGGTCCATACTTCTTCGGTGCAGGCAACAAGTTTGAGGAAATAATGGGACGCTTCGGCGACCGCCCGAAGGTGCGCATCATCAGAATGCGTAAGGTGCCGTTCATCGACTCAACGGGCATTCACAACCTCACCAACCTTTGCATTATGTCACAAAACGACGGCATCAAGATTGTGCTGTCGGGAGTAAATCCAAAGGTGCAGGCTACCCTCCACAAGGCTGGCTTCGACACACTGCTCGGCAGCGACAACATCTGCAGCCACATCAACATTGCATTGGCAAAAGCCGCTGAGATAGTTAAAAGTGAAGAATGAAGAGTGAAGAGTGAAGAATGAAGAAACGTAAGTTCGACGAAGTCTATGGACAGTGAAGAGTGTTAAAAATATTTTATTTTCTTACAATTCTTCATTCTTCATTCTTCATTCTTCATTTTTTTTACTACCTTTGCACCCGATTTTTTACAATTCACATAAAGTCTAACTTTATTAATTACAAAAAAAACAAAATTTAAATTATGTCAGAATTAACAAAAAACGTTCAGCCATTGGACAACTTCAATTGGGAAGAGTTTGAAAATGGCTCACAGGCAGGTGTCAGCAAGGAAGAGCAGGACAAAGCCTACAACGAAACCCTCAACAAGGTGGTAGAGCACCAGGTGACAGAGGGAACCGTAATCTCTATAGACAAGAAAGAGGTTATCGTAAACATCGGCTACAAGAGCGATGGTATCATCTCAGCAAGCGAGTTCCGCTACAACCCAGACCTGAAGGTAGGCGACAAGGTAGAGGTGTATGTTGAGAACCAGGAGGACAAGAAGGGTCAGCTGATCCTTTCTCACAAGAAGGCACGCCAGAGCAAGAGCTGGGAGCGTGTCAATGCAGCTCTCGAAGGCGAGGAAATCGTACAAGGCTACATCAAGTGCCGCACTAAGGGCGGTATGATTGTTGACGTGTTTGGAATCGAGGCATTCCTCCCAGGAAGCCAGATTGACGTTCACCCAATACGCGACTACGACCAGTTCGTTGGCAAGACAATGGAATTCAAGATCGTTAAGATCAATCAGGAATACAAGAACGTTGTTGTTTCTCACAAGGCTCTCATCGAGGCTGAGCTTGAGGCACAGAAGAAGGAGATTATCTCTAAGCTGGAGAAGGGTCAGATTCTTGAGGGTACCGTTAAGAACATCACCACTTACGGTGTATTCATCGACCTCGGCGGTGTTGACGGTCTCATCCACATCACAGACCTCTCTTGGGGTCGTGTTGACGATCCGCACAAGGTGGTTGAGCTCGACCAGAAAATCAACGTTGTTATCATTGACTTCGATGACGAGAAGAAGCGCATTGCTCTCGGCTTGAAGCAGCTCACCCCACATCCATGGGATGCACTTGACGAGAACCTTAAGGTTGGCGACAAGATTAAGGGTACCGTTGTGGTTATCGCCGACTACGGTGCATTCGTTGAGGTACAGCCGGGCGTTGAGGGTCTCATCCACGTTTCTGAGATGTCATGGAGCCAGCACCTGCGCTCAGCTCAGGACTTCCTGAAGGTTGGCGACGAGGTAGAGGCAGTTATCCTCACTCTCGACCGCGATGAGCGTAAGATGAGCCTTGGTCTGAAGCAGCTCAAGGAAGATCCATGGGAAGCTATCGAGGTTAAGTATCCTGTTGGCAGCAAGCACACTGCAAAGGTTCGCAACTTCACCAACTTCGGTGTGTTCATAGAGCTTGAGGAGGGTGTTGACGGTCTTATCCACATCAGCGACCTCTCTTGGACAAAGAAGGTAAAGCATCCTTCAGAGTTCACACAGACTGGTGCAGCCATCGACGTGATGGTGCTCGACATCGACAAGGAGAACCGTCGTCTGAGCCTCGGTCACAAGCAGCTTGAGGACAACCCATGGGATGTATTCGAGGAGAAGTACACTGTGGGCAGCATCCACAACGGCAAAATCACAGAGATGCTTGAGAAGGGCGCTGTTATCTCTCTTGAGAACGGCGTAGAGGGATTTGCCACACCTAAGCACCTGGTTAAGCAGGACGGCACTCAGGCACAGCAGGGTGAGGAGCTCGAATTCAAGGTTATCGAGTTCAACAAGGACAGCAAGCGCATCATCCTCTCTCACAGCCGTACATTCGAGGACGCTCAGCGTGAGGAGAAGCGTGCAGCCCGCAAGCCACGTGCAAAGAAGGAAGAGACTGTTAAGATTGAGAACCAGCCAGCAGCTACAACTCTCGGCGACATCGACGTGCTCGCTCAGTTGAAGGCTCAGATGGAAGGCAAGTAATCTTATTTGACTCACAACATCTATAAATAATAATCCGCAATGCCCATAAGGGTGTTGCGGATTTTCTTTTATACAAACTTAAGATAAACAACAAAGTATCTTAAGATAAACAATAAAGTATCCTAAGATAAAAGGCAAAGTATCTTAGGATAAAAGGCAAAGTCATTTATAATGCTTATAACAAAAAAGGTGTAAGCCTTATTGACTTACACCTTTTAATTATTTTATACAACAAGAGCCTCTTAATTAGAATGGTAGGTCGTCCTGACTCTCCTCCACTGCCGGAGCGGCAGCCTGAGGCTGTGCTACTGCAGGAGCAACTGGGGGGAACGGACTTGCACCAGCCGGTGGGAATGGAGTTGCACCAGGCATCATACCGTCAGCAGCAGGAACTGCAACATTGCGGTTTACTGCCCAGGCTCGCACATCATTAAACCAACGGCCATTGTACTCATGGCAGTCTATATCGAACGACACAGTCATCTCCTCACCTACCTGTATGTTAAAGCTCTGAATCTTGTCCTGTCCAAACACCCTGAAGCAGCATTTCTTGGGATACTGATCGTGTGTTTCTATTACATAGTCCTGCGACATCCAGCTGTTGCCGGTACGTGCCGACACACCACTTGACGGTGGCAGTACAGCGATAATCTTACCTGTTATTTCCATTTGTTTCTTACTATAAAATGTTGTTATTTTATCAAATCGTTTGCGAAATTACAAAAATAGTTTTAATTATCACCACTTTTCTCGCTTTTTTTTTGCTCCAACGAGTTTTTTTTTGTATTTTTGTAGTCAAATACAATTATTAAGGTAAAAAATAAAACTAAATACTTATGAGATTTACATTATCCAGCACAACGCTCAGCAAGAAGCTGCAAGACCTCTCAAAGGTCATAAACAGCAAAAACTCCATTGCCATACTTGGAGACTTTCTTTTTGTAATCAATGACAACACCCTTCACCTCACCGCCAGTGACGGCGAGAACGTGTTGAAGACAAGCATGGAAATAGCAGAAAGCGACAGTTCGTTCAGCTTTGCCATTCCAGGCAACTACATCCTTGAAGCAGTGAAGGGATTCTCAGAACAACCACTTACTTTCGAGCTAAACCAGGATATGACTCTCGCCACTGTTTCATATCTCAACGGTCACTACTCGCTGCCAGTGGAAAGTGCAGAGGCATGGCCAGAAACTCAGGCACTCAACAACGACAACATCACTGAAATAAGCATACCGAGCGATGTTCTCTCAGAAAACATTGCACGCTCAATCTTCGCTGTAGGTCAGGGAGACCTCCGTCCGCAAATGAACGGTCTTTATTTCGACATCACTCCCGACTATCTTGCCATAGTAGCCACAGACGGACACAAGCTGGTGAGAAACAAGCTTATGACAATAAAGAAGGAGCAACCCGCATCATTCATACTGCCCAAAAAGCCTGCTGCCCTGTTGCGCAACATGCTTGTACAGGACGGAGGCGATGCAACAATTAAGTTTGACGACCGCAACGCACTAATAACATTCAACGGTGGAACATTACAGTGCCGCATGATTGAGGGACGCTATCCAAACTATGCTGCAGTGATACCACAAAACAACGTAAACGTGGCACTCATCGACCGTGCCACTCTACTAAGCGTGCTGAAGCGCATAGTACCTTTTGCAAACAGCAGCAGCAACCTGATACGTTTCCACTTGGAAAATGGCACATTGCAGCTTGATGCCGAGGACAATGATTTCTCAAAGACTGCCACAGAGCGCATCTCATGCGAATACAACGGACAACCAATGAACATTGGCTTCAAAGGTGCAACATTCATCGAGGTGCTCAGCAGCTTCAACTGTCAGGAAGTGCAGCTGCAGCTCGCAGATGCAAGCCGTCCGGGACTGGTTATTCCAACCGAGCAGCCTGAGAATCAGGATGTACTGATGCTGCTCATGCCAATGCTGCTCAACGACTAAAAAAAGAATAAAGAAACGTAAGTTTGACGAAATCAATGAAGAGTGAAGAGTAAAAAATGGAGAGTAAAGAGTGAAGAAAAATGAATCATTAATTAAGAAGGAGTTAAGAATTCTCTTACTCCTTCTTTAAAATTCCTACTTCTCCTACCCCTCTTACTTCTCCTACCCCTCCTACTCTTCCTAAACCCTATAAAAAAAATGAAATTAAATTTAAAGAAACCGCTCGTGATCTTTGACCTTGAGACAACTGGTCTCGACATGGTCAACGACCGGGTGATACAGATATCTTATATTAAGGTGATGCCTAACGGCGAGGAGTTGCGCGGCAATCACATGATAAACCCGCTGAAACAAATACCCAAGGAGGTGGAGGAGCTGACACACATCACCAACGACATGGTGAAGGATGCTCCTACATTCAAGCAGATAGCCCAACAGTTGGCACAGCAGTTCGTGGGCAGCGACTTTGCAGGTTTCAACTCAAACCATTTCGACATCCCTATGCTCGCCGAGGAATTTCTGCGTGCCGGCATTGACTTCGACTTCTCGAAGAGCAACCTTATTGACGTGCAGACCATCTTCCACAAAATGGAGCGCCGCAATCTGGCTGCCGCATACAAGTTCTATTGTGGCAGAAAGATGGAGGACGACTTCCAGGCTCACCGTGCCGATGAGGACACCGAGGCTACCTACCGCGTTCTGATGGGACAACTCGACATGTACACTGCCGAGCGTCAGGAAGAAGCCGACCGTGTTCTGCAGAACGATGCCAATTTTTTGGGAGAGTTCTCAAAGCAGAACAACAATGTAGACTTTGCAGGACGTATAATAATGGAGGACGGAATAGAGAAATTCAACTTCGGCAAATACAAAGGACGTCCTGTGAGCGACATACTGCGTCAGGATCCAGGCTACTTCAACTGGATTATGTGTGGCGATTTCACCAACAACACCAAACAGGTATTGACCAGAATCCGACTAAGAGAATATCAAAGAAAATAGGAAAATGTTGAAAGGCAAGAAGATTGTACTCGGCATCACCGGCAGCATTGCTGCCTATAAGGCGTGCTACATCATACGTGAGCTGGTCAGACGTGGCGCCGAGGTGCAGGTGGTAATCACTCCGGCAGGCAAGGAGTTCATCACTCCCATCACTCTGTCGGCACTGACACAAAAGCCCGTGATAAGCGAATTTTTCTCACAGCGCGACGGCACATGGCACAGCCATGTGGCGTTGGGGTTGTGGGCTGACGCTATGCTCATCGCACCATGTACTGCCGCCACAATAGGAAAGATGGCAGGAGGAGTGGCGGACAACATGCTCATAACCACCTACCTGTCGATGAAGGCACCTGTATTCATTGCTCCGGCAATGGACCTCGACATGTATGCCCATCCTTCCACGCAGCACAATCTTGACATCCTACGCTCATACGGCAACCATATCATAGAGCCGCAAAGCGGTTTTCTCGCCAGCGGACTTGAAGGCAAGGGGCGCATGGAGGAGCCAGCAGTGATAGCGGAATGTCTCGACAGCTTCTTCACGGAAAAATCGCTGTCAGGCAAACACATAATGATAACAGCCGGTCCCACTTACGAGAAAATCGACCCTGTGCGCTTCATCGGCAACTACAGCAGCGGCAAGATGGGCTTTGCTATAGCCGAAGCCTGCGCCCAACGTGGAGCAAAGGTGACGCTGATTGCAGGTCCTGTGGCACTCACCACACATCACAATGCCATCAACCGCATCAATGTGGAGAGTGCCGATGAGATGTACAACGCAGCAATAAGCGCATTCCCTCAAACAGATGCGGCAATACTATGCGCTGCTGTTGCCGACTTCCGTCCCGACACTGTGGCACAACAAAAGATAAAGCGCAATGGCGATGACATGACGCTTCACCTTGTACCCAACAAGGACATAGCCAAGGCTATCGGCGAAATGAAGCGGGAAAGTCAGCGGCTCGTGGGCTTTGCTCTTGAGACCGACCATGAGATAAGCAATGCCCAAAGCAAGCTGAAAGCAAAGAATCTCGACTTCATAGTAATGAACTCACTGCGCAATGAGGGTACATGTTTCGGTACCGATGAGAATCAAATCAGCATTATCACAGAAACGGAACAGACTGACTACGAGCGTAAACCTAAAAGCGAAGTGGCAAGCGACATTGCCGACCACTTAGCTGAAATTCTAAAAAAATAATGAGAATAAAGTCTTTAGTATTTGCCGCAGCAATGATTTGCGGTTATGCCACACAGTCACAGGCACAGGAACTGAACGCAAAGGTGACCATCAACTCATCGAAGGTGGGAGTCACCGACAAAAGTGTGTTCGACAATCTGCAAAAGACGTTGGAACAATTTGTCAACGAACGACAGTGGACCGAGCTGCAGTTCCGCCAGAACGAACGCATAACCTGCAACTTCAACATAACCATCGACAAATACGACAAGACTTCAAACCTTTTTGAGTGTACTGCAATGATTCAGGCAAACCGCCCTGTATATAATTCGCAGTACACCTCCACATTATATAATAATAAGGATGCCGACTTCAACTTCTCATTTGCAGAGTTCGACCAGCTGAACTTCAACGAGGAGACAATAGACAACCAGCTCACAGCCCTATTTGCCTATTACGCCTACCTCATCATCGGACTTGACCTTGACAGTTTCGCCCCGATGGGCGGCACTGATATTCTTCAGCGCTGCATGAATCTCACCAACAATGCCCAAAACTTAGAGTTCACTGGCTGGAAGGCATTCGACAGCAGCCGCAACCGTTTCGCCATCATCAACGACTATCTCGATGAGGCGATGAAACCTTTCCGTCAACTGCAATACGACTACTACCGCAAGGGATTCGATGAGATGGCAACCAACGCCGAGCGTGCCCGCGCCAACATCACCACAGCAATACAGGAACTGCTCAAAAAGGCGCATGAAGACAAACCGCTGAGCCTGTTGCCACAGATATGGACCGACTACAAGCGCGATGAGCTGGCAAACATATACAAAGGCAAGGGCAATCAAAAAGAGAAGGAGTCGGTAGCCGAAATTCTCATGGAAATCAATGCCGCACAAAACGAGGCTTGGAACAAAATCAGACAGTAGCAGTATTTAGTCTCACCTTTTTCGTTTTTCCATTAAAAATGGTGAGCTCAGCAGAACCGTTGACATTTATTTCCACAGCCTCATATTTCGGTTCTATCACTATTTGTCCATTCAGAAGAATGACACCCCACTGCCGCGGACTTATCTCCACGGCACAATAATTGCCCACTGGCTCTTTGATGTTCCTGTAGATGGGAGGCACTATCACACGTCCGTCAAGCCTCAGTCCCCATTTGTTGTTTAAGGAGAAAGGTTCTATATTTTGCAGTCTCATCAGCTGTTCCGCCTTTTTCTCCTCCAGCCTGCGGATACCCTTTGTCTTGGCATGCCGTTCCAGACGTTCCACAATTTTATAAAATTCCCGCTCTTCGTCTTTGGAATGCCTGTTCCCTATATAGCGCTTTTCCTTTCCGTCCTCCACATGATAGTACATTCTATCCTTGTCGGTGATTATGATACTGCCGTCATCAAGTTCGGAATCCATATTATACCAGTCCGAATCGTCATTGGCAAGAATACACACCGTGGAAAATCCATAAAGCTTGCTCAGCTTTGCCATTACCCTACCCCATTCAGAGTCAAGGCGCGGAGAGATGGCGAGATAGAACCCTCCGTTCTTGAAGTGACATCTTGTCTTTATAAAGCCGTCCTCATGAGGAATCTTTGTCCTGCAATAGTGTATGCCGTTCACTCTCAGCATCTCTATGTTTCCGAACATCACAGGTGTGGGTAAGTGACTGTATTTCATCCCATTCCTAAGGTCAATATATTCTTTGGGCTTGTTGTTGTCCTTCACTGCAATAATATCATTGCCCACCATCTTTATGCCGGCATAGCGTTTCAGTTTCATTATTACGTTGCCATCCCCGTCTATAATCCCAGTCCGTCTGTCCTCAAAACGCACAGCAACAAGACCATCCTTTATGTCAAACACCTCCAGATATTGCGGTGTTGCAATAATCTTATCGCCAGTTTTCAATCCATAAAGTCCACTGCCTCTGTCACGGAATGTCCGCAGTTTTTCAGCAGTTTCCGCACCCACCGTCTGCAGACAGCCATTACACAGTCGTTCCAACAGACTCTCATGACTAATCACCTCATCCAATTCAACATCCACTGTGGCAATGCTGTTCATATTCACACTCACGGCATAGTTGCACACGGCATTATCCCTTGCCTTGCTTCCCTTACCTGCCATCCGTCCCTCGAACATCGCCTGCCAGTCACGGTCGGCGGCGGGAAGCCCGAACATGCGGTAAAGCCCCACGTTGTCTATCATCACGCACGTCTCCTTGCCCTCCGACTTCCTCAGTCCTCGTCCCACCATCTGCAAATACTTAGCCAACGACAGCGTAGGGCGTGCCAACTGTATGAACTCCACATCAGGACAATCAAAACCTTCCGAAAACAAATCCACGCTCACCATCACTCTAATTTTTCCTCCCCTGAACTCATCCACCGTCTGCCTGCGCACATCTGCAGGTGTCTTGCTGTCTATCGCCACGGCATTCACTCCATGCTCCCTATAATACTCCGCAATATTGTGCGCATGATCAATGTTTATCGCATACACTATTCCCTTCTTTCCTTCGGCATATCTCACTACACTCTCATACAGCCTCTCAATGCTTGGACGTCTGTTCAATACAGCATTCAGCTCCTTTGCCTGATAGTCACCGTCAGCACCGCGCTTTTCCAAGGAGTTTATTAATCTCTGCTCCTCACTGTCCGCCTTGATGCTGTAGTAATCAAACAGCGACAGCCATCCCTCCTTGATAAACAGCCCTATGGAGTGCGATGTGAGCAACACATCAAACAAATCCGTAAATCCAGCCCTGTTCATCCTGCACGGCGTAGCCGTAAGTCCCAAGAACCTCGCCTCATGCCACGTCTCCCACATCATCCTGTACGTCTTCGCTAACGCATGGTGAGCCTCATCAATCACCACTAACTGCGGCACCTCCTTCACCTTATTTATATTATATGTCAGCCATTGTATTGAGCAAACAGTGATATTTCCGCCATCAATCCCAAGCCTGCGGATAGTCTCCCTTATCTGCTCCACCAGCTCCCTCCTGTGCGCCACAATCAGAATTGTATTGCATACGGATTGACTTCGCAGATTTTGCAATTCTTCATTAGTTCGCAAGCTCATCTGCTCCGCAGTCTTCACTCTTCGCTGACTTCGTCGATTCTCAGTTGCACCTCGGGATAGCTCAAGCACGCTTGGCTCTCCACTCGGTTTACACGAGAATTCTTCATTTACCAGCGAAGCGAGCACCACCGTCTTTCCCGTTCCCGTGGGCATCTGCACCATCACACTCCTGTGACTCCTGAATGCCTCCACGGTCCTGCTGCAAATATCTTTCTGGTAATCTCTCAGCATGATTCAGTTAAGGTCAGTGTAAATATTAAAATGCACTATGCGTAGTGCGTTTTTAGAGAATATAAGTATATTTGCGGCTAAAAAACATAATATCCAATTCAAGTAAAATATTCCACATAAACAATGGATTACCCAACACATACCTTCTCCACATCCTCCTCGGCTCCTTTACCAATCTGTACAGCCATTCCAATGAATGCTCTTGCCACCACAGGGGAGCACGTTTGTGAGTGCCTGCAAAGAAGTCAAATACCGCCCCTATTGTACCGACATGACAATGGATATTCAACTCATTCCAATGCGTATAAGTCCACTTCTCCTGTTTGGGTGCCGTCATACCTATCCACAACAAATCGGGATTAGCCGTATTTATGGCATTAATGATAGCCATATTGTCCTCATTCGTAAACTCCGGCTTATATGGAGGAGAATAAGTCACAACCTCAATGTTCGGATAGTCCACCGCCGCACGCCTCTTTATCAGCTCCAGCACCTTCGTACTGCTGCCCATGAAGAAACATTTGCCGCCTCGTTTGTTGAGCCTTTCCATCTCAAACAGGAACAAGTCCCATCCCGCAATTCGCTCCTTTGGTTGCGACTTAGCCTTCAGCCATTGGCATGCCTTCACGATGCTTGCCCCGTCAGGTATCAGCACGTCGCCCTTACTCAGTGCCTCCGCAAACAGCTCATCCTTAAGTGCCGTATTATACGAATGAGCATTGATTGTATTGATGAGCAGTTTGCCATCGGGCAAAGCCGACAGCGCATCCTTACTCTCCAGGATGGAAAGATTTTTCAACCTAATCATAATAAAAATTCAAAAAATATTATTACTTTTGCAGTCAAATAGCAACAATGACTACAAAATGGAAAAACAATTCGATATAAATCTCTTTTACGAAAAATATAATGGGATGTCCACCTCTGAGCGCAAGGCATATATCAGCCGTCTGCGCCAGGCCGGCATCAGCATCCACAAGATAGTGTGTTTTTCATATTCTGAGGCACCGGGCATCAAGCATGCACTCTTCACCTTTGATGGTAACAATGAAAGCATCCCCTATTTCATGCTTGACAGGGAGATGCTTTTGAAAATAGTAAAACTGTTATTTAAAGCCGAAACTGTCTTTACACAACCTTTTCTAATATAAATTCTATCCATCGGTTGAACATTGGACATTTTTTCCTTATATTGTCAAAACCTATTTCCATGGCAAGGCAACTGCCATATATCACCTTGTCATACCCGGGAACAGCTTTTAAAATGCGCTTTGAAGGTGCGGTTTCTGGACCATCATTAATCATTTCAGGATTTTCCGCTTCTTCCGTTGTCACCTTGATCTTGTCAAAGTCCATCTCTGTTTCACAAAATGATTTTTTGAATACGGAGACATCACTAAACAATAACCCCTCAAACTCATGTAGTTGGATATATGGAATAAATCTGTACCTTATATCGTCAGATATGTCTTTTGACATACAGTCGAACAAAAACTTAAGACGTTCGGTCTTGTCTGTAATATTAAGAGCTTCTTCCCAACCAGGGAATTCATATTGACCCTTTATTCCATAATAGTCTATAAAAGTGGATACATACGCACCTTCATTAAGATGATTCTCAATCTGTCTTTTCAAATGATTCCAGGCGACGATACCACCTTTTGAGTGTTTTATCAAAGGAGCGGAAACGACAATCCCTTTGTTCGCAAAGAATGGTCTCAACACGTCGTTGCAAAATTCTCTCTCGGTTTGCCCCTCACATACAATAACCAGTCTGTTCATTGCGGCTGTCCTCCTTTCATGATATTCATTTTCCACAAATCGCCAAGAGAATAATCACCAATCCAAGCCTTCAGCTCGTCTTTTTCAAGGCGGCGTATTTGTGTTCCCTCTTCGTTTTGGTCAACCACCAATACTTCCTCAGGAGCAAAATTACTGATCAGTTCTGCACTTTGAGTTCCCACAATAATCTGTGTACCCTTTCGTGCTGCAATTCGTATCAACCCGGCCAATTTTTCTATTGCAACGGGATGCAGTCCCAGTTCAGGCTCGTCGATTATAATTACATGAGGCAATGAGGGTTGGAGGAACAATACAGCAAGAGAAATAAACCTTATAGTACCGTCCGACAAGTCAGAAGGGCCATAAATCATATTACTGTACATATCTTGCCATTGCAGCCTGATTTTTCCGACTTCTGACGGTTGTAAATAGAAGTCTCTGAAATAAGGTGCTATGCTTTGCACGACTTTCACAATCCTATTATAAGCCATAGGATTTTTTTCCCTCATTTTGTATAATATAGCGGAAATATTCTCTCCATGTTCATACATTACATAGCTGTCGTTCACCACGTCACATTCCGCAGTAAAAGGCGACCTGCGTCCCGTATCATGGAAATGGAACTTTCTTATTTGTGAGAGATAAGCCTTAATATAGTCACCACGCCTGGCACCGTTATAGTTCTTTATTTCAGACTCTTCCTTAAAGTTCGCAATGTCAATGGAATCACTCCAGTCTCCTCTATTGCAAAATCCCAGTCGCTCATGTTCAATAATCAATCGTCCATCCGACTCAATAAGCGAGATGTTATAATAATTTTGCCCATCTCTTATTTCAGCAACAATTCTTTCCGTTTCCTTTCTACCATGGTACAGCAGTTTGTCCACACCTCCAGACATAGTCACATAAGCAGCAAGCCTACGCTCATACACATTGCCAAGCAATTCAAAGAATGACAGGAAATTACTTTTCCCTGCCCCATTGGCACCTATGAGGAGATTCACGTCACCAATATTTAAGGCGATGTCCCTTAAAGACTTGTAGCCTTTTATCTTTACCTTGTCCATCTGTATTATACGCAATATCAGTTGCAAAGATAATCATTATTTACCACATCGCCAAATATTATCGTAAAATCTTTGAAAAATTAACGATACCACCAAAGAAAAAGATAAAAATCATTTCTTTACTTGCAAACAAATACTGATATCATATCTGCAGGCTCTCGCTCTGAATCAAGTATAAATAAAAATACAATCGCCTACAAATTTCCACATGGATAATCTTTCCAATAGTCGAAGTTCTTTCCATATTCACCTCGAAGCCAATCTATAGTTTCTTTTACGTTTTTCTTATAGTCCTTTTCGTATGCGCCAAACAAGGCAATAGTAACATTGCTTGGAGCATAAAAGTCTTCTATCATATTGCGATAACGCATAGAATACAAAGGAAATTTAATGCCAAACAAACGAAGGAAATCTCCGATTAAAGCACCTCCCCAAAAGAAAAACTTAGGTATTCGTCTGATTTTTTTCCCACGAGTCTCTTGTGAAAGTGTATTTAGCCATATATAACTGTCGATAGGCATGTCACCAAGATAATATGTCTTTCTGTCTGAAAGATCATCTGGGGCATTCATTATTGCATCAAGTTGCTTAACTAAATTCTTTACGTATGCGTATGTCCTTATCACAGGTTTGTTGGAAGGATGCACATATATCCCCTTAGCAATGAACTTCCACAATTCATTAGGATAACGCATGTGCCAAGGTCCCCATACATTGCACGGACGGAATATCGTCCACTTACATTTCATTCCAGACTGTCGTATATATTCTTCATCCATTTTCTTGCTGATTCCATACACAGTATGCGGAGCGTAACTATCGTCAGTCTGTCCGAATGGTACAACCTTATCCTTGTAAACATATTGTGTCGATGCAAACAAGGCATGCTTTACATAATCATGTTTCTTGATTTCATCAACAACATTCTTTGTTCCCTCTGTATTCTCAATATAGTCTTCTAGTTTATCACTTAACGTATCCGTACGAGCTGCAAGGTGAATGACGATTGAAGGCTTATATTTGTCAAAGGCTTCAGATAAAACCTTTTTGTCCATAATATTTCCTTTATGCCAATACTTATGTTGATTGGGATTTGTTACATCAGCTTTATCATAATTGATAAACGAATACCCCTTCTCTTCAAAAAGTTCTATCAAATTTGTACCTATAAAACCAGAAGCACCTGTTATTAAAATAAAATCACTATTAGATACCATATCAATTATTTTTTTAATGAAAACAATATTTTTCTTGATATATTATATACCCATCCTGGCATGAAATATATAATCAGATAAGCCAGAGACTTTCTTACGAATCCTCTCTGATAGGCCGCAAAACGTCTGCAATAAGGTTTATATTTTTTCTTATCTGTAGCCGCACTCATTAAGATATAACAGTATAAGACAAAATTATTATATTTCCTGCGCCATGTATCCAATCCGTTTATAAACAAACCTTCTTTTTCCAAATCCCGTGACATGTTTGGCAGTCCAATAAGAGCATATATAGGCCAATCTGTGCCCCATGCCCTTTTTGCAACCTTACGCTGAATGCACAGAGGAAAACATTCATACATTATTCCTTTCCCTTGATTTCCATAATATAGAATACCCATAAATTCAAAGCCATAATGACTGCTGGTATCAAAAAGCAAACCTCTTTCCCAAACTTTACGAGAGAACATCACAGCAGACATAAATGTTGCACCCCAAAAATTGTCATTAATAAACGAAGAAGAGTCTTTATATAATCTCTCAACGCATTCAAATCTATTTTCATATACTGTGAGAGACCTGATAGGACAACCGTCTTCATAACCAACCAAACGATTGAAATAATATAACTCAATATCCCGATTATCCTTTATGCGCTGTAGAAGGAGACCTACAAGGAAAGGAGCTGGTATATCGTCATCTCCCCAAAGAATCACAAATTCTCCATCTGAGAAATCAACAGTTCTTTTGAAATTATCTCCAAGCGACACTCTATTATCGCATTCCTTATATCTTATAAATTCGTATTTTCTTTCAAATTCATGCACTACATCTGAAGTTCTGTCTTCACAAGCATTACTGCAAATAACGAGCTCTACAAAATCTGCATAAGGTTGTAACTGAGTGACAAAGACCTCAATGGTAAATTTGAGATATTCAGCTCTATTAAGAGTAGGTATCGCTATTGATAATATTTTTTTCATAATACTATTCTATTTTATATGATATTGTATCTGCAGGATCGTATAATTTGTCTGTATAAGCAAGCAGAATGAAATCCTTATCGCTATTATTTACAACAACATGAGCCACGCCTTTAGGAATAAACACAGTTTGAGCTTTCTCAAACTGCATGTAAATGTTTCTACGCTCATGTGTCTCCATATCTTCCAATTTCAAGATGGCACGACCCTCAATAATGGTAAACCATTCCACAGCCTCAGGATGATAATGTCCACCTTTTGCCTGACCAGGCCTACCCATTGTGAGATATACTTCTCCTGTATGAGCAGGAATATCCTCCTCTGTTCCTGTTATGGCTTTCAAAAACCATCCTCGTTCGTCTGCTATGAGACGGCGTGGAATGATTCTGACCTTATCTATTTGTGACATAAACTTATCTTAATATGTATCAATTACATCAATAATCCTTATTATTGCCTCAAACCCTGTAGCGGCTTTTAACTTACTGCCGTCTAATGCAAGATATTTCATACCTACATCGGCACGTTGCACACTTCCAAAACATCCTTCGGGTACTTCTTTGCCCATTGCATGGTGTATCTCTGTGACTATATCCTTAACTGTAAGAGTTTCCTTTCCTTCTATATTATAAAGTCCTGAAGGTAACTGCTTTTCATAAGCCATTGCCAACATTCTTGGCACTTCACTCACATGGATATACTGGCGAGTCTGATCACCAGCAGTAAAATGCAGCTTCTCACTATTCCTAATGGAATTGATCACATATGGAATTAGTCGTTTCGGATTTTCACCTGCTCCGTAAATTGTCGGAATGTAGAAGTGCCAATGTATGAACTCATGCTTATAAGATGATACAAAACTGCTCAACATGCGCTTGCTAACAGTATAGTCATTAGGGGCTTTACAGGTTGAAGTAAGTACATCTTCTTCAGAGAAGAGACGTTCTTCACGGGTTTCACCCATTTCAAACACACTTCCAAAGGTCACAAAACATCCTTTATAACATAGTTCCTTCAACTTGTTACATATAGTAACAGGTGCGGTAACATTAAGATTATATATAAGGTTAAAACCTTCCTTCAGATTAGCCTGAATTCCAGCTCCAATCGCATAGATGATAATGTCTGAGTCCACCAGGCCAGAACAATCCAGTTCTGCATCCATAAGGTTGACATTATAAAAGTTATCATACTTATGCGAAGTAGGAGCGTCAAGTCCATACATATCAAGATACCATCTAGCTTCATTGGCATACTTTGCTATTGCAGTGGATAGGAATCCGTTTGTTCCTAATATTGATATTTTCATGCTTCAAGAAATTTATTGATTTCCTCCACGCAGAGGTCATATACATTTTCTGTCTTATATCGCTTATACCAGTCTGATGTCAACACTGCACATTGTTTTGCATTCAGTCGCGGTCTCCATCCTAAACGAGTCTTGGCCTTATTGATGTTCAGCATCAACAGTTTTGCTTCATGCAGGGCATTGGGATCTGACACATCACGCAACTCTCCAAAACCAAAGTTCTCTACTATTGCAGATGCCACATCCCATACGGTCAGCACGCTTTCTGCCTCAGGTCCAAAGTTCCATCCCTCACAATAGCCAGTAGGTTCATTCCACATTTTCTGCGCAAGCAGCATATAGCCGGATAATGGCTCAAGCACATGTTCCCAAGGACGCACAGCCTTTGGAGAACGGATATCAATAACCTTAGTTGTCTCCAAGGCACGTATACAGTCTGGGATTATACGGTCTTTAGCCCAATCACCACCTCCAATTACGTTACCTGCACGTACAGAAGCAAGACTCACCGTATGTTTCTTTCCATAGTCTTCTGAATTAAAGAAAGAACGCCTCCAACTTTGAATTGCAATTTCGCAAGCTCCTTTGGAAGAACTATAAGGGTCATACCCTCCGAATGGGTCTGTCTCCACATATCCTTCCAACTGTTCGTTGTTGTCATAACACTTGTCTGTGGTAATCATTACTCCAACCTTCACGCTTTTCGTGGCACGGATTGCCTCCAAAACATTGATAGTACCCATCACGTTGGTCTCGTAAGTCTCAACAGGTATTTCATAACTTAGTCTAACTAAAGGTTGGGCTGCAAGATGGAAAACTATTTCAGGTTGATACTCAGCAAATATCTCCTTCATTTTCTCGCCGTCACGAATGTCTGCACGGATGTCAGCCTTAATCTTTGAACCTATGTCAGAAAGCATAAAATTATCACGGTCAGAGTAAGGGGCAAGACCTACACCTATCATCTCCGCGCCAAGCTCATGGAGCCAGATGGAAAGCCAAGAACCTTTAAAACCTGTATGTCCTGTTACCAGAACACGTTTCCCTTTGAAAAAATCATCAAATATATCTATCATGATTTCAATTGTATTATATATTTCCAGTTAATTTGCGAGCCTCAATAGACGGGATTGAGCGTTCCCACCGTTTCCATGGAGCCTTGTCCTCTGCCAAGAGCTTTTCGAGCATGTTCTTCTCACGAATGTTATCCATACACTGCCAGAATCCCTCATGAATATATGACATCAGCTCACCACGGTTGGCAAGTTCCACAAGCGCAGTTTTCTCAAACACACAAGAGTCACCGTCTAAAAAGTCGAACACTTCAGGTTGGAGCACCATGTAGCCTGCATTGATTGGTGCACCGTCACTTGCATTCTTTTCTCGGAACGACTTTACGGCAAAATCACCGCTAATGTCAAGTATGCCCTTATCCTGAGCCATTTTGACCGCTGTAAGTGTAGCAAGTTTGCCGTGACTTTTATGAAAGTCAATAAGCTTGTCTATCTCCACATCACATACGCCATCGCCGTATGTCATCAGAAAAGGTTCATCACCCACATATTTCTGTATACGCTTGAGACGACCTCCTGTCATGGTGTTGTAGCCTGTATCTACAACAGTAACTTTCCAAGGCTCCATATTTGTCTGATGAACAGTCATTTCATCCTTACCGTTGCAATAGTCAAATGTCACGTCAGAGTTATGCAGAAAATAATTGCCAAACCATTCCTTGATGTACTCCTGCTTATAGCCTGCACAAATTATAAACTCGGTATGACCATAATAGGCATACTCTTTCATGATATGCCAAAGTATTGGCATGCCGCC